>Ga0302324_100001912_pt1 | contig 49314 bp, 53 predicted proteins | sample Palsa_T0_1_FD_201949 | JGI IMG/M metagenome (GOLD analysis project Ga0302324, IMG submission 201949) | Peat permafrost microbial communities from Stordalen Mire near Abisko, Sweden - Palsa_T0_1 | ecosystem: Environmental > Terrestrial > Soil > Palsa > Peat permafrost | place: Sweden: Abisko...
CGGCACTCGGCGGTGCTCTACTTTCCGCCCGATTCCGTCGAAGCCGAGTGCCGCGTATGTCTGCGTCTGGTTTACGAGTGCCAGTACGACAAGCTGCCCGCGTGGGCGTCGGTAATGCGCGCGATCACGGAAGACCTACGCCGTAGACACCGGCTTAGGGGTTTGACCGAATCGAAACCCGGCTTGAGCTAGACTCGAAAAGGAATCGTCGTAGTACACGCAGCGAAACCTTTCTCACGTTAGTCTCGCTGCGTGGCCCACAAACGCTAGCCCAGTTTATCATTTGGGCGGAAAGGGCAACTATGGCGTGCGAGCTTGTTTTGGTCCAATCCGCCAATTGGACCCAGAGTTGGGTGTTCGACAAATATCCTACTGATCTGAAGGGAAGCCACGAAGTGCAGTTCAGACTCGTATATCGAGGTCCGTTGCATCCGGCCGGCCACTCATATAGCCGAGAAGAAAAGCACTCAATTCGCCAGCATTTTCACAAGCAGCTACTGGAACTGTGGCGGCAAAACAGTTTCTTGCGTTCTCGGGCGGAGACCGTGATTGGAACGGAATCTGGCAGTCGCCGATTTCTCGACTTGATCGCTGACAACCATGCGAGGTGCGGGTATAGGTTTGTTCCCCTTGTGACCAAGGCGCACGGCATTGCGGCTTCCGTTGAAATACTATTCTTGCGTCGTGATCCGCCGGGCTATATTCTCGGCATCGGTGGAACTGGTGGCGACATCGACAATCGCTTGAAGGTTCTTCTCGACGCGATGAAGATGCCGTCAACGTGCGGCGAAATCCCGCCGAAAAGCACGCCTCAAGCCGATGAGAATCCGTTTTTCTGCGTTCTGGAGGACGACAGCTTGATAGCGGAGGTAAGCATCATCACGGATCGACTCCTCACTCCCCAAGAGGATGACGAACGGACAAAAGACGTGCACTTGGTTCTGAAGATCAAGACGGTTGTCATAGATTCCCAAAAAGCTTTTAACGAGTACTACGCATGAGAGTGCCGCAATTATGAGCCGCATCTGCCTCCGCAGATCGTTCTCCCTACGACGTAGCTTCGCCCAGCCGTTGCCTTCCGCCGCGCCCAAGTTTTAACCTGAATGTGCCGCCTGGGGGAGTCGCTGAGGGAGCGAACCGATTGCAGAAAAAGTATGCCGCCGTCCATGGTCCGTCGCTCAAGACGATTCTTGGCGACGAATATAGCGAGTACAAATCTCTTCTTGCGGCCGTACCAGACGAGCGGCGCCTTGAATTCGAGCGAAGGCTGCCGGGCTTGCTCGTCCTGCTCCACCACAAGGGTGTCAACCTTCCCTCCGGCAGCCGAATAGATCTATACAGGCACGAGTCTCACGAGCGCCTGTTCAAGCTGCCGTTGAAGGAAGCGCGGAAGAGGGTTGAGAGAGCTCGCGGCCTACTTCTAAAGTTGCGGCAGGCAATTGATGCCTTGCCTGCTCTACCAGGCGGCATATTTGGCATCAAACCGCGTGCTGAACTCGAAGCCGTAGAGCACTGGCTCGATGATTTCGACGGCGCGCTCTCGCAGACCGGCCCGCAAAAGATGCCGGACTTCAACCGCAAGGTAGAAGCGATAGTTCGCTGCGTTTTCGAGCACACCGGCAAGTTCCACGACAAAGAAGTCGCATTGCTCCTGAGCGTCGCACGCCCCCCTGGTTATCCCAACTTTCCCACTGCCGAGTCCCTCAAGACGTGGCGGTCGGAGAGAGGGTTGACCGAGCGGAAGGTAAGTCAAAAATCCCAGAATTCGTGATTTCCCCCTTGTGTTAACAAAGGGCATTCCATGCAAATTTAGAGTTGCATGGAAACTACTATCACCAAGCTTCTCAACGAGCATGAACTCTCAAACCTCCTGAGCGTGTCTGTAGCAACCTTGAGGCGTTGGAGATTGCTTAAGCGCGGCCCCCGATTCACGAAATTGGGAGCCAGCGTCCGATACAGAACCGAGGATGTTGCGTCATGGCTGGCCGAGCAACCGACCGGCGGTAGCGTCACACTCGCGAACCCGCCTAGCCCAGGCGCTCCTCTCCATGAGTTGAAAGGCCGCATCCAGGGAAGCAGAGGGCCAGCGCGTGCCTAAACCGAGCCTCTTGAAGAAAGATGCTTTTGACCCGGCTCAGGAAATCGGCAATGCGGTCATCGCACAGGCCGGTGTCGCTACAGAGTCTGTTGAGAGTGTTTTTTTCCAGCCAAACAGCAAGGGTCAACTGATCGTCCTGCGAGCTGAGGACGGAGAGCACCGATCACTCCTGGTGGATCTGGAGAAGTCTGCGATTGACACGCTCCCGCCCACCAATAATGAAGGACCGTTATCTGCCTCCGAGATTCACAGCTACATTTTCGATCCGGCAGCCAAGATTGCATTCGAGGAGCAGCTGTATGCCGGCTTAATTTGCCGGGGCGACCTGACTGTGTGGTTAGGCCGTGAAAAACATCGGAAATCGAACCTCATCCTTCAATTCGCGATCTGCGCTGCTGTTGGAAGAAATTTTTTGGGCTTCAAGTTTGTCGCGCCGAAGCCCCTGCGAGTTGTGCTGATTGACTTCGAGTCCAAGAGTGGCAGCTTGAAACTCCGCTATGAAGGAATCATTCGCGCGCTGGGCATGGACGCAGAGGAGCAAGGGCGACTCGACAAAAACTTTCGAATTGTTGAAGTCCGACGTATTCGAAAGTCGGGCCGACAGTTTCCCAAGTTCTCGGATAACGCTGGTGCCAATGGCATATTTTGGGACGAACTGGTCGCGACAAACCCTGCAGACTTGTACGTTATCGATCCACTTCGCTCGCTCCATGCCGGAGATGAAAACGACAGCAAGATCGAGATGCTGCTCTCAGAAATGCAGCGGGTTTTTCGCCGCGCAGCAGTGATCGCCGCGCACCATATGAGAAAGGCCAGCGACAACGCCTGTACGCTCGTTGAAGACATGCGTACCTGGTCTGATGGCGCGCGAGGGAGTTCGGCGATCAAGGCTCACTCGGACGTGATCGTCCTCCAAGAACGATCACTCGATGAGAAGGGAAACGAGGTGGTTCATCTCGGGGTGTTCTTAAAAGATGGCCCGGATGTCGAGCCGTTCCCGCTAATGGAAACCGACCATGAGTCCTTCTATTGGGAACAGGTAAAAGTTATTCCTGCCAAGCTGCGAACGTCCTATGACGCACTGGCTGGTCGTACCCGTGGTTGGGAAAGGGCAAAGGCAGCGGACGAGATCAAACGACAAACGGGAGCTTCCCGCGCGACCGCCTACCGCCACATTGATGCCATGGCGCGCGCCGGAATTCTCGTGGTCATCGAAGGATCAGGTTTGTTCCGCACGCAGAGCCCCGAGTAGTGAGACGTGTAGGTTAATTCGTGTTGTTTCATCAGCTTAGTTGTCTCACGTCGCGTGAGACGCAATTGAGACGATCTCAACGTATCACCACCGTCTCAACTAACGTGAGACACCGAAATAGAACAATCGAGGAGAGTTAGGGCTTTTGTCTCATTGAATGTGGAATATGCTTTTTGCGGAGCGTGATCTGCTGATCGTCGAATCGCCCGTACTTCCAAAAAACGCAACGGTGGAGGCACGGCCGCGCCAAGAAAGGGAGAAGCTGCGGGCGCATCCCAACCGGGATGCATCTGGACCGAAATGCGTCCCGCAAGAAGTGCAAGCGCATCAACCAGAAATCATTCCAAACAGACCAAGACGCATCCCACCCTTATGTTCCACTACCGATGTTTGTTGGCGGAAACCGGTCTCTGCGACCGGACTCGGCGCCGTAATTCGTCGCCTTCTGCCGACAAGTGCCGTACTTTGCCGACCACCGTCCAGAATGCCGTACCGTGCCGTAATCTGCCGTCTTTCGCCGACTTTTGCAGACCGGGGAGACCCTCAAAGATTTCTGTCCGAAATTCCCTCCGCCATTCCCTTAATAGTGGAGGGGCTGAAGGCAGACGGACCCGTCCGGCACGCCGCGAGTGCGCTAAATGCCCTTTTTCCGGCGCTGTTAGTCGAACGCGGTTATCCGCTCAGAGGTGAAATCATGGTCAGTCTCATGACAGAGAACGAAGTATCGAAACGGTTGAACGTCAGCCTTGCGTCATTGCGCAGGTGGCGGCTACTGAGGCGCGGCCCGGCGTTCCTCAAGCTCGGATCGTTGGTCCGCTACTCGGCGGAGGACCTGGAGGCCTGGCTTGCCTCGCTGCCGACCGGCGAGACTGTCAGGCGTGAGGGATCGCTTTCGCGACCGTCGGCGCGCCAGGTCGAATCCGGCAAGTAGGATGCTTGCCATAACCTAGCGATAGGGTTATAATCCTCCCATGGAACCAGTGAACGAAGCCGCCAGTCTCCTGGGCAAACGCAGCGCCGAAGCCCGCGCCAGGAAATGGGGCAAGCGGGAGTTCGCCAAGAAGATGCGGGAATGGGGCAAGCTGGGCGGCCGGCCTAAGGGGAGCGGAAAGAAGAAGACGACAGCAACGAAGAAAGGCGGTAAATGATGGCGGTCTACAAACCAAATCGCAAAGGCGAGACATCGAAATACTATGTTTGCGAGTTCGTGTACCAGGGCAAGCGGTTCCAGGAATCGACGGGCGCGACAACCAAAACTCTGGCGAAGGAATACGAGAAACGGCGTAGAGCGGAAATGGAGCGCGCGGCGGCGGGCCTGCCGACACAACAGAGGGCCACGCGTATCCGCACCGTGAACGATGTCGTGGGGCCTTACCTTGCTGCCTACAAGGTCAGCCACCGACCGAAGAGCATTTTGTTCGCCGAAGGCCGTCTGGCCCATGTAAAGAAGGCACTCGGCAATGTCGTTTTGTCTGATCTCACGGATGATCGGATACGGGACTATATTCGCCAGAGGCAGATCGATAAGGTTTCGGGGCGAACAATCAATATGGAGTTGGGCGAATTGAGCCGCGCTATCGGCCAGCCTTGGTCTCTGTTGTGGCCGAAAGTGCGGAGGCTCGAAGAACGCAAGGACGTAGGCCGGGCGCTTTCCCACGCAGAACAGAAGGCCCTCCTAGATGGACTTAAGGGCTGCCAGACGACCTCCCACTTGCCTACAGTCATCCCGTTGCTGATGCTAACGGGAATGAGAGTGGGTGAAGCGTTGTCGCTAACTTGGGGCCAAGTAGACCTCATGGGTTCGGCGCTCAGGGTTGGTCGCGCGAAGAGTTCGAACGGCACCGGCCGCACTATCCCGATTAACGACGACTTGGCGTCGGTTCTCGCGGCGCACCGGACGGAATTTATTGAGGCATTCGGCGAACCCAATTCAGCTCATTACCTTTTCGCCTGGGGTTCACCGCTGCCGACTGATCCGACTCGTCCCGTCTCGGACCTAAAACACGGATGGGAGACACTCAGGGACCGCGCGGGGGTCGCTTGTCGGCTCCATGACCTCAGGCACACATTCGCCACTCGACTCGCAGAGAACGGCGTTCCCGAATCCACTATGCTCGCCCTAATGGGGCATATGAGCCGGGCAATGCTGGAACGGTACTCGCATATTCGTATGGCCGCGAAGCGTGATGCTGTGGCGGGCGTGGTCCTAAGGCCGAAGATCAAAGAGAGCGAGAATTCGGAGCTAGTCCCTGTGAAAGTCCCTGTAGTTGAAGCTGCGGCTGTTGTTCAGTGAGTAATTTTCGCCGCTAACTATCTGAAAGAACTGGAGCCACCCGCCGGGATCGAACCGGCGACCTGCTGATTACGAATCAGCCGCTCTACCAGCTGAGCTAGGGTGGCCTGTTTGCTCGAGCAATTCGATTTTAGCAGATGAGCCGCCAATCCCACTCGCGCCAAAAGCGAGCAGTAGGGGTTTGCTCCAGACATCCAGCGGTGATAGTCTCGTTGACGATATGGCCATCCACAAAAAGTCGCTCTCGCGCCGCACTATCGTAACTGGCGCAAGTATGGGTTTAGGTTCCAGTTTATTTTCCGGGATTGCCCGGAGCCAAGCCCTGGCTCCCGCGATTGAATCTTCCGCCCAAATCTGGAGTAGTGAGTATTGGGCCAAGAAGGGCGATGTCTCGCTCTACATGTTTCGAAAACGCGTGGGCGCGCCCAGGGCCGGGCAAGCGCCGCTCCCGGTCCTTTTCCTGGTGCATGGATCGTCCGTTTCTTCGCGGCCCAGCTTCGATCTCACGGTTCCGGGGCACGGCGAATACTCCGTGATGAACATGTTCGCGCAATATGGCTTCGACGTGTGGACCATGGATCATGAAAACTACGGCCGATCCAGCCGTACCGAGAGCAACTCAGACGTGGCGAGCGGCGTGGAAGATCTGAAGGCCGCGGTCGAAGTGGTGGCGCGCGAAACCGGCCAGACCAAGATGTACATGTTTGGCGAATCCTCCGGCGGGCTCAGAGCCGGCGCATACGCGATGGCGCGGCCGGAGCGGGTTGATCGTCTGGTGCTGGGCGCTTTCACTTACAAAGGCGAAGGCTCCCCCACCTTGACCGAGCGAGCCAAACAACTGGATTACTACCGCACCCACAACCGCCGTCTGCGGGATCTGAATATGATCCGCAGTATTTACACGCGCGACAAAGCGGGCACTTCCGATCCGGCGCTGGGCCAGTTTGTAGCCGATCAGGAACTGAAGTTTGGCGACCAGGTTCCCACCGGCACCTATCTCGACATGACCGCGCATCTGCCGCTGGTGGATCCGGCCAAAGTGCTATGCCCCGTTTTGCTCATCCGCGGCGAGTATGACGGAATCGCAACGGTCGCAGACCTGCTCGATTTTTTCAGGCAGCTTCCGAACGGCGACCGGCAGTTTGCCATTCTCCCCGGGATGGCGCACTCCGTAGTCTCCGGATTGAACCGACAGGTGTTTTGGCACACCATGAGGGCCTTTCTCACCATGCCAAGCCCGCCTGAGGTAAAGGCCTAACCGAGGCCTAGCCCGGTGCCCGCGCCGCGATGCCGCTACATCGAACTGATTTTGATGTAACGCTTAATATCCGATAGATTTACGATGACTCCCGCCACCACCGCCAGCAGCGCCGCGTATTTGAGTATTTTGAGCATATTCCCCGTTCAACCCATTAGATCCGCTTGGCTGGAAACGGTTTCGCCAGTCGCGACTCTAATCCTACGTAGCCGACTATGGGAAATGTTGACTCGCCGTGCCACGCCCTGTCCGGCGCCACACTGGAGATACGAGGCAAGGGATTGAGCCGCCTCTTCGACGACAGCCCGGAGTTGGAGCAGGCCGAAGCGCTTCTCGCAGAGCTCGCCCGCGGAATTTCGGTGGACCGCGGCGGTTCCCGCGACCGGCGTCCGTCCGCCAGGTCCCCGCAAACTTCCGAGCTCACGCCCGACGTAGAAGCCAGATACCGCGCCCTGGTGGAACAAATCCCCGCCGTCGTTTTCACCGCCGATCTGGATCAGTGCATCGGGCAAGCCTACATCAGCCCTCACATTGAGGTAACGCTGGGCTTCGCGCGGGACGAATGGCTGGAAGACCCCATCCGCTGGTATCGGCAGATCCATCCCGACGACAAAGACCGCTGGGCCGTGGAGGCAGCCGAGGTCTTTCTCACCGGCAAAGCGATTCGCTCCTGCTACCGCATCATCGCGCGCGATGGGCACGTGGTTTGGTTTCAATGCGAAGCCAAGGTGATGATGCATGACGATGGCCGCCCGTGGTTCATTCACGGCATCGCCTTCGACATCACGGAGCTGAAGCGCACTGAGGAAGCACTGCAGGAGGAGCGCAACGTGGCGTCCGCGATTCTGGATTCAGTGGGTACGCTGGTGGTGGTGCTGGATCCCCGCATGCGCATCGTGCGCTTCAACCGGGTGTGCGAGGAGACCACCGGCTACTCGTTCGCCGACGTCCGCAGCCGTTTCATCTGGGATCTGATGACCGTTCCGGACCAAGCCGGGCGTTTTCGCAACGCCCTGCAGGAAGTGCAGGACGGACGGACGGTGCAGGATTTTGAAGTCGCCTGGGAGAGCCGCGGCGGGGAGCGGCGTCTGATCTCCTGGTCGCTTACCGCATTGCGTGGAGACAAGGGAGCGCCGCAATATTTCATCGCGGCCGGCACCGACATCACCGTTCGCAAGCGCCTGGAAACGGCGGTTATGGAAGTCAGCGGCCGGGAACAGCGCCGCATCGGACAGGACCTCCACGATGGGCTCGGACAGTTGCTCACCGGTATCGCTTTTATGAGCAAGGTTCAGGAGCAGCGGCTCGCGGAAAAGGGCGCGCCGGAAGCCGCCGAAGCGTCCAAGATCGTGCGGCTGGTGAACGAAGCGATTCACAAAGCCCGCGATCTCTCTCGCGGGCTGATGCCGGGCTTGGCCAAGCCCAATGGCTTGATGTCCAGCCTGGAGCAGATGGCGCACGAAGTGGAGGAAGTGTTTGGGGTGGCCTGCCGGTTTTATGCGGAAGTACCGCTGCTCGTTCACGACGCTTCCGTCGCCAGCCATCTGTATCACATCGCCCAGGAGGCCGTCAGCAATGCAATCAAGCACGGCAAGGCCGGGCACATCGAAATTCACCTGCGCGGCAAAAGCGCTTCGGCGGTGCTCATGGTGCGGGACACCGGTTGTGGGATCGCGCCCGGACCGCGCGAGCATTCCGGCATGGGCCTTGATATCATGAAACACCGTGCCACAATGATTGGCGGGGCGCTGGCGATCGCCTCCAACGGGCACGGGACCACGGTGACGTGCCGTTTCCCCGTAGCGGTGGAGCGGTAAGCGGCTGCTGAAGACTGACTCGAGGAGGACCGGATCTATGTCGATTCCCGCACTCTCGTGCGCGGTCAAGCGCAAGGTGCTGGTGGTGGACGATCACCCGATCGTGCGCGAAGGCATGACGCTGCTGATCAATCGGGAGCCCGATCTGACGGTATGCGCCGATGCCGAGGAATCCAACGCGGCGCTCGAAGCCATCCAGAATCTCAGGCCGGACCTTGCCATCGTCGACATATCGCTGCCGGGCCGCGACGGTTTGGAACTCCTGAAAATGATCCGCGCCCAAGATCCGCAAATGCCGGTGCTCATTCTTTCCATGCACGGCGAAACTACCTATGCGGAGCGCGCTCTCCGCGCCGGCGCCAACGGCTACATCATGAAACAGGAGGCCACCGATAAGGTTCTGGTCGCTATCCGCCGCATCTTGAACCGCGAGATCTATGTGAGCGACGAGATCGCCAACCGCATGCTTCGCCACCTGGTGGGCGCGCACGATGGTGACCGGCGGTCGCCGTTGGACGGCCTTTCGGACCGCGAACTCGAAGTCTTCCGGCGCATGGGGGAAGGCCAGTCCACGCGTCAGATCGCCGAAGAACTGCATTTGAGCGTCAAGACGATTGAGACCCACCAGGCTCGCCTGAAGGAAAAACTTTCGCTGCGGACTTCGCGGGAACTGGTTCAATACGCCATAGAATGCGTCCTGGCCGAGAAGGCTTCGCACACCTAGTTCAGTTACGCGAGAGAGGCGATCGAGGTTGGAGTGCGCCCGTGGGGTCGAAGCCGTTACCGGCTACCGATAGCCCATACTCGCTCGCGACAGGCGGCGGAAGCGAACACGCGTAGATTCAAATTGAGCCGCTTCCCTTTCGGGGCCGTGCCATGCGATCGGAGCGCCCGGGTCCAGGATGGCTCGAATCAGGCGCTGCGAACCGAACGGCGCGACCCAGCGGAGGCCGCTTCGGATTTCACCGGCTTGCGTGGCTCGTCCAGGCGGCGGACCTGATCGCTGACGCAGACCACGAACATGGGTTGCTTCGCATTTTTCAGAATATCGATAATCCGATCCTGCTGGTCCTCCAGGTAGATCGACTTGCCGTCGGTGACCAGGTGAAGATCGGAGTTCGATTGCATGACTTCGCTCAGCCGCTTGCCCATTTCGCGCTGCAGGAACCGCAGGACGCGGCGGATCTTCTGCAGTGAAAATCCCTTGCGGCGCAGTTCGGCAATCACGGTAATTTCGATTACTTCCTCGGACTGATAGACCCGCTTGTGCCCCTCGTGCCGGGGGGATACCACCTTCCGCTCGTCCCACCATTGCAACTGCCGCAAACTGACCTGGGCTATGCGCGAAACGTCGCTGGAGGCAAACGTGCGCGTGTTATCTTCCGCTTCAGAACGACTTTTCTTTGTTTTGAACATGTTCCCCCATTAACGTTTGCAAGAGAGCGCATCTAAAATTCTACCCGGTTGGCGGCGGCTGTCAATAGGCAAGTGATCGTTTTCGTTTTTTCCAACCTCTGGATGGAAGGGATACGGCCCTTAGCCGCCGCCGACAAACTGTACGATCTCTAACGTTGCGTCCGGCCCGACCGCGGTTTTATCCCACGCCTGGCGCTGCACAATGGACCGATTCAGCTCCACCGCCACGCGCGCCGGATCCACCTCCAGCCACACTAGCAGTTCTCTGAGGGTGCACCCGCCGGGTGCGAGCCGAACTTGTCCGTTCACAACAATTTCGATCTGTTTTGTCCTGGCTGCCGCCATCGCTCGTGAACCAAATCCGGAAACCAAAGTTGCGGCCCGAGGCCGGATCTCATTATAGTCGAATGTTAGGGCGCTGAGTCTCAAATCCAACCAATCGAATGCCGACTTCCTATCCCGATACGTATTTCCCGGTTCTGGTGCAAGCGGTGATCGCCGCCGTTATTGCGGGAGCCTTGGTGTCCATCTCCTTTTTGCTAGGCAAGCGCGTCAGAAACCGGGTGAAGGACTCGCCCTACGAATCCGGCATTGCGCCCACCGGCTCGGCCCGCGAGCGCTTCAGCGTCAAGTTTTATCTGGTGGCCATCGTCTTCATCCTTTTCGACATCGAAGCCGTCTTTCTCTATCCCTGGGCCGTGGTGTACCGCGAGCTGAAGCTCTTCGGATTTTTCGAAATGCTGATCTTCGTAGTGCTGGTCCTGTCCGGATTCTTTTACATCTGGAGGAAGGGCGCGCTGGATTGGTCGCAGGATGGGTCGGAGGGCAGTCCCTATGATGCCGAGGGGGCCCAGGTGACTAAAAGAAATGCTGCCTGACATATTGAAAGACCATGCCGCCGCGGCGGCTCTGGAAGCCGCGCTGCCCGGCGTCATCGCCGGAGGCCACTCCCAGCACAACGAGCCGACACTATGGATTGATCCCTACCGCATAGTCGAAGTCTGCCGCTTCCTCAAAGATAAGCAACAGTTCGTTCGGCTGAGCGGCATCACGGCCGTGGACTGGCTGCCCGCCGATCCGCGTTTTGAAGTGGTATACCTGCTGCATTCGTTGCAGCGCAATCAGCGGCTGCGTTTGAAGTGCTGGATCGCGGAGGCCGAGCCTGCGATCGATTCGGTGTTCAGTGTCTGGCGCACCGCGGATTGGTATGAACGCGAAGTTTACGATATGTTCGGCATCCGTTTCCGCAACCACCCCGATCTGACCCGAATCCTGATGCCGAGCGACTGGGAAGGTCACCCGCTGCGCAAGGATTATCCGGTTCACGGGCATAAGTACACTTATCAGGACGAATAGTTTCCACCATGCGTGAATCCATACTGCATACCGATTCCATCACCGCCTCCGACGCAACTCACGAGACGGTCGATCAGATCGCCACTCCCAGCGGCACCAAGCGCATGATCCTGAACATGGGACCGCAGCACCCCTCCACGCACGGAGTTCTGCGCATCGTGCTGGAGCTGGACGGCGAGACCATCCTCAAAGCGGTGCCCGACATCGGGTTCCTGCACACCGGCATCGAAAAAGAGTGCGAGGTCAAGACCTGGCAGCAGGTGGTGACCCTGACCGACCGGGTGGATTATCTTTCCAACCTCTCCAACAATCTGGTTTACGCGCTGTCGGTGGAAAAGCTGATCGGTGACATTGAAATCCCGTTGAAGGCGCAATGGATGCGCGTGATGCTGGCCGAATTTCAGCGCTTGAACAGCCACCTGGTATGGCTGGGAACGCATGCGCTGGACATCGGCGCGATGACCGTGTTCTTTTACTGCTTTCGCGAGCGCGAAGATATTCTGCGAATCTTCGAAATGTTCTCCGGTCAGCGCATGATGACCAGCTACATTCGCGTCGGCGGTTTGGCGCTGGAGCCTCCGCGCGGCTGGCAGCAGGTGGTGGGCAAGTTCATCGGCTCTTTTCCGAGCAAGGTAGACGAGTACGAAAATCTGCTCAACAGTAATCCCATATGGAAGGTCCGCACACAAGGCGTCGGTTTTGTTCCGCTTGAAGACCTGCTCGACCTGGGCGTCTCGGGTCCGATGATTCGCGCGGCTGGAATGAAGTGGGACGTCCGCAAGGACGAGCCTTACTCCAGCTACGATCAGTTCGATTTTGAAATCCCGGTTCACAAGGAAAACGACGTGTTCGCGCGGTACCGCGTGCGTCTGGAAGAGATGCGCCAGAGCGCGCGGATCATCAGGCAGGCGCTGGAAGGGATGCCCGAGGGAGCATGGCAGGCCAGCGCGCCCAAGATCGTTCTGCCGGAGCGCGAAAAGATGAAGACCCAGATGGAAGCGCTGATCTATCACTTCAAGATCGTGACGGAGGGCTTCCGCGTGCCGGCCGGCGAAGTATATCAGGCCGTGGAATCGCCGCGCGGCGAGATTGGCTATTACGTGGTGAGCAACGGGACATCCAAGCCATATCGCCTGTTCATGCGGACGCCCAGCTTCGGCAATCTGCAAGCCTTGCCGGCGCTGCTGGAAGGACGGTTGTTGGCGGATTCCATCGCGTCCCTGGGAAGTATGGACTTTGTGTTAGGAGATGTCGACCGCTGATGACCTTTTCGCCGGAACTCGAAGCCAGATTTGTGAAGCTGTTGGAAAGCTATCCGCCGGGCCGAACGCGTTCGGCTGTGGTGCCGATGCTGCTGTACGCGCAGGACGAAGTGGGCCATATTTCGAACGAGCTGATTGAAGAAGTGGCGCGCCGCTGCCAGGTAAAGCCGTTGCAAGTGGATGAGGTGGTGGGCTACTATTCAATGCTCCATCGCAAACCGCTCGGCAAGTGCCATGTGCAGGTGTGTACCAACATCAGTTGCCTGATTTTAGGGGCGGAGGAATTGTATGCGCACGCTTCGAAGAAACTGGGGATTGGCCACAAAGAAGTGACGCCGGACGGGCAGTTTTCGCTGGAAGAGGTGGAGTGCATGGGCGCTTGCAGTTGGGCGCCGGCCATTCAGCTCAATTACGATTTCCATCATCATGTGACGCCGGCCAAGCTGGATCAACTGCTCGCGGAAGTGAGAAAGGTGCAGTAAATTTATGGCAGATTCCGACCGTCTTACAAGGAAAGACCTTCAAGGTTTCGAATCCAGGTTTGATGTGAAGTTGGATGTGAAGTTGGATGCGGTCGTCGATCGCTTGACGAAGGTGATTCGTAGTTTCGAGACCAACTTGCTGGCCGCCTTTCACAGTTACGGAAAAGGACAAACGCTGGAAACCCGCCGCCCCGCTAAAGACGATGCTTTATAACGAACCCAGCCCGCTCGAAGTGAAAATCCTGACCAAGCGCTTTGGTCTCAGGAATTCGGAATCCATCGACACCTATCTCGCCACCGACGGCTACAAGGCGTTTCTCAAAGCGATCGAAATGACGCCGGAGCAGATTATTGAGGAAGTGAAAACCTCCGCCTTGCGCGGCCGCGGCGGCGCGGGATTTCCCACCGGCCTGAAGTGGAGTTTCGTGCCGCGCACGTCGCCCAAGCCGAAATACATCATCATCAACGCCGACGAGAGCGAACCGGGCACCTGCAAGGACCGCTTGCTGATGGAGAACGATCCGCATCAGTTGATCGAGGGTATCCTGATAGCCGGGCGCGCCGTCGACTCGCACAAGGGCTACATTTATATTCGCGGCGAGTATCGCTACCTGATCGAAGCTATGGATCGCGCCATTGGCGAGGCGTATTCGCGGGGCTATTTAGGCCAAAACATTCAGGGAACGGGCTTCGATTTCGATCTCTATACACACACTGGCGCGGGCGCCTACGAGTGCGGAGAAGAAACCGCGCTGCTCGATTCCATCGAAGGCAAACGCGGCGTTCCGCGCATGAAGCCGCCTTTCCCGGCCGTGGTAGGGGCCTGGCAATCGCCCACGTTATTAAATAACGTCGAGACCTTCTCCGCGATTCCGGCCATCATTCGCGACGGCGGCGCGGCGTTCGCAGCTTTGGGTCCGCCGAAGAACGGCGGAACGCGCCTGGTTTGCCTGTCTGGACACATCAATAAACCGGGCGTGTACGAGCTTCCGGTAGGTTTCAACCTGCTGCGCATGATCTACGAAGTGGGCGGCGGCATGCGCAACGGAAAGAAGCTTAAGGCGGTGGTGCCGGGCGGTTCCTCCTGCCCGCTGTTGACAGCCGACGAGTGCGACATCGCGATGGATTTCGATTCGCTGGCTAAGGTAAAGAGCATGTTAGGGTCAGGCGGCACGGTGGTGCTGGACGAAAATACCTGCATGGTTAAATTCGCGCAGCGCATCATGAAGTTTTACGCCCACGAAAGCTGCGGCTGGTGCATTCCCTGCCGCGAAGGAACCACCTGGCTGAAAAAAATGCTGGACCGTTTCCACGCCGGCGCTGGACAGAAGAGCGATATTCCGCTGATCGGCGAGCTATCGAAAAATATGCTGGGACGGACCTTCTGCGCGCTGGGCGACGCGGCCGCAATGCCGACAATTTCCATCGTCGAAAAGTTCACCGACGATTTTGAAGCGCACCTGAACGGCAAGCCATGCCCTTATCAGCACGCGGCGGAACTGGCGATGGCATGAAGTCCCCTGGGCGATTTTTCGACCGGCTGCTACCGAGCCGCGACCGTGAGGGAGCGGTTTCCAAACACTAATGAGCGATCTAATTCATCTCACAATCGACGGCCGCGCGGTTACGGCCGCGCCCGGAACGCTGATAATCAACGCGGCCAAGGCGGTAGGCATCGAAGTTCCATCGTTTTGCTATTACGATGGACTGTCTTTGCAAGCCGCCTGCCGCATGTGCCTGGTGGAAGTGGAAAAGACTCCTAAACTGCAAGTGGGCTGCACGCTTCCGGTGGCCGAAGGCATGGTGGTCCACACCGATTCGCCTCAAGTGCACGAAGCTCGTAAAGGCACGCTCGAATTCCTGCTGACCAACCATCCGCTGGATTGTCCGGTGTGCGACAAGGGCGGTGAGTGCGAGCTGCAGGACATGACGTTCCGCTACGGAATGGGCGAGAGCCGGTACATCGAGCAGAAGCAGCATACCGACGAACAACAATGGTCGCCGGTTGTGTTTTACGATAAGCCGCGCTGCATCCTGTGCTATCGCTGCGTGCGCATCTGCGACGAAGGCATGGGTGTGAAGGCGCTGGGGGTGGGCAACCGCGGCTCCGTTTCGGTGATCGAGCCGAACCATTTCGACCATCTGGAATGCGATGAGTGCGGCATGTGCATCGATATTTGTCCCGTGGGCGCGCTCACCAGCGGCACGTATCGTTATAAGACGCGTCCGTGGGAGATGAAGCACGTCGGCACCATTTGCACGCATTGCGCCGATGGCTGCAAAACCACGCTGGGTGTTCGCAATAACGAAATTATTCGCGGCAACAATCGGGACCGTTCGGGCATCAACGGCGAGTTCCTTTGCATCAAGGGGCGCTACGCGGCGGACTTCGTGAACAGTCCCGAGCGGCTGCAATCGCCCATGATCCGCCGAAACGGCAAGCTGGAGCCCGTGTCCTGGTCCCAAGCTTTAGCGGAAGCGGCTGGCAAACTCAGCGAAGTGAAGGCGGCCGACGGCAAGTTCGGGGTGATCGGTTCGAACCACACTACCAACGAAGAAAATTATTACCTGCAGAAGTTCGCGCGCCAGGCGCTCGGCACCAACAATATCGATCACCATCGCACCGGCGACATCACCACGCTGCTGGATGCGCTGAGCGGTAAAAAAGACGCGCAGGCGACCACCGCCGATCTTTACGATCGCAAAGCGATTCTCGTAGTTTCGAGCGATCTTTCGCAGCAGCATCCGTTTCTCGCGTTTCAGATTCGCGCCAACTATCGCCACCACGACGCGCACATTTACACGGTCACGCCCGGCCCGGTTCGGGAGCAAAGTATTGCGCTTCGCAGTGCGGTCGCAGTTCCGGGTCATGAGCTGGCCGGCGTGGAATCTCTGCGCGAACAGCTTGGGAGCGAGCCTGAACTCGTAATTCTGTTCGGCGATGCCATCAAGGGCGACAAGATCCGCGAACTGGCGGCGTTCGGCGATTCGCTCGGCATCCCGGTGAAATATGTTTGCCTGGTGGATTATTCGAATTCAAGGGGCGCGTCCGACATGGGCTTAGGCCCCGACGCCGGTCCTGGTTATCAGCCCATCAGCGCGCCCGGTCTGGCCTATGACGAAATCCTCGCAGCCACCGATCTCGACGTCGTGTGGGTGGTGGGCGCCAATCCGTTGAAAGACGCGGTGCTCGCGTCCGCGAGCGCTTTTGTTATCGTGCAGGATTTGTTCCTCACCGAAACTGCCGCGCGCGCCGACATCTTATTTCCGGCCGCTTCCGCCTACGAAAAGCACGGAACGGTCACCAACGTTTGCGGCGAAGTCCAGCGGCTGAAGGGAGGCGTGCAGGTGATGGGCGCCAAGCCCGATCTTGAAATTCTCGGTCTGCTCTCGAAAGAAATGGGCGTGAATCTCGGCATGTGGTCGCCCGAAAAAGTGTTGGAAGAGATTCGCAAGAACGTGCATGGTTATAATGTTCCTTTGCCATTACTCGCAAGCGGGGGAGCAGCGCAAACGGCGCCGGTGAATGGGCGTGTGCCGGTGAGTCCGCGGCCGGAGCTGATACAGTCCGCCGGCGACACCCTGTTCACGTCCGGAACGCTGGGCCGTTACTGCAACAAACTGAAATCCACACTTGAGGCGCCGGGAGCCTTGTATTCGGAGCGGCCGTAAGTTCATCCATGAATTTTTTCATCATCAGCCTGATTAAGGTGGCGTTGGTCGCCTTCGTGCTTCTTACCACGCTCGCGTACCTGCAATGGATCGAGCGCAAAGTAATCGCGCACGTGCAGCTTCGCGTTGGCCCCTACCGCGTGGGCCCGCATGGATTGCTGCAGCCTCTGGCCGACGTGGTGAAGCTGATCACCAAGGAAGGCTTGATCCCCTCGCACGTCAACAAGCTCTTCTATCTCATGGCGCCCTTCGTGGCGGTCACGCTCGCGCTCATTTCGATCTCCGTCATTCCGTTCGGGCCGCAAATCACCATCGGCCCCGTAACCACGTGGATGCAGCTCACCGATCTGCGCATCGGGATTTTGTTCGTGCTGGCGGTTTCTTCGATCGGCGTTTATGGCGTGGCGCTGGGCGGCTGGGCATCCAACAACAAATACTCGCTGCTGGGCGGTCTTCGCAGTTCAGCGCAGATGATCAGCTATGAATTACCGCTGGCGCTGGCGGTAGTCGCGCCGCTGCTGCTGGCCAACACGCTCAGCTTTCGCGACATGGTGAATTACCAGAGCGGTTACTGGCTGGGCTTCATCCCGCGCTGGAATCTTTTTCCTGAGATTCTCGGCTTCATCGTTTTTATGATCGCCGGATTCGCCGAGACCAATCGCGTCCCGTTCGATCTTCCGGAAGCGGAGAACGAACTGGTGGCCGGCTTCCACACCGAATACAGCAGCATGAACTTCGCCGCGTTCTTCATGGCGGAATATTCCAACATGGTGACCGTAACATGCGTGGCGACACTGCTGTTCCTGGGCGGCTGGCAACCACCGTTTCCGGCGCCCTATTCCGATGTTGTGCCCATCCTCGTTTTCGCTTTTGGCGGCTTGATCGCGCTCTACCACGGACTCAATCCAGCGCGGCGCATGGATAAATTTACGTTGCCGGCTACGGCCCTGGTCTTCCTCGGCATCGCCGCCATCTTTGGGCTTTCGCTCTTCGTTCCGTTTCTGAAGCCGATTCTGATGGCCCTGTTCTGGTTCTGCGGCAAAGTTCTGGTTCTGCTATTCGTCTTTATCTGGGTCCGCGCGACGCTCCCTCGTTTTCGATATGACCAACTGATGCGCTTCGCCTGGGTCTTCCTGTTCCCGCTCGCGATGTTCAACCTGCTGGCCACCAGCCTGATCGTGGCTTTGAGTACAAAATGAGGCTTTGAGTACAAAATGAGGCTTTGACTGCGAAATGAGGCTTTGACCGCAAATGAACGTAATCCTATTCCTTGTCTTCGCCGCGTTCTCGGTTTTCTGCGGGATCAACCTGGTGGTGCAAACGCACCCCATCGCCAGCGCGCTCTCGCTGATTGGCGTCATGGGATCGCTCGCGGTTCTGTACCTGCTGCTGGGCGGAGAATTCATCGCCGCGGCCCAGGTGATCGTTTACGCCGGCGCCATCATGGTGTTGTTCGTTTTCGTCATCATGCTTTTGAACGCGGGCGCGGAATCAGCCACGTTTCAGGTTTCGCGCTTCGTCAAGTATTTCGGCGCACTGCTCCTGGTCGCGTTTCTTGGATTGATCAGCTTCATAATTCAAGGCGCGCTGCCAAGAAGTGGGGACGTGATCTTTGGGGCCTTCCAGGGCGGCACCGCTTTGGAAGTTGGACGAAAACTCTTCACTACTTATCTGTTGCCGTTTGAAGTAACTTCAGTCCTGATCCTCATCGCGATCGTGGGCGCCATCGTGCTCGCCAGAAAGGAAGTTTGACCGTGCAGAATGCCGTTCCTCTGAGCTGGTACCTGATCCTGAGCGCCATCTTATTTGCGCTGGGTGTAGCCGGCTTTATTTTCCGGCGCAACATTATCACCGTCTTCATGTCCATTGAGCTGATGCTCAACGCCGTGAACTTGAGCTTCCTCACATTCTCTTACCAGTTCAAGCAAGTGGATGGACACATCTACAGTTTCTTCGTGATGGTGGTGGCCGCCGCCGAAGCCGCCGTGGGGCTGGCCATTATTCTTACGGTATTCAAGAACCGCGCCACGCTGATGATCGACGAAGTCAGCTCGATGAAGTACTGACAGCCCGATGAACTGCTGACAACATGAGTCGCCTTCCATGAATCTCTGGTTAATTCCAATCCTTCCACTGCTCGGGTTTCTCGCCAACGGGCTATTTGGCCGGCGCATTCCGAAAGCGTTGATCAACACTTTCGCGGTCGGCTCCGTGGCGCTGTCGTTCGCCTGGGTGGTAAAGACGCTGCTCGGGCTGAGCCCCATCGAAACCAAGTACATCGAACACTATTTCACCTGGATTCAAAGCGGGATGCTCAACATCGGCGTCGATTTCGCGGTCGACCGCCTCACCGCCATCATGCTGATGGTGGTCACGGGCGTGGGCACCTTGATTCACATCTACGCGGTCGGCTACATGGATCACGAAGGCGGCTACTACCGTTTCTTCGCCTACCTGAACCTGTTCATGTTTTTCATGCTGGTGCTGGTGCTGGCGCAGAATTATCTGCTGCTGTTCGTCGGCTGGGAAGGCGTGGGCTTGTGCAGCTATTTGCTGATCGGATTTTACTTTACCGAACAGTACGCCACCACTGCCGGCAACAAGGCGTTCATCGTTAATCGCATCGGCGACTTTGGTTTTTCGCTCGCTGTTTATCTGATCGTCCGACAGTTTGGCACGCTCGATTTCTCGAAAGTTTTTGACGCTGCGAAAGGCATGCCTGCGGAAGCCAGCGTTGGCGTTCTCACTACCATCACGCTGCTGCTGCTGGTGGGCGCCACCGGAAAATCGGCGCAGATTCCTTTGTACGTCTGGCTGCCGGACGCGATGGCCGGCCCCACTCCGGTGTCCGCACTTATCCACGCCGCCACCATGGTCACGGCCGGCGTCTACATGATTGCGCGTTCGGCCACGCTGTTCCTGAAGGCCCCCATCACCATGGACACGGTGGCGGTGATCGGCCTTGCCACCGCGTTTTTCGCCGCCACCATCGGCATGACGCAGATGGACATTAAGAAAGTGTACGCGTACTCCACCGTCTCTCAGCTTGGCTACATGTTCCTGGGCGTGGGCGTGGGAGCGTTTTCGGCAGGTATCTTTCATTTGATGACGCACGCGTTCTTCAAAGGGCTGCTGTTCCTGGGCGCGGGCGCGGTGATTCACGGCCTGCATGGCGAACAGGACATGCGCCAGATGGGCGGACTGTTCAAGCATATGCGGATCACGGCCATCACGTTATTCTGCGCATCTCTCGCGATTTCCGGCTTTCCGTTTACCTCCGGATTCTTCAGCAAAGACGCCATCCTGGTGGCCGCTTATGAGCGCGCGCCGTGGATGTACTGGGTCGGCGTGCTGACGGCGGGCATGACGGCGTTCTATGTTTTTCGCGCCTGGTTCATGACGTTTCTGGGCGATTATCGCGGGCACGGGCACCCGCACGAATCGCCCCTGGTGATGACCGGCCCGCTGATGATCCTCGCGGTTCTGTCGATTTTCGGAGGCTTCATCGACGTTCCGCATATTCTGGAGCCGATGTTCGCCGAGAGAGCGGAAAGCCAGGGTTTGGCGTGGCTTTCAGCGGGCGTTGGCATTCTTGGCATTTTGCTCGCGATACTCTTCTATGTGGTGAAGCGGGGCTGGGCCGATTCGTTTACGAAAGCCATCGGCGGCCTCTACACCTTGGTCTATAACAAATATTTCGTCGACGAAGTGTACGACGCCGCGGTGGTCGAGCCTCTGATCGAAGGTTCTAGAACCGTTCTATGGCGCGGTTTTGACGCCGGCCTGATCGACGGCACCGTCAATGGTGTCGGCCGGAGATCGCGTGGCATCGGCGCCATACTGCGCCTGCTCCAATCCGGCAACATCCGCAGCTACGCGGGCTGGGTGGTGCTGGGGTCCATCGTCTTGCTGATCGCCATCGGATTCGCCGGAGGCCTGCGATGACGCTGCTGGACGCCGTCATATTTCTTCCGCTGCTCGCGTTCCTGATCGTCATGGCGCTGCCCAAGGAGAACCACAACGCCATCCGCATGTTCAGTTTGATCGCGTCGCTCGCGATTTTCGTGGTTTCCCTCGGGCTGATTGGCTCGGTCTGGTCCGCGGCGCCGGGCAGATTCAGCTTTGAAAACAACCACCCTTGGGTCCAAACGCCCGCTATTAATTATCACACCGGTCTGGATGGTATCAGCCTGTGGCTGGTGATGCTCTCCACGCTACTCACTCCTATCTGCGTGCTTATCTCCTGGCGCTCCATCGACAAACACGTCAAACAGTTCTTTGGATTCCTGTTGTTGCTCGAATTCGGCCTGATCGGCGTATTCTGCGCGCTCGACTTCTTCCTGTTCTTCGTTTTCTGGGAACTTTCGCTCGTTCCGATGTACTTCCTGATCGGTATTTGGGGCCACGACCGCCGCATTTACTCCGCGCTCAAGTTCTTCGTCTACACCATGGCCGGATCGATGCTCATGCTGGTGGCGATGATCTACCTGTACGAGCAGGCCGGCACGTTCGACTACACAAGGATACTGGCGGGGCTCCAGAGCGGGTCCATTTCGCTGAGCTCCTCCGAGCAATTGTGGCTGTTCCTGGGCTTCTTCATCGCCTTCGCCATCAAGGTTCCGCTGTTTCCACTGCACACCTGGCTGCCGGATGCGCACGTCGAAGCTCCTACTGCCGGATCGGTAATGCTGGCCTCCGTGATGTTGAAAATGGGCACCTACGGTCTGCTGCGCTTCTGTGTTCCTTTGTTTCCGAACGCGGCCCGCCAATGTGCCGATTGGATCGTTATCCTTGCCATAATCGGCATCGTGTACGGCGCGCTGGTAGCCATGGTGCAGCCCAACATGAAGAAACTGGTCGCCTATTCGTCGGTCAGCCACTTGGGTTTCGTCGTGCTGGGGATCTTCTCCTTCACCCAGCAGGGCTTCGACGGCGCAGTGTACCAGATGCTGGCCCATGGCATCTCCACCGGCGCGCTGTTCCTTATCGTGGGCTTCCTTTATGAGCGCCGGCATTCGCTCGATATCGCAGCCTACGGCGGCGTAGCCACGCCCGCGCCGTGGCTTTCCTCAGCCTTCATGATCACCATGCTCGCCAGCATCGGCTTGCCCACGCTCAGCAATTTCATCGGCGAGTACCTGGTGTTGCAAGGCTCCTCGATCAACTTCCGCTGGACGGTATTCGCGGCGCTGGGTTCAATCCTCGCAGCGTGCTACATGCTTTGGTTGTACCAGCGCGTGTTCTTCGGAAAAGCGTCCGAAGATTTGACGCACCACATGCCCGATCTCAACTTGCGCGAGTACGCCATCATTGTTCCTCTAATTATTTTGATGGTTTGGACGGGCACCTACACCCGAAGTTTCCTTGCACCGATATCCGCGTCCAACGCCGTGCTGCTGGGCCCGATTGACGCGCGGCGCGAGATTCACGTGCGAGCCACTCCACCGCGCGTCGCGCCGGGAGATCTGGCCCCGGAGTTAAACAATGCCCGTTAACTTCATGCCGACGGGCGCGGATTACTTCCGCATCCTGCCCGAAATCATCATGACCGTCGCCGGCACGTTGATCATGCTGATCGAGGGATGGCTGGGCGAAAACAAACGGCGCAATCTTTCGGCCTTTACCTTCGTCGCCTTCGCCGCGGCTTTGGTGGCTGCTGTCGCGGCCAATTCCCGTCCCGGCCTTTCGTTCTCGAACATGCTGATCGTGGACGGATTCGCCACGTTCTTCCGCGTCCTGGTGATCGCGGTGGGCATCCTGAGCGTGCTTTCCGCCGTCCAGTATCTGAAGCGCGAGCATGCTGAATCGTCCGAATACTACGCGCTGCTGCTGTTTTCGGTAACCGGCCAGTGCATCATGGCCACGGCCAACGAGCTGATCATGATCTTCATCGGCTTGGAAATTTCCTCCATCGCCACCTATATCCTGGCCGGGTACCTGCGCGACGACAAGCGCAACAACGAAGCCGCGCTCAAATATTTCCTGTTGGGATCGTTCGCCACCGCGTTCCTGCTGTACGGGATCGCTTGGATTTACGGGACCACGGGCAGCACCAATCTCGCGGTTATTCGGACCGTCCTGCTGTCTGGCGGACCCGAGCGCAACGTGGTACTGGCCGGCACCGCCGCAGCCCTGATGTTCGTCGGATTCGCCTTCAAGGTCTCAGCCGCGCCCTTCCAAATCTGGGCGCCGGATGTTTATCAGGGCGCGCCTGCGCCGGTGACGCTGTTCATGTCCGCCGGCCCGAAGGCCGTGGCTTTCGCGGTTTTCCTGCGGGTTTTTATGACTGCCTTCGCGCCCATCACCAACCGCTGGGAACCGTTTGTATGGTCGTCGGCTTTGCTCACGATGATCATCGGAAACTTCGCGGCGCTCATGCAGACCAACATCAAACGATTGCTGGCGTACAGCTCCATCGCTCACGCAGGATACGTTATGGTGGCCGTCGCCGCGCACAATCAGATCGGCGTGGCAGCCGCGATGTTCTATCTGGCGGCTTATGCGTTCATGAACATCGGCGCCTTCGCCGTAGTTACGCATTTCTCGCGGCAAGGCGAAAGGTTCGTCAACATAGAGGACCTCGCTGGATTGGGCTGGAAGCAGCCGGTAACCGCCGGGTTGTTCGCCATCTTCCTGCTGTCGCTGATCGGCGTGCCGCTCACCGGCGGATTCTTCGGGAAGTTCTACATCTTCAAAGCCGCGCTCGATGCGAATCTGGTGTGGCTGGCGATACTCGGCCTGCTAAATAGCGCGGTGGCCGCCTATTATTACCTGCGCATCCTGGTGGTGATGTACATGAACGAGCCGGGTGAAGCGACACTATCCATACAACCGGTGGGCGCGGGCATCGGAGCTACGTTGTGGGTGGCGGCGGTTGGAACCCTGGTGCTTGGGATCTTCCCGTCGGTGCTGCTGAACTTTGCCACCAACTCGAGCGCGCTGGTGAAGTAGACCGCCGCTTTGCTTACGCGCGCTCAGTAAATTCCGCGCGTTACAGAGCCGCGGCCGTAAGGAAGCGGTGGGGCGGTTGTGCAGGTTCCTGATTCCAGATGCGACCACTCGGAATCCGGTTTCCACACAGCCTGCTAAGGGACAACCTTCAACAAAGTCTGTGTCATCTCATCGCCCACTTTCAGCGCCGCGGTATTGGCTTCAAAGCTGTTCTTGGGCTCGATCGTAGCCACGGCTTGCGCGCTCAGGTCGACCGTGTCGCCCCCCGGCCCGGCCGATTGCGCGACACTTTGGGCCAGCTGGTTGAGCTGGGCTTCGGCTCGTTGCATACCCTGCAACGAGTAGGTCATTCCGATTGTCATAGGAACCTCTTGGAAGGTGCTATTGCTGCTTAATTTCCTCTTCGATCGTCTTGGAAAGAAATTGAGCCATATTATACTTAAGGTCCTCGATTCCTTGGCCTGTGACACTGGACACCTCATAAAAAGGCAGTTGCCGCTCTTCCGCCAGGGTTTTCAGAGCCTCAATCCGGGCCTTATCCTGCGCCACGTCCACCTTAGACGCCACCACGAACATCGGCTTGCGCACCAGATCCGGACTGAACCCTTCTAACTCCTCCATAACGATGCGGAAGTCATCCACGGGATCGCGTCCCGTGGCTTCAGAGACATCCACCAGGTGCACCAGCAGACGCGTGCGCTCAATATGCCGGAGAAACTGGACGCCCAGTCCGTGCCCCAGGTGCGCGCCTTCGATCAACCCAGGGATGTCGGCCACAACGAAAGTTTCATCGCCCGCGCTCACCACCCCCAGGTTCGGCTCAAGCGTCGTGAACGGATAATCCGCGATTTTGGGCCGCGCTGCTGAGATGCGCGAGATGAGCGTCGATTTGCCCGCGTTTGGGAAGCCCACCAACCCCACGTCCGCCAGCAGTTTCAATTCCAGGCGCAACTTTTTTTCTTCGCCTGGCCGTCCCGGCTCATGCTCGGTGGGCGCTTGATGCGTTGCGGTCGCAAAATGTTGATTGCCGCGCCCGCCCCGGCCGCCCTTCGCAATGACGAACCGTTCGCCCGGGTGGGTGAAATCGTGCAGCACTTCGCCGGTTCCTTCATCGTAGACGATGGTCCCCACCGGCACGGGCACTTCTTTGGACGCCCCCTCGCGGCCTGTGCGCTGGCTGCCCTCGCCGTGCCGTCCGCGCTCAGCTTCGTGCTCGGGATTAAAGCGGAAATGTAGCAGGGTGTTGTGGTGTTCGCTCGCGACGAAAACCACATCGCCGCCGCGCCCGCCGTCGCCGCCGCTGGGTCCGCCGCGCGGAACGAACTTCTCCCGCCGGAACGCGAGGCAGCCATTGCCCCCGTCGCCCGCTTTCACGCGGATTCGTACTTCATCAATAAACATGGGATCGGGCTGAATTCCGCCCGGAGGTCGCTATTCGCTCGCCTGGACGCTAATGAACTTGCCGAAACGTCCGCGGTCGCGGAATACCACAATGCCGGGAACCTTTGCGAACAGCGTGTCGTCCTTGCCGCGGCCGACGTTCTCGCCAGGCTTGAAGGTGGTGCCGCGCTGCCGCACCAGAATGGATCCGCCCGTCACCGTTTCCCCGCCGAAGCGCTTCACGCCCAGCCGCTGGGCATTGGAATCGCGCCCGTTCTTAGAACTGCCTAAACCTTTTTTATGTGCCATATGAACCAGCTAGGTCAGAATCTCGCTCACCGTCACCTGCGTGTAGTTTTGCCGGTGGCCGATGGTGCGCTTGTACTGCTTTTTGCGTTTGAACTTGAACACGATGACCTTGTCGCCGCGTCCGTGTTCGGAAATGGTGCCCTTCACGCGAGCTTCGGCGGCGGCCGAGCCGGCCGTCACCTCGTTCGAATCGTTCACCACCGCCAGCACACGGCCGAATTCCACTTCAGATCCAACCTCGCCCGGTAGTGTTTCTACTCGGACAATGTCGCCCGGGGCGACGCGATATTGTTTCCCGCCGGTTTCAATTACTGCGTACATAACTATCCTTCGTCAGTCTTCAGAACGTGGGTCTTCAGGCAGACAATCCAGGCGAAAACCACCTGGACCCGCAAAGTTTTATGATACAGCAGGTTGCACGCGATCCGCAACCGCGGCGTCGGCGATGTTTTCGGGGATGAGCGCCTCGGCAGGGTCCACCTTCAGCCACAACCAGGCGCCGACCAGAAGAAACGCCGCCATGGGAATAAAAGGCAGATCATAGTTGCTGTAGCGCCCTGCCAGATAGCCAAACGCCAGCGAGGACAAAAAGGATCCAACCTGAGACGCGGTATTCATGGCGCCAACCACCGCGCCCGAATATTGGCCGCCGATGTCCAGGCAGACCGCAAACATGCTGGGCTGCTGAAAAGTGATCGCGCCGTACACCAGAGAAAGCAGGATCAGTGCCCAAAGCGGCTGCCGGGTGAGCATTACGGCCATGGTACATAGCGCCGCGATCCCCAGACCCGCCGCTCCGATGGAACGGCGCCCCCAGGTCAGCCCCAGCCTTTTCACCAAGGCGTTACTGACCAGCCCTCCGCCAAAGTTGGCGCCCGCTCCCACAAGAAAAGGCAGCGACGACAATAGGAGGTCGTTTTCGCTATAGCCCCTGGCCCTCACCAGATAGGTGTGGAACCAGGACTGGAAAAAGTTATAAGTGTACACGTAGCAAAACGCCACGCCCATGGTGAACCACAAATTTGCGGAGCGAAGGGCGATCTTCCAGGGAAGGGCATGATGGGCCTGGGCAATCAACCCATTTGCCGTCTCCTGCAATTCCGCCTGAGTGACGCCGGGCTTCTCCGCCGGCGAGTCGCGAAACCAGCGGTACCAAGCCACGCTCCAGGCCACGCCCAAAATCCCGAATACGTAGAAGGATGCCCGCCAACCGTAATGAACCTGGATCGGCACCACCAGCAGGGGAGCGAAAGCGCCCCCCAATTGACTCGCCATCATGAAGGTTCCGAACGCGCGGCCGCGTTCGTGAACCGGAAACCAGCGCGCTACAGCCACCGATGCATTGGGGAAAGCGCCCGCTTCGCCCGCTCCAAACAGAAAACGGACCAACAAAAGTGGGAAGTAACCGGTCACCACGCCCGTCAGCGAAGTGAATACGGACCACCACAACACGATCCGCGTAAGCACGCGGCGGGGCCCAATACGGTCTCCCAGGGCGCCGCTAGGGATCTCGAATACGGCGTAAGAGAGCGTGAAGACCGCGGTCACCCAACCCCAAGCCACGGGGCCAATATGCAGAGCTTCCTGCATGCGCGGTCCCGCCACCGAAATACAGACGCGGTCGAGGTAAGTGACTACCATCAGGAGAGACAAGAGTCCCAGCACCCGATTGCGGTATTTCGTCGCCGGCCCCTCCCGAATAGCAGGCTTTATTTTCGCATGCGGCGATTTGGCCATCTTTGGCAAGGGCGCCTGTTCCTGACGTTTTTGACCTGGCCTCCAGGCCAGGTCATTCGCTCAGTAGATCTCGCGAGTTACAGAGCCGCGACCGTGAGGAAGCGGTGGCGCCGCCCATGGCGGCGTCTCGCCCGCATAAACAAGCGCTCCAAGGGCCCAGATTCTTTTCCGCATAGAGTGCAGTCGCCTCCGGATGGATGATCGCGGATTTGCCAGATGCGGCGCGGTCCGTTATGGGGCGGCCCCAACTCTGGAGCGCAAAAAAGTGCCGCGCGCACCGGACGGGCCAGGAACTGCCTCGCGCCGCACTCCGTTTAACTCTTAAATTGGGCCTTCGCCGGTTCACTCGGCGAACAAGCGGCCTCAGCAAGAAATCGCCGAGTGTGCTTTTCGGGCGGCAAACCATGTCTTGCTGGTTCGAGGTCTTGTTGATTTGTCCGCACAGATTTACCCGCCGCCGGGCGCAGCGCGTTCGTTATAAAATAAAGGCACCGCGTTCATCCCTGCCAAAAGGAATGTTCCGCGATGCGACGTCTTATTCTGGTATGTCTCGGCGTTTCCATTTGCTCCGCGCAAGCCACGTCTTCTAACCCCACCGTGGTCGCCGCCGGCTTTTCCAATCCGTTCCCGCTGCCCGTCGCTCCCGGCCAGTTGCTTACGCTGTTCGTGCAACCCGGCAGCGTCACCGACCCCACCGTTCCTCTGACCGATGTCTCCGCAACGTTCTGGAATGGATCCACAGACGAGGGAATGCCCATTTTGGAAGTCGCCGAAACCACCCCTTCGTGCAGTGTTTCTTCGAATCCCGGCTGCCCCAGCCTGCTCGCGGTGACGGTTCAAATCCCCTTCGACGCCCCCGTCAGTCCGCTCAACTCCGATATTGTATTACGGCCGAACGCTCTGGCCGTGTCCGTGAGCGGCGTGAAGACTTCTTATGTCGGCGCTCAGGCCTATGCCGACCAGGTTCATATCGTAACTGCATGCGATGTCCTGGCTAAGCCGTCCGTTCCGAGTGGGCGTGGTTTGCCCTGCCCGCCGATGATCGTACATTCGGATGGAACCGCCGTTTCAATGAGCAGTCCCGCAGTGGCGGGCGAGGAACTGGTAGCGTACGCAACCGGCCTGGGACAAACCAATCCGGCGCTCACCACGGGCCAGCCTGCGTCGGCGAGCAAGCCCGCCGTCTCCACGTTTTACACGGATTTCAACTATCGCGCCAACGCCCTCGCCACCAGGCCGCTCCCCACCGCTGCCGTTCCGCTGTTCGCGGGCTCCACCCAAAGGTTTATCGGCCTCTATCAAATCAATTTCGTCGTGCCGCCTCCTCCGGTTGGAACGCTTCCCTGCGCCGCATCCGGCGTAATTCCTCAAATCGCCAACGGCGTCGTTTCCAATCTGACGGTCAGCTTCGGTTCCCTCTATTCCTTCGACGGCGCGGGTATCTGCGTTCAACCCCAGCCGGTTCTCGATCCTCCGGCAGCCCGATGAGCAAACGCCTGCTTCTGATCGGCGCTACTACCGGTTATCAAACACGCGTATTCGCCCAGGCTGCCGAGCGCTTGGGTTATGAGCTGGTGCTGGCTACCGATCGCTGCCATGTGCTCGACGATCCTTGGGCAGACCGCGCCATCGCGTTGCGCTTCGAAGATCCCTCGGGAGCCGCGGCAACGCTCGCTGCAGAACGCGGCGTGGACGGCATTGTCGCGCTGGGCGATCGTCCAGCCTACATCGCCGCGCTCGCGGCCGTGCGCCTGGGCATCCCCTACAACTCGCCCGGCTCGGTGGCCGCCAGCCGCAGCAAGTTTCTCGCGCGCCAGCGGTTCAGCGCCGCTGGCCTGCTTGTCCCCGATTTTCGTCGCGTGCCTATATCCGAAGGCCCCAGCCTGCCGGCCCAGGACGCTCGCTATCCGTGCGTGCTCAAGCCGCTCGGTCTCTCTGCCAGCCGCGGCGTGATTCGCGCCAACAATCCCGCGCAGTTCATCGCGGCCTTTGAGCGCATCGAAAGGCTGCTGGCCGATCCCGATATCGCTCGTCTTCACGAAGAACAGGACCGCTTCCTGCAGGTGGAATCCTTCATCGCAGGCCAGGAGTTCGCGCTTGAGGGCCTTTTCGTTCAGGGCGAGCTCCGCGTGCTCGCGCTCTTCGACAAGCCCGATCCGCTCGACGGCCCGTTCTTCGAAGAGACCATCTACGTAGCGCCATCGCGCGAAGACCGGGACACCCAGCAGGCGATCATACGCACCACGCAAGCAGCCGTGAAAGCCCTCGGCCTGACGCACGGCCCCATCCACGCCGAGATGCGAGTGAACGGTCAAGGCGTTTGGATGCTCGAAGTGGCCGCGCGGCCCATCGGCGGGCTTTGCGCGCGCGTTTTACCCGGATTGGAAGAACTGATTCTGCGCCACGCCGCGGGTGACAACGCCGGCGATCTCGCAATGCCTGCGCCCGCGGCGGGAGTGATGATGATCCCAATCCCGCGCGCCGGAATCTTTGTCGATGTCCAAGGCCTCAACCAGGCACGCTCTATCCCGGACATCGAGGAGGTCATCGTCACCGCGAAACAGGGACAAAAGCTGGTTCCCTTGCCCGAAGGCGCGAGCTACCTGGGATTCATCTTCGCCCACGCCGAAACTCCCGATGCCGTGGAGCGCGCGCTGCGAATTTCGCACGAGCATTTGCGCTTTGAGATCGCAACCGCGTTGCCGGTGGTTCGATGCTAGCTCCTGGTCTTACTAACTCTTCGTCTGGGGCGGCACGTACCCCGGCGGCAGCGCCGCGCCTGCGCCAAAGAAGTAATCTTCCATCTGCTTCAGCAGAAATTCCTGCGCTTCTTGCGTCCCCAGGTTGAGCCGGTATTCGTTCATGATCATCTTCATCTGCTCCAGCCACATCTTCCACGCTTCCTTGGAGACGTTCTCATAGATGCGCTGGCCCAACGGGTGATTGTCAAATGGGGACTCATCCAGTCCCGGCATCTCCCGCTGGAACTTGACGCAGAAGACTGTACGGCCGGGCGTTCCAATTGAACTCATTTGCTTCAGGATAGCAAACGGTGTTACCCAGTCCGATGTCACCGCTTGCCGAGATTGACAGTGTTTCCCTCCCCCTCGCCTCAATTATGTCCATTGCGTTTCAACCTCCCGATCAGTCCGTACACAAATCCAGCGCGATAACCGGGGCTCCAGAGCTTGCTATCCTGGACGTGACGGACTTTCCTCCGCACCTTCACTCGTGAAAATTGGCTTTGTAAGTCTCGGATGCCCCAAAAACCTCGTGGATACGGAGGTGATGATGGGCCAATTGGCCGAGCGCGGGCACGAGCTGACGGCCATTCCGGGCGATGCCGAGGTCCTGGTGGTGAACACCTGCAGCTTCATCGACCCGGCCAAGCAGGAGTCCATCGACACGATTCTCGAGATGGCCGAATACAAGAAGTCCGGCCGGGCGCGGAAGTTGATCGTGGCGGGATGCATGGTGGAGCGCTATCGCGATCAGATTCGCGGCCAGCTTCCGGAAGTGGACGCTCTGATCGGCACCAACGAACTGTCGAAGATTGTGGCGCTTTGCGAAGGCTTTGAGCCGGACCAGAAGCCCCTGGAGCCTTATCTTTATCACGACCTGACGCCGCGTGTGCTGTCCACCGCCAGCCACTTCGCGTACATCAAGATCGCCGAGGGTTGCGACCATCCGTGCTCCTTCTGCGTGATCCCGCAGTATCGCGGCAAGTTTCGGAGCCGGCGGTTTGAATCGGTCATCGCCGAAGCCACGCGGATGTTCGCCAGCGGGATTCGGGAGATCAATCTCATCGGCCAGGACACCACGTCGTACGGCGAGGATCTGGGAATCAAAGACGGGTTGGCGAATTTGATGGCCCGGCTGGCGGAGATTGAGACCGAGCGCGAAAAATGGATCCGCTTCCTTTATTGCTATCCCAACCGGATCACGCAAAAACTGCTGGATACCATCGCCGAACATGCCGCCCTGGTGAAATACATTGACATGCCGCTGCAGCACGCCAGTTCCAACGTCCTGAAGCGCATGAAGCGCGGATCGCATGGCGATTTTTTCCTGAAGCTTTTGGAGCGCATTCGAGCGACCATTCCAGGCGTCGCCATTCGGACCAGCATGATCGTCGGCTTCCCCGGCGAGACCGAAGCCGATTTCCAGATCCTATGCGATTTCGTGCAGGCCGCGCAGTTCGACCGGCTGGGTGTGTTCTCCTACTCGGATGAAGATTCCAGCGCGAGTTTTTATCTGGACGCCAAAGTGGATGGCCGCACCATTCATAATCGGAAGCAGAAGCTGATGGCTCTGCAGCGGCGCATTTCGAAAACGCGCAACCGGAAGATGATTGGCCGTGAAGTGGATGTTCTCATCGAAGGCCCGTCAGCGGATACCGACCTGCTTTGGCAGGCGCGCATGTCCACGCAAGCCCCCGAAATCGACGGCTTTTGCTATGTGAACGATTTCGCCGGCGCCCCGCCACGGCGCGGCGAGATCCGGCGCATGCGAATCACCGAGGCGCACGATTACGACCTGATCGGCGCACTCGACGTGGCGTCTGAAGAACCCATGCCTATCCCCGCGGCAAACGCTTTCCCGATCCTGGCCGCGACACGTTCGTGAGATGAAGTGCCCCATCTGCAAAAAAGAAGTTGCTCCCGGCGACCCGTTCTTTCCCTTCTGTAGCGAACGCTGCAAGATCATCGATCTCGGCAATTGGGCCAGCGAAAAATACGTGATCTCGACGCCGGTGCAGCCCGAGGACTTGGAAACCGAAAGCCCAAGTCAAAGCGATGAGTCCTAGCCCGCTCCCCCCGCGGAGTCCCGGCGCCTTTCTCATCGCCACCTGGTTCGGCTGCGGCTACGCTCCCAAAGCGCCCGGGACCGCCGGATCGCTCGCGGGACTGATTATAGCGGCCGCGCTCCACGCTATCGGATACGGCCGCGGCGCGCTGCTCCTGCTGACGGCGATTCTTCTCGCACCGGGAATCTGGTCGGCCGGCGTAGTGGCCAGAGAGACGAACGCGACGGATCCGCACATCGTGGTGGTAGATGAAGTAATCGGCCAGTGGATCACACTGGCGGGCGCGGCCACATTCAACTGGAAAACATATCTCGTGGCGTTCGCTGTGTTCCGCTTGCTCGACGTTTGGAAGCCTTCCCCCGCCCGTCAGCTTGAAGCTTTGCCGGGCGGCTGGGGCATCGTCGCCGATGACGTTATGGCGGGTCTTTACGGCGCGCTTGCTATATTCGTATTAGATCGATTACATCTTCTTACCTATGGCATCTAAAAAGGACTCGAATGGCCGCCCGCAGATTTCCACGGTTACGCCGGAAGCGGCCATCCCGGGTGGCGAGTTTCAGATCCGCGGCGCAGGCCTCGCAAAATCCGAACGGCCGCGCGTCACCATCGGGGACCTGGAGGCGCCCATCGTCATCGGGTCCGATTCCTGCGTGATCGTGCGCGTGCCCGAAGGCGTTTCGGCGGGCGAACTCATCGTGGCGAACGGAGCTCTGAGCAGCCAGGCCTGGACCTGTGACATCGGAATCCAGATCGCCGAGAATCTGTATCCAGTCGGCAACCCGGCTGTAGATTCGTTCGGCAACATCTACGTCACCTTCAGCGGTTCGCGCGGGCAAAAGACCCCGGTGTCGGTTTACAAGATCGATCTGAACTACAACTCGAAGCCTTTCGCCAGCGAGATCATGAACGCCACGGGCCTGGCTTTCGACAAAGCCGGCACGCTGTACATTTCGAGCCGTTACGATGGCATCGTCTATCAGGCCACGTCGGCTGGCAACGTGTCCGTTTACGTGGAAGGCATGGGCGTCGCGACGGGCATCGCATTCGATCCGGACGAAAATTTATATGTGGGCGACCGCAGCGGCACGGTGTTCAAGATCAGCCGCTCGCGGCAGATTTACGTTTTCGCCACGCTGGAGCCTTCCATCGCGGCATATCATTTCGCGTTTGGGAACGACGGCTACCTGTACGTTGCCGGCCCCACCACTTCGAGCTTCGATTCGGTGAATCGCATTTCGCCGGCCGGCGAGGTGGAAACCTACTATCGCGGACTGGGCCGTCCGCAAGGCTTGGCGTTCGATGCCGACGGCCGCTTGTATGTGGCCTCATCGCTCGGCGGACGCCGCGGAGTGGTCCGCTTCGACCACGACCGGAATCCGGAATTGTTCCTCTCCGGCCCGGGAATCGTCGGCCTGGCGTTCACTCCTTCGCGGGCCATGGCTGTGTGTACCAACAACGCGCTCTACCGCGTCGATGTCGGCATCGCGGGCAGATCTTTACCCTCCTGATGCCCGACAGCCAGAGGATGCCGGACACCAAGACGATGCCGGACGCCGAGATCATCGCCGTCGGTTCGGAATTGTTGACGCCCCAAAGGCTCGACACCAACTCGCTGTACCTCACCGATCAGCTCAATGCGTTGGGTGTGGAGGTGGTTCGTAAGACCGTCGTGGGCGACGAGCGCGAGCGGCTTACCGACAGCATCCTGGGCGCTGCGGCGCGTTCCAAGATTGTGGTGCTGACCGGCGGTTTGGGACCCACCGAAGACGATTTGACGCGCGACGCGGTAGCCGGCGCACTGGGACGCGCACTGGTGTTTCAGCAGGATATTTGCGATCGCATTGAGGCGCGGCTGCGTTTCTTTGGCCGCAAGATGGCGGAGATCAATCGACGGCAGGCCTACGTCATCGAAGGCGCCGAGGTGCTGCCTAACGAGCGCGGCACTGCCCCGGGGCAATGGATCGCGAACGATGGCGTGGTGTTCCTGCTATTGCCTGGTCCGCCCATGGAAATGAAGCCCATGTTCGAGGGCGAATGCCTGCCCCGGCTGGAAAAGGTGCTGCCGCCGCAGGTGATCCGGACGCGCTGGCTGCGCGTGGTCGGCATCGGCGAATCGGACCTGGATCAGTTGATTTCGCCGGTCTACAAACGCTATGCGAGTCTGGCGACGACCATTCTGGCCGTGTCGGGCGAGATTCACGTGCATCTGCGGGCGCGTTGCGCTACGGCCCAAGAAGCCGGGACACTGGTGGCGCAAGCCAGCGCCGAGATTGAGCCGCTGCTAGGCGATCGCGTTTACTCGTGCAATGGCGATTCGCTCGAAAAAGTAATCGGCGATCTGCTGCGCGCGCGGCACGCGTCGGTGAGTGTGGCCGAAAGCGCCACCAGCGGTCTGCTCGGCGGCAGAATCACGGCTGTGCCGTCGGCGTCGGATTATTTTCGCGGCGGATTCATTACCTATTCCGATCAGATGAAGGTCCAGCTCCTGGGCGTGCCCGCGGAGTCGATCGCGGAGCACAGCGCGGTGAGCGGGCCGGTGGCGAAAGCAATGGCGGAAGGCGCTCGTATCCGGACCGGGTCGGACTATGCGTTATCCATCACCGGCTACGCGGGTCCGGACGGCGAGAAGGTTGGCCTGGTGTTTATCGGCTTGGCGTCGCCCGATGGCACTGAGGTGCGGCGCGTGCAATGGCCGGCCGATCGCGAGCGGGTGCGCGCGTTTTCCACCAACATCGCGCTCGACATGTTGCGGCGGAAGCTGCTGCAACCGTGAGGCAGCTATGCCGTTCGAGGTTTTAGAAGCGCAAGCCGGCAGCATTCTCAGCGTGACCACAGGTTTCATCGCAGAGGCTGGATTCACGCACTCCCTGACGCCCGCGCGCAACTGCACCTTCGGCTGCGCCTATTGCTACGTTCCCAGCATGCGGATTTATGGCGGCCTCAAGCCGGACGATTGGCGGCGCTGGGGACAATTCACCACGTTCAAGAGCAACGCGCCGGAGCTGCTGCGGCGACAGTTATGTCGAGAGCAGATAATTTATTGCTCGCCGCTGGTTGATCCATATCAGCCCGCGGAAGAAACAGAACAGTTGATGCCGCGCATTTTGGACGAGGTTTTGTCGCGTCCGCCGAAGGTCTTTGTGATTCAGACGCGCGGTCCGCTCATCGTGCGCGATCTGGCGCGGCTGGTGGAGCTGTCCAGGCGGACGGCGTTGCGCGTCAGTTTTTCGATCACCACCAATCGCGAGCCAGTGCGCAAGCTGTATGAGCCGCGCTGCGCGACGCTCGATGAGCGATTGCGGGCGATCCTTGAGCTGCGAAAGGCCGGAATTACCACATTCGCAACGCTCGCGCCAATACTCCCTTGCGATCCCGAAGATCTGGCCGATATTGCTTTGCGCGCGACGGACCAGGACATTATCGGCGACCCGCTGCACATTCGGTCAGTGAAGCCGCGCGGCGCAACCACGCGAGAAGCAGCGTTCGCGATTAGCGATAAACACGGGTTTTCGGCTTGGTTGGATGCGGATTTTCAGCGCGCGGCGATCGAACGCATCGGCGCATCCGTGCGCCAGGCCGGGCGAAGATTCGCAACCGGCACGGAAGGATTTGGATGGCTAACACAATAACCACACATTCTGTTTTAGAGCGGCTGGGCATCGAGACCGATCCCAAGGGCGGTAATTCCATAACTTCCTTGAACCCCGCGGATGGCAGTGAACTGGGGCGAGTTCGCCTGGCCTCCGTCGAAGATTACGAGCGCACGGTTCAACAAAGCATCGCAGTGTTCGAACGCTGGCGCATGTTCCCGGCCCCTAAGCGAGGCCAGATCGTGCGCGATATCGGCGACGAACTGCGCCGGTTCAAAGACGATCTTGGCACGTTGGTGACGCTCGAGATGGGCAAGATTCTGGCCGAAGGCAAGGGCGAAGTGCAGGAAATGATCGACATCGCCGACTTCGCGGTCGGCCTGTCGCGGCAGCTTTATGGCCTCGCTATAGCGAGCGAACGGCCCGAGCATCGCATGATCGAGCAGTGGCAGCCTCTCGGCGTAGTGGGAGTCATCTCGGCGTTTAATTTCCCCGTGGCGGTGTGGTCGTGGAATGCGCTGCTCGCGGCCGTGTGCGGCGATTGCGTGATCTGGAAGCCGTCGCTCAAAACCCCGCTTACAGCCATCGCCGTGCAAAACATCTGCGATCGCGTGCTATCGCGTCATGGATGGTCCGGCGTCTTCCAAACCATCGTCGGCGAAGACGCCATCATCGGAAAGCGCTTGATCGAAGATCGCCGAATTCCTTTGGTCAGCGCCACCGGCTCCACTCGGATGGGCCGAATTGTCGCCGAGACGGTGGCCCGGCGCCTGGGCCGCACGCTGCTCGAACTAGGCGGCAACAACGGCGTCATCGTGATGAACGACGCCAATCTCGATCTGGCCCTGCGCGCGGTGCTCTTTGGCGCGGTCGGCACCGCGGGGCAGCGCTGCACCAGCATCCGGCGTCTGTTCCTGCAACGCGGGATCGCGCAGGAAATGACGCGCAAGCTGCAAACTTCCTACGCTCATATACGGATCGGAAATCCGCTGGACGAAAGAACGTTGATGGGTCCGCTGATCGACCCTCAGGCCGTGGAAGCGATGCAAGCCGCGCTGGTTCGGATCCAGGCCGAAGGTGGCGAAATCGTTTACGGCGGCGAGGAAATCGATGGCTGCTACGTGAAGCCGGCGCTGGTAAAGGCGAGCGCAGGTATGCCGATCGTGCAGGAAGAAGTCTTCGCGCCGATTCTCTACTTAATCGAGTTCGACACCCTGGACGAAGTGATCCAGTGGCATAACGCCGTTCCGCAAGGCCTTTCGTCGGCCATGTTCACTACAAACCTGATTTCCGCCGAAGCTTTTCTGAGCGCGCGCGGCAGCGATTGCGGCATCGCAAATATCAACATTGGCACCAGCGGCGCGGAGATCGGAGGCGCATTCGGCGGAGAGAAGGACACCGGCGGCGGGCGGGAATCCGGCAGCGATGCGTGGAAGGCCTATATGCGCAGGCAGACAGTGACGATCAACTGGTCTCAGGAACTTCCGCTGGCGCAAGGCATCGAATTCGATGTTTGAGCGGTGCGCCGCCGTGATGGCCGCTATCGCCCTCTCTTTGTGCGGGCAGACACCGCTCGAAAACACCGGCAAGCCGATGCGCGTGGCGTATGAGTGCACCGCGGCGGATACGCAAGCCGCGGGCTTGGCCTGCTCCGAAGAAGACCCGTGCCCGGTATATCTCGAGCTTGCAAACGTGGAGGCGGTGGGCGCCAAACTCTTCGTCGCCGGCAACCTTCATACTCCGATGGCAACGCTGTACTCCATCCTGCTGGCGTCCGAAGACGGGGGAAATAAGTGGACTGAACCGCACCCGCGCCTGCACTCTTCGGGTCTGGACCAGATTCAATTCGTCGATTTTCAAAACGGCTGGATCTCCGGCGCCAACCTGCAAGGCGCGCCGCGCGATCCGTTTCTGTTGATAACCGCCGACGGCGGCAAGACCTGGCGGGAACATCCGATCTTTGAAGAAACCAGGGTCGCCGCCATCGAGCGCTTTTCCTTCGATACTCCCGCCAACGGAGCGCTGTGGATCGACGCGACTCTCGACAACGGCGAGCACGAGGTCTACGAAACACACACCGGCGGCGAGAACTGGACGATGCGGGAGAATTCCGGCGATTTGGCTCGTGCGGCTAAGGGAAAACCGGGTGGAGAGCCGGGCTGGCGCGTTCGGACCGACGCGGCCACGCACAGCTACGACATTGAAAAAGCCGAGAATAATCGTTGGCATAAAACGGCCAGTTTCCTGGTTAATATCGCGACTTGCAAAGAATAATGCCGGCAGACCCCATAGAATTGGAGCTATTCCGCCATTTACTCGTATCCATCGCCGAGGAGATGGGCGCGGTGCTGCGAAAGACGTCTTTTTCAGCGAATATCAAAGAACGCCGCGATTATTCGTGCGCCGTTTACGATGCCGGGGGCGAGACAGTGGCGATGGGCGATCACATGCCCGTACATCTGGGCGCCATGCCGCTTTCCGTGCAAAGCGCGACCCAGGCATTTGATCTGGCGCCGGGGGATGTCGCGATTTTGAACGACCCTTTTCGCGGCGGTACGCACTTGCCCGATATCACCGCTGTCTCGGGCGTTTTTCTGAAGGGGAACCGGAAGCCGGCGTTTTATGTGGCGAATCGCGCCCATCACGCCGATGTCGGCGGGATGAGTCCGGGATCGATGCCCCTGGCGCGGGAAATTTATCAGGAAGGCATCCGCATCCCTCCGGTGCTGCTGGCGCGTGGTGGACGCATCGATCGCGAACTGCTCGATCTCATCCTCGCCAACGTGCGCACTCCCGTGGAGCGCGAAGGCGATCTGCTGGCTCAAATGATGGCCATCAAACGCGGCGAGCAGCGCCTGCTGGAATTGGCGGCGAAATACGGGCTGCCCACACTGCGGCGCAATATGACGGCGCTGAAGGATTACAGCGAGCGCATGATGCGCGCGGCCATCCGGCGGCTGCCGGCGGGAACCTATCGCGCCGAAGATTATCTGGACAACGACGGAGTCACCAGCGGTTCGGTAAAGATCGCGGCCACTGTCGCCATTCATGGAGATCGCGCGACCATCGATTTCACCGGCTCCGATCCGCAGGTCGAAGGGTCCGTAAACGCCAACTATGCGGTCGCGGTTTCCGCCACGGCCTATGTCTTTCGCTGCCTGGTGCGCGAGGAGATTCCCTACACTGCGGGCGTGATGCGGCCATTGGAAGTGATCGCGCCGAGCGGTCTGGTGGTGAGCGCGCACCCCCCCGCCGCGATGGCGGCGGGAAATGTGGAAACGTCGCAGAGGATCACCGACGTGATTTTAGCGGCACTGGCGAAAGCCGCACCCGATCTGATTCCGGCCGCCAGTTCGGGAACCATGAACAACCTGACATTCGGCGGATGGGATCAAAGGCGCGGACACGCATTCGCCTACTACGAGACGGTTGCCGGCGGCATGGGCGCGTCCGCCATCTCGGATGGCGCAAGCGCCACACACACGCACATGACCAATAGCTGGAATACGCCCGTGGAAGCGTTCGAGCATCTGTATCCGCTGCGCATTGCGAGCTACCGGATTCGCTCGCAGTCGGGCGGGAGAGGAAAGCATCGCGGCGGCGACGGAATCGTTCGCGAGTATGAATTTCTGACACGCGCGGACGTCACCATCTTGTCGGATCGGCGCGAGCTCGCTCCCTATGGCCTCTTCGGCGGGAAGCCCGGCAAGCGGGGGAGAAACACCCTCCTGCGCGGCCACCGAGAAATTTCACTCCCTGGCAAAGCGCGGTTTGAAGTAAAGCCTGGGGACGTGCTGCGGATCGAATCCCCCGGAGGCGGTGGATATGGCAAGCCCGCGTGAAGCTCCGCCCATCACCCGTGAACGCTGCGGGAATTGAGCCGCGTTGCGATCTGGCAGACCAGGCATCCCGAACTTTAGGGAAACGAATCTGCGCACCTATGCAATCGGCCCAGAGCCTGGGTCCTTCTTTCTAAACGCAGCGCCTGGCCGCGGCATCCGGACCAAGATCTCACCGGGCGCAACCGTTCCTCAACGTCCCTTATCGCGTTTACTCGATTTCGCGCGGAGGGTGGCGGCACGCGCAGGTGGAGCATCTGCCCTGGCCACTGAGTAGTGACCGTGGTCGAGATGCGCCGCAGTCCCTTTGAAAGCGCCGGTCTCCCGGCGTCCCATGGCTGCGACACCGCCAAACTTGCTGCCAATATCATGCGCCTCGTCGAAACCGAAGCGATCTACACTGAAGTTTCATGGCCAAGTTCAAGTCCGCCGGCACCAAGAAGACATCGGAAAAAGTACGGTCTGCAAGGGCCGCCCTCCCGTGCCTGGTTCTGGTAGTGTTAGGAATCGCGCTGATGTGTTTGTTATTCTATTTCTCCCTGCAATCCGGCATAACCCAGTGAGAAGCGACAAAATGAGAAGCGACAAACCATGAGAACAGACAAGCGCGAGCCGGACCAGATGCGCCCGGTACGCATTACCACCAACTACCTGATAACGGCGGAGGGATCTGCGCTGATCGAGGTGGGCCACACGCGTGTGCTGTGCGCGGCCAGCGTGGAAGAAACTGTTCCGCAGTTTCTGCGCGGCAGCGGCAGGGGTTGGGTAACGGCCGAATATTCCATGTTGCCGCGCGCCACGGCATCGCGAACCCCGCGCGAGGTAATCAAGGGACGCCAATCGGGACGCACGCTCGAGATCCAACGCCTGATCGGCCGCTCCTTGCGATCGGTAGTGGACACCGCCGTCCTCGGGGACCGCACGGTCGTAGTGGATTGCGACGTGCTTCAAGCCGACGGCGGTACCCGCACCGCCTCCATCACCGGGGCTTATGTTGCACTGGTGCAAGCGCTCCAGAAGTTGGTGAAGTACGGGACTTTGAAAGCGTTGCCCATAACTCAGCCGGTAGCGGCCACCAGTGTTGGAATCCTACGAGGCGCGCCGCTCCTCGATTTGTGCTACGAGGAAGACTCCTCGGCGGAAGTGGATATGAACCTGGTGATGACCGGTTCCGGACGCTTTGTCGAGTTGCAAGCCACAGCCGAGAAGACGCCGTTCGACGACGGGCAATTGGAGCGGATGATCGCGCTGGCGCGGCGCGGCATCGTCGAGTTGTTCGAAATACAGAAGGCGGCCCTGGGGAGTGGAAGCTGAAACTGTATTGCGCCACCACCAACCGCGGCAAGCTGCGCGAATTTCAGATGGCGCTCCGGGACTCTATCGAAGTGGAGCCTTTGCCAGACCTCGCGTCGATTGACCCTCCCGAGGAGACCGGCGCCACATTCGAAGAGAACGCAATAAAAAAGGCGCTGTACTATTCCAAATGCTGCGACCGCCGTTTGTTTGTAGACGACTCAGGCCTGGAAGTGGACGCGCTCGGCGGCGCGCCGGGTGTGCACTCCGCGCGATTTGCCGGCCTCCATGCCACCGACGGCCTCCATGCCACCGACGCGGCGAACAATCGACTGCTCTTGGATCGAATGCACGGTGTGAGCGATCGCACGGCGCGCTTTGTGTGCGTGGTGGCGTTAGCGGCGCGGGGGCGTTTACTGCAAACATTTCGCGGCGTCGTGGAAGGCCGGTTGCTGGAAGCGCCCCAAGGGTCCAATGGATTCGGATACGATCCGGTGTTCTTTTACCCGCCTTTTGGATCGAGCTTCGGAGAAGCGCCGATCGAGCGAAAGATGCAAGTAAGCCATCGCGCCAACGCGCTGGGTAAGATGCGGGCGTATTTGGAAAGGGAGGCAACTATGAATGTCACCGATCCGCTTCTCGCCCCGGTGGAAGCAGACGAGCACCGTGAGATGGGCGGAGTTCAAGTGGATGTGGCGCGGACCGGCGCCTGCCGGGTAAAGCGCCTGATCTATCCGCCAGGATTCCACTGGGCTAAAGATTTGAGCGCATTGATGGGCAGCCAGTATTGCATGCACGCGCACGTGGGCTTCATGGCGCACGGCCAGATCAACGTGCGGTTCGCGGACGGATGCGTCGTGGAATACAAAGCACCCAAGTTTGTTCAAGTGGAGCCGGGACATGAGGGCTGGGTGGTGGGGGACGAGCCGGCCGTGCTGATCGAGTTCGATTTCGAAAGTGACACCATCGAACGGCTCGGCGTGCCGCAAGTTCACAAGCATGGCGGATGACTATGTAGAGCCGTGGCTGCGAGGTCCTCTGTCAGGCGTTCATCCGCTGCTGGCGCCGACCTTTCACGCATACGCACAGGCTCGCGAGGATCTCGCCAAGTGGACAGACGGCCTGAGCGACGCCGAAATCTGGCAGCGGCCGCATGGGCTTGCGCCAGTGGGATTCCACCTGCGCCATATCGCGGGGAGTGTGGACCGTCTGACAGCTTACCTGCGCGGCGAAGATCTCACGCCCGGGCAATTGGACGCACTCCGCCGCGAAATGGATCCAGGGCCGGGACGATCGGACTTGCTGGCTAAAGTGAACGAAGCTTTGCGCGCATCCGAGCAGGCGATTCAGGCTATTGATCCGGCGACGTTTGCAGATTCACGCAGCGTCGGCCGCAAACATCTGCCGGCGACCGTTATTGGGCTGGTGATCCATTTAGCCGAGCACACACAGCGTCACGTGGGAGAGCTCATCGTTACCGCCAAGCTATCCAAAAGGATAGAGGCTGGGCGTACTAGGCCGAGTCCCTGTTGATGTAACGGGCGGAACCGACTAGACTTCAGACTTGTACGTCCCTGAAGCGGACTTCGAGCTTTTGATCCGCAAGCTTTCGGATGCACTGTCACGCGCCACCGAATTGGCCGCCTCCATTGGCGCGCGGCTGGGGATGGAACACCGCTTAGCTGAGCTCGCCAGCGCGGCGTCCTGGAGGATCGAAAATATGTTGCGTGAAGTCCGAACCTTTGCGACGGCGAACCTGAACACCGCTGGTGGCTTGACGGAGTTGCAGGACGCGCTGCAAACCGACACACTCCCTGTAACCCCGGCGCCGGCAAATCCGTCGCAACGTAATCTCACCGGAGTGCAAGCCATGTCCTCTTTCGCGGCACAAGCTGGATTGGAATCCGAACACTGGCTCGCCATGTTCGTGGAAGACCTTACTTCGCAACTTCGGGCTTCGGACGGAATCACGTTTGAAGTCGCCGAGCGCTTGCTGCAACAGCGCAAAGACGCCTTTCTGCGAGACTTTTTGGTGGCACGCAGGATGTACCGCGCGTACCCTCATTTGTTCCCGGAAATTCAAGGCGGGATGGGGCGGGCGCCTGGCCGAAGCATTTGACAGCGAGGTGCAGCCAAGATCATGGACGCCAGAGAGCTCAACGAATTAACGCGCAAGGCCAAGGAGTTGATGTCGGAAACTTCCGACGTACCAAGAGTATTGCGCAACCTGCTGGGCGAACAGCACCAGCTTGCGCAAGCCGCTGAAGAGATGCAGGCCAGCATCGAAGTGTTCGTGCGGGAACTGCTGTCCTTCGATATCTCGGCCCGAACAGCGGGATCGGATGCGTTCGACGGATCATGACTGGAAAAGAAGAATCGGGAATCGGGCGATGGGTTGGGCGGCAATCCGGACCACCCGCAAAATGATCGCTCGGAGAGCGGACTTCGTAGTATCCTGACGCTGATAGTAGTAACCACCACCATCGGAGGTTTTCTGTGGCTAATCAAGTATTGGACGAAGAAAAGACCCTAGCGCGATTACAGACGCTTATGCGATCGGAGCACTGGCTCGCCACCTATGTGAGCGACCTGCTCAGCGCGCACGATCTTTCCGCGGGCATTGATTTTAGAACCGCGGAACAACTCCTGGCCGCGGAAAAGGAACAGTTCGAAAAGGATTTGGCCATCGCGCGGCGCATGCTGCGAGTTTATGGCAAACAGGTGATGGCGGAAAACATGCCGCAAACCGCCTACGCGCAAAACAACGGATAGCGCCGGACCGGCGGCGGCCGTGGTGGAGGGGCCTCAACCAAGTCTAAACCGATCAGTGCAGCACCGTGATGGGAACCCACGCGTCGGTGTTTTCCCACAGCACCGACAGGTTTCCCTTGTTTCCCGAGGCGCTGCCTTCGGCAGGTTGCACTTCGATCTTGAAGGTTTCCACCGGAGACGGCAGCGTCTTGAGGTTCATCTTCACGCGCGCGAAATCCTGGCTCTCGTCGTAGTTCAAGTGGAACTGCCCGGTTTGCTTGTTGAAGATCAGCATCCATTGTTTTTCGTTGGGCAGCGTCCAGATGCTGTAGCTCCCCTTGGGTAGCTTCAAACCGTTAACGTCCAGGTCCGCTTCGGTAGTAATCTTGGTGGCCCAGTTTGCGCCCGTGCACCAGACCTCGTCGTACGGCACCAGGTTGCCCATGATTTTGCGCCCGTGCATCGATGGCGCGTAGTAATCGATGGTGATGCGATCTCCACCCACCACCGCCGACGCGCTGGCCGGAGGGCTGGTGTAGCGCTGGGCTGAAGCGCTGGCTGTGAACGTAAGCGCCGCGGCAAGCGCCGCGAATCCGGTAACAAGTGACATTGATTTTCGTGTCATGCGAAGCTCTACGCCTATGGTATATCGGATTGCTGGCGTGCCGGATTGCCCCGCCAACTCCTCCGGCAGTGCCACATAGCCCGGGCGCCCACGCATTCACCCGGCGGCATCCTGGACCAAACCAGCCGCCAGGTGAACCCGCGACACCGCCGATGTTCGCGCGGCCGCTGCGTTGCTGTTAATCTCCGGCAGCATAAACTTTCCAGCGCCGTTCTTCCGGCGAAACTCGATTTTGTGCCGTCATAGCTCGTGATTCCGCGGGCAACTCCGTGTAGACTTGGTGAGAACGTTTCTATCGGAAGAAGGCGGGCGGAAGAAGGCGGGCGGAAGAAGGCGGGCGGAAGAAGGCGGGCGGAAGAAGGCGGGCGGAAGAAGGCGGGCGGAAGAAGGCGGGCGGAAGAAGGCGGGCGGAAGAAGGCGGGCATGCTCAATCGTAGGGAATTCTTCACGGCGGCGAGCGTCGCGGCTGGAGCGGTGGTCGGAAGCTGCGGGCTGCTACAGGGTGCTCCGGCGGCGCGGCGGGAAGTGCGCGTCGGCGGGAAGCGGGTCAAAGTGGTCGATATCCACGCGCACTGCGGCATCGCTGAGATTGCGGATGTGGTAAAGGGTACGCCGCTGGAGCGTTATGGGCGCAGCGGACCGCGCGCTCTGGGGGCGGATCGCATTCAGGAACTCGATCAGCGCGGTATCGACTTGCAGGTGCTGGATGTCAACACATTTTGGTGGTACGCGGCGGATCGGGACCTGGCCACCAAGATCGTGCACGTGCAGGACGAAGCTCTGGCGAAATGGTGCGCGGCGCACCCGGACCGTTTCGTAGCGTTCACCTCGCCCGCGCTCCAATTTCCCGATCTGGCGGCGCAGCAGGCTGAGCACGCCGTGAAGGAGCTGGGAATGCGCGGAGTTGCGATCGGCGGGCACGTAGCGGGCGAGCCGCTGTCGATGCCCAAGTACGATCCGTTCTGGGCGAAAGTGCAGGAGCTGGGAGTGATGGTATTCATGCATCCCAACAATGCGGAGAACGTGGCCAGGATGGATGCGCTCGCGGGAGCGGGCGACCTGGGCAACGTGGTTGGGAATCCGCTCGAGACGGGCCTGTTTCTGACGCACCTGATCTTCGACGGAACGCTGGACCGCTTCCCCGGCCTTAAAATCTGCGGCGCGCACGCGGGCGGTTATCTGCCTTCTTACCTGGGCCGGACGGACGTGGCTTGCGATGTGCGCCCGAACGCCAAATGCGTGAACAAGAAGCATCCACGCGAATATCTGCACAACCAGATCATGGCCGATTCGATGGTTTTCTCAGCGGAAGGGGTGCGGCATCTGGTGGCGGAGATGGGGCCGAGCCAAGTGGTGTATGGAACGGACATGCCATTCGTCTGGCCGGATACGGTGGATGCAATTCTGGAGGCGGAGATTCCGGATGAGCAGAAGGAAGCGATCCTGGGGGGAAATCTGTCGAAATTGCTGAAACTGTGAGCGGGCGCTTGTGCATTGCGGTTTCACTCGAAGGGCTTGGTACTCGGTCGCGGCTCTGTAACGCGCTGAATCTACCGAGCCGCGCGCGTGAGCAAGCGGTCCTTTCGGACGTTAGACACAGGCTGATAGGGACGACGGTCAGTGGAGCGGTTCGACGGCCCAGATCTTGAAGATCTCCGAGAAGACGCGGTGGTCAATGAGGTTCCATTTGGAAGCGTCGGCCGGGTAGTTGCAACGGTGGGAGTCAGTCTCAGCAAGTCGGCCAGTTGAAACTGGCGGCCCCGTCCCGCTCGTCGCCATCAATGAGCGATGGCGTGAGCGGCAAAGGCAGATGCATCATGCGAGACGCCCGCAATGACCGACCCTTTGTTGTGCGAGCAGATCCCAGCAAGCAGAAGGTTCCCAGCGCGAACCAGGATTGCTGAAGTTCCCCACCAGGTGGCATCTCTCGGTATCGACGCTAATGATGACTAGCCCGCGGCGCTGCAAGCGTTGCCCACGACCTGTGCTGGGGCTGATGATGACGCCCAAGTCGCACCACGCCAGCGCAATTTTTTTGGTCGTAATCCGCAACAATGTTCAGACCAGCGATCGGATCGCCGGCGATATCGTCGTCGAGTTGGAACCCGATCAGCGCGAGGATGTCAGCTTTTTTTTTCGACTGGCTTGCGCCCGCCGCCGGAACGGCGTGTCCCGTAGCAACACTCAAGAAGTCATCGTCTCCGATCGAATCCCCGGAATGTATCGCCGAGGGCTGGGTGCGATCCAGGAATCGTTTTTCTAGCTAGAACCTCGCCATCCGGCAGATCGATCGCCACGTAGTCCGTCGGCCTCACGGACCGTTCGCGGGTCGGCCCCGGTCCGCTCCACAAAACGTTGCGCGAAATGTCATCGCCGTTTCGCACCCTTTAGACCCTGCGGCAGAAAATGAGACCCTGCGGCAGGAATCGGCCACAAAGCCGCGAAACGGTCCGTTACATTGCGTCTAACCCGCGCATCCAAGGTGTGTGGATTCGCTTCTGCGGCATTTCTTATCTTCGCTGCTCCGCCTCGGCGTGTTTGGACCGCTGCTACTGGGCGTGGCCGACTCTTCTTTCCTATTCCTTCCTTTTGGAAACGACCTTCTGGTCGTGATCCTGGCGACGCAGCATCGCGCGAATCTGCCGTTTTATGTCGCAACGGCGGCGATGGGATCCACGCTTGGAGTTCTCCTTTTGGATCTGGTCTGCCGCAAAGGAGGTGAAGAAGGACTGAAAAAAATGATGAAGCCACGCCGTCTGGACTATTTCAAGCGGCGCATGACGAGCCGGGCGGCCGTCGCGATCGGACTGGCTTGTCTCGCCCCGCCGCCATTTCCATTCACCCTGGTCATCGCCAGCGCCAGTGCATTCTCATATCCACGCCAGCGGCTACTCGGCTTGGTATTGGCCGCGCGTTCGGTACGATTCACGATTGTGGGTCTCTTGGCAATTCGATTTGGACGCGACATTCTACGGATCGCCCGGGCCCCGGAGACTACTTGGGTCATGCTGGGATTCATCCTGCTCTGCGTCATAGGAAGCGCCGTTCAGGTCATGCAGTGGGTCCGGCGTGCTTAACCGGGCCCATCTGTCGCCGACCTCTGCACTATCTCCAACCCATTGAATGTACTGGCCAAGCCCATGGCACACGCACTCATGATCGGGATATGGGGACAGATCGCTCCGCCGCCCCTCCCCACACCACCGTACCTACGGGTCCGTATACGGCGGTTCGAATGGTTATGCTATCGACCCTCGGCCAATGAAGGAAGTCCAAGCGAGGCGAGATAGGCATTCGACAAGGCGCGGTCCAGAGGCGGGCTCTGACTCACGTGCCACGGGCCGCACCGGGAACCAGCGGCTTTCGCCGCCGCCTCCCCGCTCACGCCCCGCTTCACCAGTTCCGCAAACCGCTTGCGGCCGGTTTTCCATTGTCGCCAGAAAGCGCAGCGCAGCCGCCTCCTGATCCACGAATCCAAATGTTTCAGCACCGCAGGGGTTTCGCAGAAACCGAAATAGCCTCGCCAGCCCCGCACATACCGGGCCAGTTCCACCAATGCCAGCTCCGTGCTCCGCCCCTTGCCCCGATTCGTGATTTCCCGAACCCGCTCCTTGAACCGGTCCATCGCCTTCGGCGCAATCTTGCGCTTCAATTCTTTCCCAGCCGTAAAGCTAAATCCCAGAAATTTACGCTCCTGCGGTTTCGCCACCGCACTCTTCGACTCGTTCACCTTGAGCTTCAGCTTTTCCGTGATGAAGCGCTTCACGCTTTCCATCACCCGCTGCCCCGCCCGCTCGCTCCGGACGTAGATATTACTGTCGTCCGCATATCTCACGAATCGGTGGCCGCGCCGCTCCAACTCCCGGTCGAGTTCGTCCAGTACGAGGTTACTCAGCAGAGGCGAGAGCGGTCCGCCTTGCGGCGTCCCCTCCACGCTCGGACTCACCAGCCCGTTCTCCATCACCCCGGCATTCAGGAATGCCCGGATGAGTTTCAACAGCCGTTTGTCTCCCTCCCGTTTGGCAATCGCTCCCCTCAGTTTGTCGTGGTTGACCCGATCGAAGAATTTCTCCAAATCGAAGTCCACGCACCAGCCGTAGCCTTCAGCGATATACTTCTGCGCCTGCGCTACTGCCTGCTGGGCCGACCGCCCCGGTCGGAAACCATAGCTATGTTCGGAAAACGTCGGGTCCCACTGCTTCTGCAGAACCTGCCGACCCCGAAGCATTCCATACGCCTCTACTTGTCAGCTGATAAGTAGGGGCTTCCACAACGCCGGTCGCCGCGCCTGCTGGACAAACCGGTCCAACACCGTCCGGATGCCGAGCTTGCGCACCCCTCCGTCCGGCTTCGGGATTTCCACCCGCTTCACCGGCTTTGGTTCATAGGTTCCACTCAACGGCTGTCCCCGTATTACTGGCCAATGCTGTTCCAGGTATTCCGGTAATTCATCCACGGTCATCCCGTCGATCCCCGGACTCCCTTGGTTCGCTTGGACTCGCTTCAATGCCTATCTTCGGTTTCCCTGCTCACATACTTCCTCCTTCACTCGCTGGCTTCCAGCCGGGTCTTCGGTTTCTCTCCTCACCCTGAGCGCTTCGGCCCCTTCCCGTTCGCCCCAGGAAGCTTCACTCCCCCCTGCCAACGGCAAGGCCAGTTGTTCCTGGATTTTCTGCCGCTTTTCACTCATGAGATTCGAATCCTATGGACCGCTCCATTCGTTCGGCCCTTCGCTCCTTCCGGCTTTCACCGGCTATCGGCGCTACTATGCCCTCGGATGACTTCTACCCTGCGTTCGGGTCCCCTTCCGGGTTCCTCAGTCGCCTCGATACCGCGACAACAGGACAGATCTCCTGGGGTAATCTCAGCCGCCTTCCACGCACAATCGTCGGATCTACGCTTCCCGCCCTTGATGGATGTGGACTTCGCGGTGCACGGCCCGCTCGTCCAGCGTTGGCGCCTCATATCCGCTGACTTGTTCATCGACTCGCCTGTTTGCTACGCGCTTCTTTCGGACACCTTCTCGCGTCAGTGCCCTTGCGCTGCGCTATCCCTTCACCTCCATCAGGTTGAGTAGAAGACTTTCACTTCCTAGCTGCTGAGAAATGCCCGGCACACCGTGCAGC
>Ga0302324_100001914_pt1 | contig 49287 bp, 46 predicted proteins | sample Palsa_T0_1_FD_201949 | JGI IMG/M metagenome (GOLD analysis project Ga0302324, IMG submission 201949) | Peat permafrost microbial communities from Stordalen Mire near Abisko, Sweden - Palsa_T0_1 | ecosystem: Environmental > Terrestrial > Soil > Palsa > Peat permafrost | place: Sweden: Abisko...
TCCTCGTAAAACTTGATCGATCGCTCCATATCGCGGACGCAAACGTTGACGTGGAAGAATCTGCGCAGCATGGTTCCCTCGTTAAGACATAAGTCGATGCATACCTTAGCAACTTGCGGATGTAGCGCATTACGGATGACTTCGCCAGAAAATCGAGGGAAAGTTATGGAGCTGCGCGACGCACGGACCGAAGCACACTCTGTTACCTGGGTAACGTAAGCGGCGTGAGCCAAACTTGCATGCAGCGACGGGCGGGCGTTAGAATTTGAGGACTATCCACGGCGGCGCGTAAGCTTCGCCCGAAGGATTCGGTCCACAATACGGCGGGCTTGCGCACATCATTTTCAGCATTGCGCGCCGACCGCTTAACCGGAAATCGAAAAAGGACGGTAACTTGCCATGGCCTTCGAACTGCCCCATCTTCCATATCCAATCGACGCGCTCGCGCCGCACATCTCCAAGGAAACCCTGGAATTCCATCACGGCAAACATCACGCAACCTACGTCACCAATCTGAACAACCTGACCAAGGGCACGCCGAACGAGGGCAAATCGGTCGAGGAAATCATGAAGTCGGCCGGTCCGGGCGGTCTCTTCAATAATTCCGCGCAGCATTACAACCACAGCTTCTACTGGAAGTCGCTGGCGCCCAAGGGCGGTGGCGAGCCAAGCGGCGCGCTCGCTGACGGTATCAAGAAGGCGTACGGCGATTTCGAGGCCTTCAAGAAGAAGTTCACCGAGACCGCGGTAACGCATTTCGGTTCCGGATGGGCGTGGCTCGTGAAGAACGCCGATGGATCGCTCGAAGTGGTCGGGACGCACGACGCTGACAGCCCGATCGTCCATGGCAAGACCCCGCTCGTCACCTGCGACGTCTGGGAGCATGCGTATTACATCGACTATCGCAACGCGCGGGCGAAATACGTCGAGGCCTTCTGGCACATCGTCAATTGGGATTTCGCCGCGGCGAACCTGAAGTAGTAATTCTTCCGCCGGGACGTGCACTTGGTGAATGCCGGCGCGCGTCCCGGTGCGGATTCTGATTACCGTCTCGCCTTCCACTCTCGCACCTCGATGCTCGAACATCGTGACCGTGGATCGCGCGCAGCGTTTACGCCATTAAGCGAATCGCGCGCGCGTTCGACCCGCGTGCCTCGCGTAGCCACCGGGCATCTCGTCAGCCTCGCGATCGCGGCGCTGCTAGGACTCGCGTTCGCCACGGCGTGCGGAAAACCCCGCGAGTTGACCGCGGCCGATCGCGGCGAGGTGATCTATCGCACCAACTGCATCTCGTGCCACAACAGCGATCCCAATCTGCCGGGACCACTCGGTCCCGCGATCGCGGGTTCGTCGCGGGCGCTCATCGAGGCGCGCGTTCTTCATGGAACATATCCGCCCGGCTATCATCCGCAGCGCCACTCCCACACGATGCGCGCGCTGCCGTGGCTCGACGGCCATATCGACGATCTCACCGCGTACCTCGCGGCCGCCGCGCATCCAGCGGGTTAGGGTCCACAAAGCTCACGACCATCATGACGAGGCCGCGAGGCGAGCGAACGGCGATCTACGCGAGCGCTGGCGCGGCGGGCCATCTACGTTGTAAGTTCCCCCTTTGCGGAGCGGGGATAACCCGCAACAGATCACGCGGAGGCATACCCCATGGAACTGCTGAAAGATCGCGTAGCGATAATCACCGGAGGAACCGGCGCCCTTGGACGCGCCGTCAACGAACATTTCCTGAGCCACGGCGCAAAAGTCGCGGTGCCATATATAATCGACGCCGAGGTGCCGCTCTTCCACGAAAAGATGGGCGGACGCTTTCCCGCCGCCAACATCCATCTGGGCAAGATCGACGTCGGTAACGAGGATCAGGTAGGCGCTTTCGTCGGCGAGGTCGAGAAGAAATTCGGCCGCGTCGATATCCTGATCAATCTCGTGGGCGGCTTCTGGGGTTTCAAGACCGTCGCGGAAACTACTCTCGCCGAATGGCAGGCGATGTTCGATATCAACCTGAAGCCGACCTTTCTGTGCTGCCGCGCGGTCATACCCGTTATGCAAAAGAACAAATACGGGCGCATCGTCTCGGTCAGTTCGCGCACCGGTCTCACCGGCGCCGGAGAATTCGCCGCCTACGCGATCGCCAAAGGCGCTATCAAGACCTTCACCGCCTCGCTCGCCGAGGAAGTTCTTGGCGACAACGTGCTGGTCAACGCAATCGCGCCAAGCACGATCGATACGGAAGCGAATCGCAAGGCGATGCCCAAGGCCAAGCATGAGAACTGGGTCAAGCCGGAGGATATCGCGCGCACGCTCGCGTTTCTGTGCTCGGAGCAGAACCAGGTCACTTCGGGCGCGGTCATTCCGGTGTACGGGAGGGCGTAAGGGAGGAGAGGGATGGGACGAGGGAGAGTGGTCGAGAAACTCAGAACCTTAGCCTTTTTCTGAAACCTCATGGAGGTTTCAGACTTCCCTTCTGGTTGGACACCGATGTGATTCTCAAGGCCGCGGCTGCGATGCAGCCGATATGTCCATACGAGCCCGACACGGGTCGCGTCCATATGCGGAGGGGATCTCACAACGACTTGTCCACCTTGCCGGATCACCGGCGGCAACCGTTAATGAGGTTTCACAGGCGAGGATCGCATCCCACAGTCGCTTTTCTGGCGTAGCTCGCAGACTCGCCAGCTCGTTTCGCTGCGCTCACTGGTGAGCTCGGCTTGCGAGCCCGCTTAGTAACCCAACGGGAAGTCTGAAACCTCCATGAGGTTTCAGAAAAAGGCTAAAGGTTTTGAGTTCTTCAACCACTGAATTGAGCGCCGGCTGAATTGAGCGCTGGCTCAAATCTGAAAGTGAATCGCGCTCTTGCGCCGTTCGGCGAGCGCTTGCAGGGTCGTCCGCCGCAGGATTGCGTTGACGCTGTCGCGCACTTCGCACCATACGGTGCGCATCGCACACGCGTCGCCGCGCTGGCACGTCGAGTTGCTGCTCTCCTCGAGGCATTCGACTGGAGCGAAGTCACCCTCTATGATCTGAACGACGTCGGCCATCGTGATCTTCGCGGGATGCCGCGCGAGCAGATAGCCGCCGCTCGGACCCTTCTGGCTGGCGACGAGGCCGCCGCGTTTGAGTTCAATCAGAAGCCTTCGCAGGTAGTTCTCCGGGATACTCTGTGCCGCCGCGATCTCCTCGACGCGCAGCGGCTGCGGATTCGGATAGCGCTCCGCAAGTACGATCATTGCCTTCAGGCAGTAGTCAACGCCGACACCGAATTTCATAGAATTAACGAAGCATTTGTAGCATAATCAGCGTAATAGGGGAATAGCTTACTCATCTACTCATTTATTTAGTTGACTAAGTTAGTCTCATAAGTTACGTTTAAACCCGATCGTCCAGATTCAGGAGTGCCGAGTAGAAGTGCCAAAGCGGGAAGCGCCATCGTGGGAATTGGTCTTGAAGCGCAACTCCGTCGAGCGCCTCAAGCATGACCTTTTCCCCACCGAACTGACCAATCAATGGAATCGGCTGGTCGAGACGCCCTACGAGAAGTTGCCGGAAGAGGACATCGTGCGGCTGCAATGGTTCGGGATGTATCACGACAAGCCGAAGATCGGCACTTTCATGATGCGCGTGAAGATTCCGAGTGGAATCCTGAGTCCCACGGGGCTCAATGCGATCGGCGAGATTTCCGAGTCGTTTGGACGCGATCAGGGCGAGCTGACCACGCGCCAGAATATCCAGCTCCATTACATCACGCTCGACCGCTGCCCGGAGATCTTCGATAGGTTGAAAGCTGCCGGCCTGACCACGATGGGCGGATGCGGCGACGTGGTGCGCAATATCACCGGCTGTCCAGTGGCCGGCGTCGATCGCGATGAGCTGTTTGACACCACCGGCCTGGTTGCGGAGACGGCCAACTTTTTCTACGGCAATCGCGAATATTCTGATCTGCCGCGCAAGCACAAGATCTCGATCGCGGCGTGCCGCTATCAATGCAACGCGCCCGAGATCAACTGTATTTCGCTGGTCGGGATGGTCCACGACGGACGCGAGGGCTACGCCGTCCGGGTCGGCGGCGGTCAGTCGTCAACTCCGCGGCTGTCGCGCCACCTGGGCGTTTTCATCACGCGCGAACATGCGATCGAAACGCTGCGCGCGATTATCGACGTGTGGCGATCGACCACCGAATATCGCATCTCGCGGGTAAAGGCGCGGCTCAAGTTCATGATCGACGACTACGGGGTCGAGGCCTTTCGCGCATTGGTCGAAACCCGTCTCGGTCATCCGCTTGAGAGCCTCGATACTATGCCGCTCCCCGACGAGGAGAGCGACCACATGGGGATTCACGAGCAGAAGCAGGCGGGCAAATATTACGTCGGTTTCCCGGTGCGCCTCGGTCTGATGAGCGGCGCGCAGATGCGCGGGGTCGCGGCGATTGCGGCCGACCTCGGCGGCGATATCCGGCTCACCCGGCGGCAGAATTTCATCGTCGCGGGAATCCCGCAGGCGCGCCTTGACGAGACGATCGCGCGCGTCGGCGACCTGGGCTTTCCGCTCAACGTCAACGGGCTGTTCGCATCGTCGATCGGATGTATCGGCGATCCGCACTGCAACTACGCGGTGACGCCGACCAAGGAGAAGCTCTCGACCGTGATCGATCGGCTGGTGGCGCAATTCGGCGACGCGGTGTCGGATCTCAAGCTCAACCTGGACGGCTGCCCGCACGCGTGCGCGCAGCATTGGACTGGAGATATCGGACTGCAAGGCACGACCGGGCGTGGTCCCAATGGGGAACCGCTGGAAGCTTTTGACGTGATCCTGCGTGGCGGTCTGGGCCGCGACGCGGCAATCGGTAAGCCGCTGCTGCGGCGAGTTCCCTCGGCGCGTATTGAGGACACGGTCTCGCGACTGTTCGCCGGTTACCTGGAACAGCGGCAGCCGGGCGAATCGTTCTCGCGATTTTGCGTTCGCACGCCCGACGACGCTTTGATAGCACTGGGCAACGGCGCCGCAACCACCGGTGCCGCCGCGCCCAATTAATGAGCGATTAACGACCGGGGAAGCATCCGCGAGATAAGGACAGAGTCAGCGATGGAAGCGCAAACCGAAGAACGTTTCCTGATGGACGAGCTCGAAGCGGGCGAAGCCGCCGTCGAACTGGACGATAAGGAGCCGCAGGAAGTACTAGCCTGGGCGATCGAGAAATTCGGCCGCCGGCTGGGTATCTGCTCGAGCTTCCAGGCCGAGGGCTGCGTGCTGATCGACATGGCCTGGCGGATCGATCCGGGTATCCGCGTTTTTACTATCGACACTGGACGCCAACCCGAAGAGACCTATCAGCTAATCGACAAGATTCGCGACAAGTACGGTATCCGCACCGAGATTTTTCTGCCCGACACCAAGATCGTCGAGCAAATGGTAACCAAGCACGGCACCAATCTCTTTTATCGCGACGTCAACCTGCGCCTGCTCTGTTGCCAGGTCCGCAAGGTGTTGCCGTTGCGGCGTGCGCTGATGCATTTCGACGGTTGGGTGGCCGGTTTGCGCCGCGACCAGTGGGCGACGCGATCGAATATCCGCAAGATCGAGATCGATCACGACCACGGTGGCGTGGTCAAGATCGCGCCGCTGGCCGATTGGGCCGAAGATGAGGTCTGGGACTATATCCGCGCTAACGACGTTCCTTACAACGAACTCTATGACAAAGGTTACCCGTCGATCGGATGCGGTCCCTGCACGCGCCCGGTGAAGGAGGGCGCCGATCCGCGGTCGGGTCGATGGTGGTGGGAGACCGGCGCACCGAAAGAGTGCGGGATGCATTGCTCGATCGAGACCGGCGGTTTCGAGCATGAATTGGCCGCTCTGCTCGGAAAGAACGGCAGCAACGGCACCAGCTACGGCGGCAACGGCTGAGTCTGGGATCGCGGTCTTTGGTCAATGGCTCACGGCAACGCGCCCGGGGATGACACACCGCTCAAGATCGATCAATTGCATCGTGACATCCTCGCGCCTCAGCTAGACGCCTTCGTTTCCGCGGCTCCCGACGCTGCAGCCCGCGCCCCCTACGAAGCGTTGCGGGCCGCGCTCGACACACTCAATGTTCCTCCCGCTTTAGCCGCGCGCCTTGGTGCGATCGCGGAACTCGCGATCACTAGCGGACGCGTGCGCGAGGCGTACGGCCCCGGCGCCGAACTGGCGCTGTGGGGATTATTCCAAAAGACTCCTCGCGGGCGCGACATTGCCGCGTCGGTCGCCGCACTTAACGCGGCGCTGAAACCGCTTGCGGGGCAGACGATCGAGAGCCTCAACGCGGTCGCTCGCGCACCGGGTGCATACGCACTGACCATCAAGACGGATCAATGTCAGTTGGTGATTCGCTTCGAGCCGGCCGGCGTGCGCATCGAGAGCCTTGAAGTAGGCTGATCCCCTCTAGAACCCCATGCTGTCGGCCCAGTCGGCCAGTTCAGGAATGCGATATTTCTCGCCCCTGTACGCCTTGTACATCAGGAATACCCAGAAGACCGCAAAGCCGATCTCAATCAGGCTCTGGAGGAAGCGGACGATCCAGCCGAGCGGGCCCGGAAGTACCGCGACAAAGACGCTCAGAATGATGTTCAACACGATGAAGGCAATCGTAAACACAATTGACTGCCGCGCATGGAAACGCACGAATTCGTCCTTATCGTAAGGTTCCAGGTACAGGAAGATCACTCCCGTAACGAAGCCCAACAGATAGGTCAGAGCTGCGATCAGCCTGCTCTGCGGCCGAGTGGCCTCTCCGTTCATCTCACAATCCTCCTTCCGGCACCCGTCAAGTCCCGAATGCCTCCGCTCCGATCAATCAAGCAGAAGGCGCGCATGACGGCAACGGCTTCGCCGTCAATGCAACTGGCCGAGACGAAGCGAGAGCCGCAACGTCCAGTCGCGGTTCGAAAGATCGTCGCACGGATGCTATGACAGCATGAGCAGGAGGAATGCATATGGCGCTGCAAGTGACATGGGACAAGGATGTCTGCATCCACTCGGGAAACTGCGTGAAAACTCTGCCGGAAGTGTTCAAGGTTGAACAAGGCAAGTTCGTGATCGACCCGGGTGCCACCGACGACGGAAGGGTTCGCGCTGCGGTCGCCGCCTGTCCCTCGAAGGCATTGAGGATTGCAGAGTAAGCCGCGCGGTCCAGCGCTGCGGCCATTCCCTGCTATTTCTTGTCGTCGTGCTGCGCGTGCTCCAGGTTGCTTAGAGCGGCTTCGGTCGCCCGTCCAGTGGCGAGCATATCGAGCTGGGCCCGGATGCGATTGGCGAGCTGGCGCCGGAAGACTGGCTTAGCCAGAAAATCGCTGACCCCCAGGCGCATTCCCTCGGCGCGGGCGTCCAGATCATCGCGTGCGGTAATCATGATCACGGGAATCTCCGCGGTGGCGGGATCCTCTTTGAGCGCGCGGCAGACCTGGAAACCGTCCATCTCCGGCATCATCAGGTCCAGCAGGATTACGTCGATTCGATGTTCATGAATTAGCCGGAGGCACTCCGCACCTGAAATCGCCTCGATCGCCGCGAAGCCTTCTCTCTGCAGATGGCGCGCCAGGATCGACACGGTATCGGGATCGTCGTCAACCACCATTATCTGCGGAATCCTGTTGGCTAATTCCATATGTCCCTCAATCCTCGTCCGCGTCGTCCAGGCCGGCCGGCGTAATCACACCGCAGCGGCGCAATTTGGCTGCAAAGGTGGTGCGCTTGAGCCCCAATAGCTTGGCGGCCGCCTGTTTGTTGCCACCGGTTTGCTTCAGCGCCTCGTTGATCATGCGCCCCTCGAGTTCGCGCACCAGTGAGTTGAGATTAATCCCATGCGCACCGATAGTGGTCGGCACTCGCGTCTCGGACAACCGGCTCCCGCTGACCACATTTGGAGGCAGCAACGACGTGTCGATTACCGAGTCCTCGCACAAGATAGCCAAACGTTCGACCATGTTTACCAGTTCCCGCACATTGCCCGGCCAATCGTAGGACCACAGATTGACCATTACTTCGCGAGTGACGGTCCAGTCCCGGCCGGGCATCCGCTGGCGCATGCGCTCCAGAAAGTGCTCGATCAGAATCGGAATGTCCGAACGGCGCTCGCGCAGCGGCGCAATTACGATGGGGACGACCTGCAAACGGTAAAAGAGATCCTCGCGAAAGGTGTTTCGCTTCACGGCCGCGACCAGGTCGTTGTTGCTGGCCGCGATAACGCGAGCATCGACCTTGGATGAGCGATCGGAGCCCACCGCTCGCACGATTCCGTCCTCTAGCACCCGCAGGAGCTTGGCCTGCAGCAGGAGCGGCATTTCACCGATCTCGTCCAGAAATATGGTCCCCCCATCTGCGGAGGCGAAAAGCCCCTGGCGTGGAGCAGCCGCGCCGGTGAAAGCACCACGTTCATGCCCGAACATTTCCGATTCGAGTAGTTCATGCGGGATGGCGGCGCAATTGACCGGAACGAAATTACGTCGGCAACGCGCAGAACGCGCGTGAATCGCGTGTGCTACGATCTCCTTTCCGCTGCCACTTTCGCCTGTGATGAGCACGGTTGCGTCGGTGGTGGCAACTCGCTCGACTAGCGCGCGCAATTTCACGATCGTCGGATGATCGCCAACGAGGCCCATATGCCCCGGCGGCCGAAAAGACGCGTCCACGAGATGTGGCTCAGATGCTACCCTCACAAAATCCCCCGCTGAGATCAGTCCAATGTTTTACGGGTGAGTCAGGATATTGTCACGTTCCTACTGTAGGAAACAAGTGAAATCTGCGAAGCACGCGGGAGCGATGTGAAAATATTACGCGCGATGAGCTTAATAGAGCAGTATAGGTAAGTTATAGCTGATAAAGATTAGTTTAAAATTTCGCAATATTTTCGCTATAAACCGCTGATTGGCCCGGCCCCTCGGCCACCGATACCTCCATCGAGATGATTTCCGATAGCGCGTCGAGAGCCTGCAGAGCGTCGTGCAGCTCGGTCCAAATATAGCGCGCGAGCTCCTCGGCGGAGCTATGAGCGATTGGCAGAATCGCGACGTCACTGAGTGGGAAAACAAAATGATCGGTGCCGTAGAGAACCGATAGTTCATTGCCGACGCGCTCAATTACCAGGCAATCGCTGTTACCCGGGATAATCGTGCGCTCGTTGAGGCCGCTGGTGATCTGCCTGATGAGCTTCTTGATCAGCCCAAAATCGAGCACATAGCCGGTGGGGGCAAGGTTTCCCTCAACGCGGACTCCAACCTGGTAGTCATGGCCATGTAAAGGCTCGCGAAAACCCGGATAGGCAATGAAATGTGCGGCGGAGAACTTCAGGTTCTCGTTGGTCACGTGAATCGAAAATCCAGACCTCATCAAACGAACAGTCCTACAACTTGCCGATACCGCCAAGAAACGGACTGAGTGAGGAGTGCGGTGTACCGCTGAACGCGCCCCGATAACGCGGCTCGTCGAGCGAGGTGGCTGTCATAAAGCGTTCGCGCTCCCCTTTGACCACATGATGAAAGCGCGGGATCAGCCTCTGATGCATCTCCTGACTGAGGTCGCGAGAGAGATCGGCGATTTCGAGCCCGTGAAAGCCGCCGAGCAGGCAATCGAGGAAATAGCCCACCTGGCCCTCGCGATCCATTTCAAAGCTCTCGACGCGAAGCGCTTCAGCCAACGTCAGCAGCCGATCCATGCCGTATTGGTTGCGCTTTGAGCGGACTGAACTGTCGCCACTGCCCTCGAAACCCGACCCGATAGCGGCGACCCCAACGCGCCCGTCGCTGAGTGGTATCGGGTGAAAAATGTAGCCATCCGAAGTGTAGCCGAGCAGATCGTACAGTGCGCGACGATAATCGAGCAGGTTCCACTTCGTCCGGCATGCGATCTCGTACAGGAATGTCCCAAGAGGCTGTTCGGCGCGATCTGCGATGCCAATCAATTCGACGAATTTATGCTCATTGTATTCCTCACGGCGCGAAATGAGCGGCGCCCATTCGCGATCGAAGACCAGGCCGAGCGCTCCGATTCCAACGCTCGAGCCCGGCGCGGCGTGCGCCGAGACTGGGCTGTTACGGTCGATTGGTTCGAGGTCCATCGCGAGGTAATGACCGTGGCTGGAGGGCTTCGCGAGACCGCGCCGCGCGTTGATCAGGCGCACCGGAAACGCATCGCGAGCGACCAGCCGGCTCTTGCCACCCCGCCGTTCGGCCAACATTCCATAGCCACTCAAAAGGGAGCCGTATCCGATTACCAGGAGCGTGTCATTCGGGGCCATCGAAAATCGCGTACCTGCCTTTACGACGATATTATCCCGTCAGCCAGCGCCAAAGCCATCAATCGAGTATTCGGATTGATCAAATCAGGAATAGATAGCCCGATGCAGGCATCGCAGTCGCCTGACTGACGGCCCGCAGGTAGATTGCGAGTTGCGCCCGATACTCCGCCTCGCGCCGATCGAGGTCGAAGTCGGTCTTGAAGTCCACGACGATCCAGCGCGCGGCGCCGTCGCGATGCTCGACGAAGGCGAGGTCCGCGACTCCCTCGACTATGGTCGCTTCCCCGCCCTCGGAGTCGGATGAACCCGTGCCTGCCGGCAGCTTGAGCAGCAAGGGTGCCTCGCGACGGACGATCGTCGCTCCAGCCGCCCGCCGCATCAATGGCGCTTCGAGTGCGGCAGTGACGGTTGCAAACGCAGCGCTGATTTCCGCCGCCGAGGCGTCCAGCGTACGGCCAAAGAATTCGGCCTTCGCCTCGACAAGGCCAGGTGCTGCGTCGAAAGGAATGTACGCCAGGATCGAATGGACCAAGGTGCCGAGGCGCTTGCCGTGAGGGCGGTCCGCGGCACGCGGCATACGCTCGATTTCGATATCTGCCGCCTCCGGCAGCGGCTCAGTTGCAGCGATCGACAACTCTGTGGCCGTCGCGACGCGCATCGCCGGGATCGATCCGGCCGCGATGATTTCCTCGCGGCGCGATCGCCACGCCTCGTACTCGCGAATCCCGCGCTCCGATCGCTCGCCGCGGTCGTCTGCCTCCAGCAGCTTCGATTGCCGCAGGCCCATGGTCTCGTGCGCATCGAGTTCCAGGATCGACGGATCCCACCACACCACTTGATGCGTCCCCGCCTCCGGACGATGCAAACCGGGTGTTACCCCGGGCGCGCGCGAGTATGCATTGCCGGGACGCACACCCGCGAGATCGGAGCGAAACACTGGGCATCCTGCGGGATGCCGTTCGAGCGGTGCGCGCGAATCGCGCGGTGCGGGATACAGCGCCGGGTTGAGCCGTCCGATCCACCCCTCGTGACGCTCGTCGCCGACCACCGGAGCGACGATCAGGTCGCGCGCCCGAGTCGCCGCGACGTAGAGCAGCCGCACTGCCTCCTCCTCATCGCGCCGCCGCTCGTCCTCGGCGTGATCGATCAGTTCGCGCGGCGCCTGACCGGCCAGCCGCTGAGCGCATAGCCGGCGCTCCGGATCGACGTAGCGGCGGGCTTCGGCCGCGGTCTCATGGCAGGTGATATCGGCGAGAATCACCACCGGAAATTCGAGCCCCTTGGCGCGATGCACCGTCATGATGCGCACGCCTTCGGTACCCTCTTCGACCGCTGGCACCTCGCCCGCCTCTTCCCGCTCGGCGCGCTCCTCCAGGTCCTCGACAAACCCGCGCATCGACGTCGCGCCGCTCGTCGCTTCATAGCGCCGCGCCAGATCCATCAGGCGCATCACGTTCGCCAGCGCCTGATCTCCAGTGGGCCAGATCGCGATACCGGCATAAGCGCGCGTCGCCGCAAGCAGTCGGGAAATCGTATCCGCGATGGGACGCCGATTGCGTCCCCGATGCAGCCCGCGAATCACCGCGAGCGCATCGGCGATTTCCCGCAGCGGGGCAGGCAGTTCCTCGGGCACGTGACGAAAAGGATTGAAGCTGCGGAAGGCCTCGCGAAAGCGCAACAGGGCGCCGTCGGTGATCGAAAACAGCGGACCGTGCAGCGTCGCGAAGACCGCCAGATCGTCGTCGGGCCGCTCGATTGCCGCGAGTGCGTTGCGAATCGTTTCGACCTCTTCGCGCAGATGAAACGAGCCCCCGCGCACCAGCACATGCGGCACGTGTCGCGCTTCCAGCGCCCGGACGTAGCCGCGCGTAACGTCGCGGCCATAGGCGTTGAGGCGGCGAAAAAGTATGCAGACGTGGCGTGGTCGAATCGGGACGCGCAACTCCGGCCTCTCGCGTTCGGTCACCGTCCAGCCGCTTTCATCCACCAACCATTTCACGAACGCGGCAATCGCGTCCGGCAGTGAATCCTCGATACTCCAATTGGTAATGCGGCCATACTGGCTGTAGGGATTGGGCACCGGCAGCGCGACGATTGCGGGCTGCCCGGCGTGCCGTTCGCGATACGGCTCGAGCGCAGCATAGGCAGGCTGCGTCGGCGACTCCACGGCCATCAGCGGCGCGAACGCCGCGTTGACCATCGACTGGATAGCGGGAGTCGCGCGAAAACTGACCGTCAGATATTCGAGCGCCGCACCGCGCGACAAAAGGCGATGCTTGATCTCCTGGTAGAGCGCAACGTCGGCTCTGCGGAAGCGATAAATCGACTGCTTGGGATCGCCCACGATGAAGAGCTTGCCAGCGCACGGGCGCACTTCGAGCCAATTGGTCGCGGATGGATCATCGGCCGCGATCAGCAGAAGAATCTCCGCCTGCAGCGGGTCGGTATCTTGAAATTCATCGACAAAAATGTGCGTGAAGCGTTCCTGCAACTCCGCGCGCACCGCGGCGTTGTCGCGGACGAGATTGCGCGCCGTCAGCAGCAGATCGAGAAAATCGAGACGCCCGGACCGTTCCTTCAATTCGCGATAAATGCCCACCACCGGCCACAGTTCATCGCGCAGCAACGGTGCGAGACTGGCGCCGGCACGATCGCGAAATTCGATCAGCCGGGCGCGCAGCGCGTCGCGCCGTGCCAGGACCTCGCCACGCGATAATTCGCCGAAGCGATCGCCCGCCCCGCGCCATCGCCAATGCCGGTCGTTGCCGCGCACCAGCCGCAACAGCGCCGCTTCGAGGGCGTCGTAGTCGCGATCGCGCACCGCTTCCAGCCGCGTCGCTTCCGCGATCGGACGCCTTAATTCTTCGAGCGCCTTGCGCAGCCAATCCTCGGGATCGCCTTCGGTCGCTAGAGCGCTCATCGCGTCGATCTCTTCGACCAGCGCGTCGATCGCGCGATCGCGATCGAACTCCTCGTGACGCCACGGCGTATCGAAGTCGCGCCATTCGAGCAGTTCCTGCGCGGCCGCACGCAACAGCGGCCGCGGGCCCTCGCGATCGGTCACGTCCGGACGCCGCAGAATCCGCCGCACGCCCTCACCCGGCGCGGCCAGCGCGCCCTCGAACCAGCGGTCGAACGCGGCGGTGAAGATCGCCGCCGTCGCGTCTTCGGCCGAGACCTCGAACATCGGATCGACCGCGGCCTCGACCGGACGCTCGCGCATCAGGTCCGCGCAGAACGAATGAATCGTGCCGATCCGCGCCTCTTCGAGTTTGCGCAGCGAGTTGTCCAACCGCGCCCGCGCTAGCGGATCGGGATCTTCGTGCCGCGCGCGTTCGATCTCGGCGCGCAGCCGCAACTTGAGCTCGCCGGCCGCCTTCTCGGTGAAGGTGACCGCCACGACCCGATCCAATTCGCTGCGTCCGCTCGCGACCACCGCGACGATTCGGCTCACCAGCGCGGTGGTTTTTCCGGTGCCCGCCGCCGCCTCGATAATCAGCGTGGTTTCGAGGTCGTCGCGGATGCGATCGCGCACCCGTTGATCGGCGGGCGGCACAGCCGCTGGCGGCGCAGGATCGATGGCCATCGCCGCTTCCAGTGGAATGATCTCACTCATCGCAGTTCGCGCAAGCGCCGCAATTCCACCAGGCGATCGGCGACGGATTTGGCCGCGGCCTTATACTCCACCCGGGTATTCTCGTATGGTCCACAGACGCGCCGATAATCGCAGTAGTCGCATTCACGCGGACCCGGCGCGGCAGGCAGGAACCCCTCGCTGAGCGCCTTGCCGATGATCGCGACAAAGTCCGCCGTCGCATCGCGAGCGGCGGCGTCGATTCTCACCACGCGTTCCTCGTAGCCGCCCGCAGCGGTGCAATAGTAGAGGCGGCCCGCCTCGATCGGCTCGCCGAGAATACGTTCGGCCGCCAACGCGTAGAGCACCGGCTGCAACGTTTTCCCGCCCCCGATGACTACGTCGCGATTCGCGCGCACCCGGCCGGTTTTGTGATCGGTTACGCGTAGTGACTGGTCGGCGCCGCGTTCGACGAGATCGATCGAGCCGCGCAATTCCAGGCCGAGGTCAAGTTTAATCGCCGTCGCGACGCTGGCCGGGTCCGCATGCGAGCGATCGCTCAGCCCGAAGCCCAGCTCAAACCGCTCCGGCTGCCAGCGCGGCGAATCCTCGGCCGTGCGCCGCAACCACTCCCGAAGATCCGCGCGGATCGAATCGATCCCGTCGATCCATACGCGCTCGATCGCCGGGGCCAGCTCATCGTGGTAGTTCGCGGCAACTGTGGTCAGCGTTGCCTCGAGCATCGCCTGCGCGTCGCCGATCGTCTCGCTCGTGATCGGCAGGCGTCCTGCATCGCGCAGCGCCGTCAGCAGTTCGAACTGGACCTCGTGGAACAACGCGCCGCGCGTCAGCGGATCGATAACTTCGATCTCCTCGACCTCGTCGCGCGGCGCCAGGCGATGAATCGCCTGCAGGAAGAATCGATACGGGCAGGCGGCATAGTTTTGCAGCGCCGTCGGCGAATAGGACCGCTCAGTAAGCTGATGCCGGGCGAGCGCCGCGCGTTCTGCTTCATCCGGATCGACCAGGCCGTCGTTCGGAGTCCAGCGCCGCAGCCAGCGGCGCGCCCGCGCGCGCAGCGCCCGTCCCAGATGGGGATTCGCTGCGAGCAGATAATGCGCCGCGCCGACGGTCTCGGCTGGGTCCGCCTCGACCAGCTTGTCGAGCACGGCAAGGTCGAACTCGGCGTCGTCAATCGCGTCGGATGGCCGCTCCGGCGCCGGCCATCCCAGCCGCGTGGGACGGTCGCCGGCGGCGCGCCGCCCGAGTTCGTCGAAGCCCGGCAAGCGGCCCTCCGCGGCGCGGAAGATTTCCAGCGCGTAGAATGACGGCACTCGCGGACGCCCCTGATCCAGATCGACCCGCGGATAGGAGAGAATGGTGCGCCGCCGCGCCGCGCCCACCGCGATTCGCAGCGCCAAGCGTTCGTCGGCCGCCCGATTCGACCGCAACGGCAGCGCCGGCGACAAACGGCGGCGCGCCGCATCGGGAAGGATCGGATCCTCGACCAGCTTCTTGGGGAATACCCGCTCGACCAGCCCGGGTACGATCGTCACGTCGAAATCCATCGCGCGGACATACTCCGCGGGCGCCACGTAAACCGCGCCGTAACGCCGCCGCGCCGGCCGCGACGCCAGCCGTCCCAGCCGCTCGCCCAGCACCACCCGAATTTCATCGAGCGTCACCGGACCGATCGGACCAAGCAGATCGAGTTCGGCAAGTTGGCGCGTCACCTCCGCGCGATCGCTGATGCCAATCGCGGTCAGCGCGCGCAGATGCGTCAGCCACTCGGACCAGGGAGCGCTCTTCGGCAACGCCGCCAGTGCGTCGATCAGCGGCAAGGCGATCGCCCGCAAATGTGCGAGATCGGCGAGTTGGCGATCGAGTGCTGCCGCCTGCGCACCGTCGTCGTCCTCCAGCGCGAGGCGCCGCAGTCGCAGTTCAGCTTCGAGGCCCGACAGGCGCCGTTCCCAGCGTGCGCGGCTGCCGATAACGGCCGCTTCGATAAGCAGCTTTTCCCATCGCCAGGGAGCGCGGGCGCCACGCTCGGCGGCCGGATCGGGATTCTCGTCGCGAGTCCGTACCGCATCGCCGGCGTCGAAATCCTCACGCATCGAGCCGCTGCCGAATTCGTCTGCCGGTGCGACGAAATCAAGGTCGTTTGCGGCCCCCGCGGGATCAACCTCGGGCAGCTGCGCCAGCGAAAGGTATTGCGCGAAGCGCCGCGCCGACAGATTCTCGGCCGCGCAGGCCAGCAGCGCCAGCAACGCGCGTCCCCCCGGCTCGGGCCGCGCCGCGCCGCGTGCGAAATAGGCCGGCACGCCTGCGCGATCGAGCGCTTCTTCCAGGTAGGGCGCGTAGCGCGACGGTCCATGCAGCACGATTGCGATCCGGTCGAATGCGACGCCGCCGGCCGCCTCCGCCTGAATCCGCCGCGCAATCTCGACGCACTCCTGCATCTCGCCCGCCGCGGAGAAAACCATCACGCTGTCGTCGAGTGCGCGCTCCGCCGGCGCCGCCTCCGCAAAGAGAAACTCCTGCAGCCGTTCCAGCGACGACGCCGCTTCGATCCCTGCTTCAGACGTTACCGCTTCGACTTCGATCGCCTCATGGGGTGTCCCGTTGGTTGCCGCCGTATCGCCGCGCAGCGCCCCCGCGATCAAGTCTTGCGAGCGTTCATCTCCGGCCGGTACCGTCGCGAGAAAGCGTGGCGCCCGCGCAGACAGTGCTGCTACAAAATCGCGCTCGCATAGACTCTCGATCGGCACATCGAGCAGCAATGTCGGAATTCCGGCGAACGGCGCCGCCGGGTCTTCGCCGAGCGCGGCAATCGCCTGATCGATCATGGCTGCGCGATCCACGAGCCTCGCCTCGCCGGCTTCACAATCGAATTCGCGCAGGATCGCCGCGAGCGACGTTCCCGCGTCATCCAGTCCGTCCAGTTCGCCCGGTCCCAACCGGTTCATCTTCAGATTTTCTCGCGTCGAGGCGATCGCCTCGGCAAACCCCGGATGATTAATGACGCTGTCGAAATACGACTTCTCGCCGCGGCTTTTGAGACTGAACGCGGCGCGCGCGGCGATCGCGGTCGCACCAAACGTCGTCAGCGGCGAAACCCCGATCGCGGCCATCCGTTCGCTCGCCATCATGAAGATGAGTCGGCTCAGCGTCACCCGATGGATCCCGAAGACGGCCCCGCGTTCGGCGGCAATCGTACGCACCAGGTCGTCCGCTGCCGCCGGATTATTCGCGATTACCAACGCCTCGGATGCCGGGCCGACGGCGTCGAGAAAATTGCGCGCCGCGCGAATCCGATCGGCCGCCCGGGCGGCATTGATTATCGTTTTCTTGACGTTCGATAACATCGGAGGGCGCGTCACGGCAGCCGGTCGGATCGGAGTCTATCTGATCTTCCGCCGCGAGGCGCGATCCCATACGCCGGCTGATGAGGCAAATCCTCCTTAATTGCGCTTTCGCGAATTGATGCAAACTGGCTGTTTATGCTCGATCTTCGTGCACGAATCTCCGCTGAGGCTGCTCCCGCCCACCTTGCCGCGCGCCGTTCCCTGCGGACATAATGAAATGCCCGGAACCGTCTTGTCCGGAGACGTATTGGAATGGCCGAACGAAACTGCGCCATGGTAGTCGTGGGCAACGAAATTCTGTCCGGCAAGGTTCAGGATAGTAATTCCTACTTTGCCGCGCGCGAATTGCGCAAGCTCGGAGTCGCCTTGAAGCGAGTCGCCGTGGTGCCCGATGAAATTCCATCGATTGCCGACGAGGTCGCATTCTGCGCCAAGACCTTCGATTTTGTCCTGACCTCGGGCGGCGTCGGACCGACTCACGACGACATCACGATCGAGGCCGTCGCCACCGCCTTCGGCCGCAAAATTGTGATCGACCTTGAATTGAAGCAGATCGTTGAGCGGTATTTCTCAGGCGGATTGAACGCCGCCGGCCTCAAGATGGCGGAAGTACCCGAAGGCGCCATCCTCAATTCGGCCGGGGATGTGCGCTTCCCAACCGTGCAGCTTGAGAACGTCTATGTCCTGCCTGGTATCCCGCAAATCTTCGAAACCAAGCTGATGGCGCTGGCCGGACGCTTCGCGACTGACCCGTACTTTATTCAGGCTATCTATACCAGCGCCGGCGAGGGCTTGATCGCGCATCACCTTAACAGCTGCCTGAAGCTCTATCCGGACCTGCTCCTCGGATCGTATCCGCGAATCGGCGACTCCGAATATCGCGTAAAACTCACGCTCGAATCGAAGGACCGCGATTATCTCCAACGGGCCTTCAATCATCTGATAGGATTGCTACCCAAAGACGTGGTGGTGAAAATAGAATAGAGTAGCCTCGCGGATTCAGACAACGTTTGTGGTGGGGGGAAGAAGGAAGGAAGATGAGGAAGAAAAACGGAACCATGATCGCGACGGCGATCGCATTCGCACTCGCGCTGCCCGCGGGCGCTCTCGCCCAGGACAGCGGCGCAAACGGCCCGGCCGTTGTTTCGCCGGTGCAGTTACCCGGGACGGCCTCGGCGCCGCAGGCTCAGGTGCCGCAGCCGCAGAACGACCCCGGCGTTAATTGGAAAGGCGTGGGAGTCGGCGCCGGCACCGTGGTCGGCAATGCCCTTTACATCCCGGCCAAGCTCGTTTATGGCATTCTCGGCGGCGTAGCCGGTGGTGTCGGATGGGCCGTGACGGGGGGCAACACGCAGGTCTCGAACACTATCTGGCGCAGCTCTCTGGGCGGTGACTACGTCTTGACGCCGAATATGGTTGCGGGTCAGGATCCAGTTCATTTCAGCGGTCCCACCTATACCGCGCCTGCGACTTCGAGTTCTCCGGTTTCTTCCTCGGGCGGCAACACCACCATGGCGACGAGTTCGTCGAACGGTGCTAATGGTGGCTCGATCGGCGGGGCGCCTCCCGCGAACTACTCGGGTGCGCGCCCTATCGATAACGGCGCCGGTCCGGTCGGCGGATCATCGCCGCCGTCGAGCGCGTCCGGGCCGCTACCCGCTACCAGTATCGAGTGAGGCGGGCCATTCGGCTTGATTGAGCTTCGGGCGGTGATTGGTGTTGGGGAGCGTCGCCGGTAGCGCAAACAACCGGTCGGAATTTGGTCTCCCGTTGTCAGCGCGATTCTACGGTCGTGTATGAAAAAAGCGCGCTTCTTCTGGAAATCAACTTGCAGCACCTGCCGGGACGCTCGCAAATTCCTGCGCGACGAGCTTGGCGTCGTTATCGACGAGCGGGATTATGCGAAGCAGCCGTTCTCGATCGCCGAGCTGACGGACCTGTTCAAGCACTCGGACCCTCGCGACTATCTGAATCCGAGGAGTCCCGCCTTCAAGGCGATGCACCTATCCGGCAAGACTCTAAGCCCCGCCGACGCGCTCCGTCTGATGATGGAGGAGTCGAACCTGATCAAGCGCCCGATTTTGATTTCGGGGCATACGATAATGGCGGGCTTCGATCGCAACCGTTACCGCGAACTCTTTCAGTGAGTGTCGGTCTCAGTTACAGACGCAAAAGTAAGACTCTTGATAAAGTTTCAGTCTCCGAAGGAAACTTAAGGTTCTTCGTTCCTCGACAATGCTTTCTGAGTGATAGGGGAGCGTTGTGCGATTAGGCGGATTTCTCGGCTTTCTCCCCGTGATCCGCCAGTTCCTGACGCTCCGCCAACTGCGCGCGGCTAGCTTTCTCGGGCTTCTCGGCTTTGTCGTGATTCCGCGGATGACCTCCGGGGACCTTGACCTTACTGGTGGTCAGTACGTCGATAAACTTGCGCACTGCGGGTGACAGCTCACGGCCGCGCTTGTAGATGATTGCCAGCGGGCGCGTAAACGGCCCCTCGTTGAACTCCAGAACCTTAAGTGAGTTGCGGGCGGTCTCGAGCTCGACGGTCGATCGCGGTACTATCGCGATACCCTGCCCAATCTCGACCGCGCGCTTGATTGTCTCGATATTGTCGAATTCCATCGTGTAGTTCGGCTTGACGCCGTACTCGCGCAAGATACGGTCGGAGGCCTTACGCGTCGCGATATCGCGTTCGTAGCCGACGAAGCGCTGCCCGGCGAGTTGCGCGACTCCTACCCGGTTCAGCTTGGCCAGTGCGTCATCGGGCGGCACCACCAGCACCAGTTCGTCATGCCGAAACGCTATCGTGACAATCTGGCTGCGCTTGTTCGGATAGGCCACCACCCCAAGGTCGATCTTGCCTTCGACGAGGTCGTCGTAAATCTTGTTTGAGCGCAAGTATTCGAGATGCACGTTGACCTGGGGAAAGGTGCGCAGGTACTCGCTCAGGTAGGGCGGCAATTCATGCAGGCCGACGCTATATACCGTGCCCACCCGGATTGACCCTGCGATCACCGAGCCGATTTCGCGCAGCCGGTTCTCCAGCTCGATAAAACGCCGCACGATTTCCTTGCTCGAATTGTAGAGGATCTGACCCGCCGGCGTTGGTTTGACACCGGCCCGCGCGCGCTCTAACAATCGGCATTCGTACTTGTCTTCGAGGCTTCGGACCTGCTGGCTGACCGCCGACTGGGTCACGAAGTTTTGCGAGGCAGCATAAGAAACACTGCCGCTTTCGATAATGTCGCAGAAGACCTTTAGCGTTTCGATGTGCATACAACTACGTTGTTGTATAAGGATATTTGATGACCGATGACGACGCAACGGGGGTTTCTGCAACAGCCATCTGCAGCGCATCCTGGGAAACATTCCTGCGCGGCCATCTCAATCCCTACTCAATCACGCCTAGCGAAACGTTAATTGGTCTGTTAGTAGTGCACAGAACTTGCGTAAAATACTGTTTGATTATCGAGGGACTGAACCAATGGCTGATACGTTAACAGATCTCGATTTCTACAACCTCGACGAATTGCTCAGCCCCGAGGACCAGATGACGCGCAACTCGGTGCGCCAGTTCGTCCAGCGCGAGGTGATGCCCAACGTCGAACGCCATTTCGCCGGCGAGAGCTTCCCGCTCGACTTGATCCCCAAGATTGCCGAACTGGGCATCTTCGGCGCCAATCTCCACGGTTACGGATGCGCCGGGATGAACAACGTCGCCTACGGCCTGATCATGCAGGAACTCGAAGCCGCCGACTCGGGTCTGCGATCGTTCGCGTCGGTGCAGAGCGCGCTCTCGATGTACGCCATCTACGCGTGGGGCTCCGAGGAACAGAAGAATCGTTATTTGCCAGGGATGGCGCAGGGCAAACTTATCGGATGTTTTGGGCTGACCGAGCCCGATCACGGTTCCGATCCGGGCGGGATGGAAACGCGGGCGAAGAAGGACGGTGGCGGGTGGATTCTCAATGGCACCAAGCGCTGGATCACCAACGGCTCGATCGCCGACGTTGCCGTGGTGTGGGCGAAGATCGACCAGGGCATCACCGGCTTTATCGTTGACAAGGGGACGCCCGGCTTCACCACGCGTGATATCCACGGAAAGTTCTCGATGCGTGCGTCGATCACCTCGGAACTGCATCTCGACGACGTCAAACTCGACGCCAGTGCGCAGTTGCCCGCCGCGCGCGGACTGAAGGCGCCGCTCGCATGTCTGACGCAGGCCCGCTACGGGATCGCATGGGGCGCACTCGGCGCCGCCCGCAGCTGTTACCATTGCGCACTCGATTACACCAGGTCGCGCAAACAGTTCTCACGTCCGCTCGCCGGCTATCAACTGGTGCAGAACAAGCTCGTCAATATGCTGACCGAAATCACCAAAGGCCAACTGGTATGCCTGCGCCTCGGCCAGATGAAAGACGCCGGCACGATGCGCCCCGAACACGTCTCGTTCGCCAAGCGCAACAATGTGCAGGCGGCCCTCGATATCGCCCGGTCAGCGCGCGACATGCTCGGCGCCAACGGCATCGTCAACGAGTACCCGGTCATCCGGCATATGCTGAACCTCGAAACCGTCAATACCTACGAAGGCACCTACGATGTGCATACGCTGATTCTCGGCCGCGACATCACCGGGGAGAGCGCCTTCGACTAAGCCAGCGCTCGAAGAGCGATCGTCTAAGCCTGGGAAGCGGCGGCAGAGAGTTGTCAGGGAACTCGGAACTACAGGTTTCCGCGCATCGCGAACGTCAATCACTAAAAGAGAGTTTGCGGGCGGGGCGCCCGATGCATTAGAAGAGGTGGAAGGGACAGCGCGCTCCAGGTTATCGGACCGGGGCACTTAGCCATCCGTGGGAGAATCACAAATGATCAAGACGACTACTTTGAATCACGTTGCAGTCAAAGTCACCGACGTCGATAAGTCCAAGGAATTCTACGAGAACGTGATCGGACTGCGAAAGATTCCGCGGCCCAAAATCGATATACCCGGCGAATGGTATGGGATCGGTGATAACGCCCTGCATCTGATTGGCGGCAAGCCGCGCGAGGGGATCGATCCGACCGGTCCTCACATGGCAATCGAAGTCGAGGATTTCGAGGCAACGAAAGCCCGCGTCGAGGAGCTGGGGCTGCCGTATCTTGACGGGGCGGCGCTGGTTGCGAAGATGACTCCGGAAGCGCAGAAGATGGTCGGGCGGCAGCTCTGGATTCGCGACCCCGACGGCAACGTGATCGAGTTGCGTCAAAGCTCGAAGCCTTAGGCCAGCCCCATAGGCGACCGCGATAGACGCGCTCGTCCTCCCGCGCGCGAAGCGAGCCTGCACCGCCGGATGGGCTGGTTTCCCGGCGCGTCAGCGACCTCGACGCCACGCGCTCTATGGGAATTTAGACGCGTGCAACCGTGCCGCGCGGACCGCATCAGGCAGCGGTATGACCGGTAGTGAGATCGCACCGTCGCCGCGATGCCTGAATTCGAGCGGAAACGCGGCCGTCGGGGTGATGCGACTGGTTCTCTGGGCGCGGTACTGTCAAGCCAGCACGTTGACTGCAGTCGTGGTTGACTCTAGCGACCGCTTACGGTTAGCTGTTTATCCTCGCCTGCGAGTGGGGCTGTAGCTCAGTTGGGAGAGCGCCTGAATGGCATTCAGGAGGTCGACGGTTCGACCCCGTTCAGCTCCACCAATAAAATCCCTCGTCGGTCGGTTCGCGAAGTTCGCCCGAAATGATCACGCTTGAGTGGGTGTTGGCGCTTCTGCTGGGAGCGGTGCTGTTGGCGTCCCTCGCGCGCCGGCTTGCCATACCATCTCCGGCGTTACTTGCCTTGGGCGGCATGGTCCTCGCACTCCTCCCTAATGGCCCGCGCCTGACCCTCGATCCAGACCTGGCACTCGCTCTGTTCGTTGCTCCGGTGCTGCTCGATGCGGCTTTCGACAGCCCCATACGAGACCTGCGGAAAAATTGGTTTCCCGTCGTCTCCTTGATTCTGGTGGCGGTGAGCCTGACCACGGGGGCGGTCGCCTTTGTGGCGCGGTGGATAGAGCCCGCGATGCCGTGGCCGGTCGCGGTCACGTTGGGAGCATTGGTGGCGCCGCCGGACGCCGCGGCGGCGACCGCGATACTCAAGGAGGTCAAGCTGCCGCATCGGCTGCTCGTCATCCTCGAAGGCGAGAGCCTGCTCAACGACGCCAGTGCGTTGATGATCTACCGGCTCGCGGTCGGGGCCGCCGTGGCTCACGGCGCCGCGATCGGAGTCGCGTCAACTTTGGCGGTGGTCCTCGGTGGCAGTATTGCGGCAGGGATCGCGCTGGCCTTCGTGTTTGGCGACATAGTGAGCCGCTTCTCCGACGTGCCGAGCTCGATCATCATGCAGTTCATCGGAGCGTTCGGAGCGTGGATACTCGCCGAGCGACTGGACCTGTCGGGCGTGCTGGTTGTCGTGACGTTTGCGGTCACGCTGTCATACTTCTCCCCGGTTACGATGCCGGCGGCTATTCGAGTTCCCTCCTATGCGGTCTGGGATACGGCGGTCTTTCTCCTCAACGCGCTCGCCTTCGTGATGGTGGGTCTGCAAATCGGTCCGATCCTCAGCCGGATTGGTCCCGGGCAACGCGATCAAAGCCTCATCTTCGCCGTCGCGGTGCTGGTCACCGTAATCCTGGCTCGGGCGGGATGGGTGATGACTTACAACCGGTCGCTGTGGCTGATCAACATGGTCGTTGGGAGTCATACGCCGCGTTCGATGGCTGCGCCCCCATTCAAACGCAGCGCGGTCGTGGCGTGGTCTGGGATGCGCGGAATCGTGACCCTCGCTGCGGCGCTCGCTCTACCGGATGGATCGGGCGGCACGCCGGCATTCCCCTATCGCGATCTGATCGTGTTGACGGCCTTCACCGTCGTGTTGGGCACGCTGGTTATCCAGGGACTGACGCTGCGTCCGCTGGTGCAGGCATTGGGGTTGGACGATGATGAAAATATCGAGGATGAGATGGCAATCGGTCGCAAGGAGATCTTCAAAGCGGCGATTGAGAGCCTCGCCGATCGAGATACCGAGGTCGCGTCGCAACTGCGATCCGAATATTTGGGACTCCTGCGACTTATCGACGGTACCCGCGAATTATCGCCTGAAGCGCGCCAGGCCGAAGACGAGTTGCGAGCCAACGCTCGTGCGGCAGCGCGCGAGCGTTTGAGCCAATTGAGGATCACCGGAGCAATCGGAGATTCAACCTTTCACCGTTTGGAGGCCGAGCTCGACATGATGGACCTTGAGACCGAAGTCAGGAGTCGCTGGTGAGGCGACTATCTAACTGCCCGACTGCCTCGCCGACGATTGCCGGCTCCTACGGTTGCGAGACTCCATACACGACTTGGCTGCCGCCATAGAGGGTTTGTAATAGACCCCGTTCTCCACCCGTAAAATCAGCGCTCCTTAGATCTCGATTCAGATCTTCCGAGCGACGGTCGGCAGCAAATCGGGATGTAACCTCACGCTTCAAGCGTTACCTGCGCCGCTCGCTCGTCAGAACCGCTTTGGCATACCGGCGACTCAAGAAAGCTTCCATATCCGACCCCAAAGGTGGGTTCCCCAAACCCCCTTTTGTCAACCGTGCGATATTTCACCGCAAACGGACGGCGAAAATGTTTCACGTGAAACATTTTCGTCTTACATTCGCTTTTACGCCATAAGACTAGTTAAAGGAGGGGAAAGACCGATCGATTTTCCCAGTTTCTGAAAATCTCGGGCGTCGGACTCCCGCCGAACGCTCCGACCGGTCCTCAAAGCCAATACAGGGCGAATGATCGAGTAGTCACCGGACGTCACATTTTTATGGATCGGTTCGGGACCGGCGTCCGGAAGCTCGCTACTGGCCTTCGCCAGCCATTACGGTTGCGAGACCACATACACGACCTGGCTGCCGCTATAGAAGGGCTTGTAGTAAACCCCGTTCGCCCAGTAGTAGGTGCTTTCATTTACAGTAGTCGCGTATGCGCCCGGCGGCAGCGAGTAAACTGTCGTACCCATCGGCGGCGGTCCATAGGCGTATGGGGCCGGATTGTTCTCGACGATCGTGGTCGTCGGCGCCTGCGACTGAGCGTGAGCGGTCATCATGGAACCGACCGCCATCCCACCGACCGCTCCCAGAGCGGCTGCTCCAAGGACTGCACCGGTGTCCGACCCGCCGCCGCCGTAACAGCAGCCGCCGTAGGGATTGCCGCCATTCCAATTGGTATCACCCACGTTGTTGTTGATGGTGGTCAGGGTATCGTTGTGCATCGTCTCTTCGGTCTTTTCCTGATTATGCTGCAGTTCGTTGATTTCGTTGTACTGGGCCTGCTGATTTGCCGTCTTATTGGTGTTGTAGGTCGAGTAGGCCGAACTGCTATTCGGATGGTATTGGTTGTAGGACTGCGAGCCACTGCTGTTATGGTCCCACGACGAGCCACTTGAGCCGCCGCCATATGAGCTATGGCCGTAGTTGCCACCGCTGAAGCCGTCGCCGCCGAAGCCATGGTAGCCCCCGCCGCCACCACCCCAACTGCGACCTCCGCCACCGCCATAGCCGCCTCCACCACCCCATCTCGCGGAAGCTGCCGGTGCAAAGGCGAGTGAGATTGCGACTGACAATATCGCTACGAGCGCGAAACAGCGGCCAGTGTGCCGGCGACTCGTCGTAATCATGGCTGCGGCTCCTTGATTTGCAAAAACTCGATGCGCTTGGCGCTCTTCGGCAATAGCGGCTTGAAGTGGCTGGCCGGAATCCGATCGGGAAATCTCCAATGCGAGAGGATAGCGATGTACTCGGGCGACGCGGGCTCACTGCGGTAATTGATCAAAACCTTGAGCGGCACGGGCTTGCCGGCGCGGCTTAGCCATAGCTGCAAGTCCATGTTCGGCGATGAAAACGCGATGTGGTCAGTGTCGGCGCCGTTGACATCGTTCACCCCGACATAGCCGCCGTAATTAAACCCGCGAAGCGGCCGGCACGGATCACTCTGCGCCAGATCCGCCAGTGGAAACGTGAGGTGGTGCTCCGCCGCGCGGTCCATCATTCCATCAATCGTGGGTGGAACGGGGACGCTCGCATAGACCATGTGAATCGGATCGAAGATGGTTGCAATGTCGCCGCTATACCAGAACCGCTTGGCACCCAGATCGCTGCGGTAATCTACCGCAATTTCGTTGGGCCGCTGCACGGCGAAGTCCATCGCACCCGCGAATTGAACCTTCACGTCGGCAGGAAGAACCTCTTCGAACATCACCTCGGCGTGGAAGCTGAACGCGTTCGCCGCTCCCACCGTCTGACACATCTCGTTCAACAGCTTTTCCGCGCGCGGGGCGATACTCCGCGGTGGAGGGCCTGGTGATTGAGCGGCAGGCGTCTGCGGACTTTGCGATTGAGCGCCCGGTGCCGATGGAACTGGCGGCAATACTGTGAACGCCGGCGTGGGCTCTGCTGCTAATGGCCCACGCGATGTCCGCAGCGGTATGGCGGCAAGAAGGAGGATGAGGCTGGCGATGAATACCTTGCGGCGCATGTTCTCCTCATGGACCGGAATCAGGAGCGATAAAGCAGTTCTATTGGCGAATGAACATCTTGCGTCGCCATATTAGAGATTTTCTCGTCAAAGTGGAATTGAATCAGGGGGTCTTGATCGCTCATACATGGTTTTTGCGCCTTTGGGGATGGCGTGGCCGCTTTTTGTTTCTTGGCGGCGCTGGCTTTCCAATTGCGCCCCCTCCATAATGCGACCGTCCGTTCACCCGAAAATGACGGCCAAAAACGGCGCTAAGTAACTCTGCGCCGAGGTCGCCGCCAGCACGCACGAGGATCTGCGTCGAACTCAACCGGCCAACCGGACGGCCTCAGGCGTGTCGTAAATGGAGCCCGACTCGATGCCTTGTTATCGACGACTACTGGATTGCGCAACCTTGCTCACCCTCGCGGTCCTTTTGGGCGTCGCAGTCGTACTGGTCATCAAGCACGCAACGCCAAGCTCCGCTTTCGCTCAAGTTAATCCGCAAACGCTGCCAGACAAATATCTCATCGATTTTTCGAGCTATGACGGAGGCTCAGTCGAAGAGTGGTTGAAGGGGCACGGCTACAGGTTGGAAAAAGACGCGAAGGATCGCAACCTTCTGGATCTGTCCGTTATCGACAAGACGTTCAACATCGAGGCCAAGGGTCGCATGATCGGGCTTATCCTCAATGATTCGATAAGGCTCAACAAGGTAAAACTTGTAAAGCTTACCTGGGGCATCAATCGCTATCCCAAGGACGTTTCATATAGCCGGCAAGTGAACAACGAAGCGCTAATGCTCTACATCTTCTTTGGTTCCGAAAAGATCTCCAGTGGCCATATGCTGATTCCTAACAGCCCCTACTTCATTGGTCTCTTTCTCTGTCAGGATGATCAGGTCAATTTTCCCTATGTGGGACGCTACTTCCGTGAAGGCGGACGCTTCGTATGCCTCGGCAAGCCTCAACCTGGCGCCTCGGTTGTCTCAGAGTTCGACCTTGACGAAGCCTATAGGAGCTATTTCAAAAAGAGCGTCACGCCGGGAATCACCGGCATCGGTTTTGGCGTCGATACCTCCAAGTCCGGCGACGGTGGCAGGGCGGCGGCATTTATCAAGTCCATTCAGTTCATTCCGGACGCGAGCAAAACTCCTTAAGCCTTCGCCGCCGACAGTCAGTCTTCACCGGATAATCAGGACGCGGACGATTCGAATTTCGCAGCCAGTGCAGGATCGTTACTTGAGGACGACGATTCTGAAAACGATCGCGGGTTGGCGCCGCGCCGCGGCTCCGGTTCTGCTGACACTTTCGCTCGCGGTGTTAGCTGCCGGGCTTCTCAACAGTAGCGCCCGCGCGGATGGACCACTCTCGGAGGAGGATGAATACGACCCCACCGCTCGCCTGACTCAATTTCAGTTCAAAGACATCTACACACCCGCGGAGTATGGCACCAACGCGCAGCCGAACACCTTTCAGGCACGGACGATCCTGGCGATCGATCCCTTCTGGTTCATGCCCTTGGAGCAATTGCTGCGACCGACCGTTGACATGAAAACGGTACCGGTCGGGCGCGGTCCCGCAACCGTGACCGGCTACGACGATATGCAACTGCTCGACCTGTTTGTTCTGCCCTGGCCGAATTTTGCGGAGACACATTTCCGCTGGGCGATCGGACCGTACTTCGTTTTCCCGACCTCCTCTGATCCGCATGTCGGTAATGGCTCCTGGCAGTTGGGTCCCGCTTTCGCCTTCGGTTACCGCGGGGTCCCCGGCCTGCAACTGGCCGGTCTGATGCAGCAGGCGACCTCGTTCGCGTACACTTCGTCGCGGTCCCTGCCGGTCACTTCGCTGAGTTTTCAGCCCATCATCACCTATAAGCTCGACCGTGGATGGTATTTGAAGTCGAGCGACGCCACGTGGACTTTCAACCTGCGCCACCATCAATCGACCACGATTCCGCTCTGCGCGGGCCTGGGAAAAGTCTGGAAATTGGAAGAGGGCTTCGCGGTCGATACGTCGGTCTCAGGGGAATGGATGGTTTACCGCCAGTTTTCGAATCAGACCGAGCAAACCACTATAAATTTCCAGGTAACGCTGCTGTTGCCTCAACTCAGCCTCTGATTACCTGCGATGATTCGATAATTGACATTAGCTGGCCAATTGTTACCGGCTTCCGAAGATAGGCCTTTATATCCATCAGTGGGATTGCGGGGATGTCGCTGCCGGAAACCACGATTACCGGGATTTCCATCAGCCCGGAGTCATGTGCCCGCTCCGCTAGAAACCCCCGTCCATCGAGGACTGGCATCGTCATATCCAGTACAATCACCAGCGGGGATCGAGACATTTTCTTCAAAATATCGAGCGCTTTTTGACCGTTTTGAGCCCGTACCGTCGAATACCCCTTCTTTTCGAGCAGTTCGGACAGAGCCTCGGTCAGTTCGAGGTCGTCATCCACCAGGAAAATAGTCTGGGTGACGGATTTTTTGATCTTCGGGCGACGCATCTGAATCCCAGATAATCAGTATCAGCAATTCGGAGGCCAACGCTGGGCACGACGTCTTGAATGACACCCCCTATCAATCGTCACTGCGAGCGCCTATAGTGAGAGGCGTACTGCTTGGATTGTTCCTTTCATCTGAACCCGGGAATCAGCCTGGGTTTTCTGTTCGCGAGCTTCCCGGCCAATAATCACGGAGGGCATCAATGCCCAGCAAATTGTATGTAGGCAATCTGGCCTACTCGGTTACGAATGCCGATCTGGAACAGCTTTTTTCACAGGCCGGCCAGGTTCAGAGCGCAGCGGTGATCATGGACAAGTTCTCGGGCCAGTCGAAGGGCTTCGGCTTTGTCGAGATGGCGAATGCGGACGAGGCCTCGAAGGCTATCGCCCAGTTCAACGAGAGCGAGCTCAAGGGCAGAAACATCAAGGTGAACGAGGCCAAACCTCGCGAATCGAGTTTCGGCGGCGGCGGCAACCGCAGTGGCGGTGGTGGTGGAGGCGGCGGCGGCGATCGCGGCCGCAACCGCTGGTAGAAGCGAGACGGGGCGGGCTGGGGCCCGCCCTTTTCATTTCTGCCCCTCATTCACCCTCGCGCATCAACCCGATGCCTCGAACGCCGGCTCTTCGCGCACGTGATCCGCGCTCTCCCCGTGCCGGCGACCAACGGGACCGATAATGTCGGCCACGTCAAAAGGACTACCAGTTGGAAAAACGCCGCCGCGAGCAAACCCGTAAACAGAAACAACAGGATAAACAGCAGCGCCGCACCCAGCGCGAAGTCGAAAAGCGCAATAACCCCGCGGGGACAATCGACAAAGACGCCGATCTCAAGGACATGGTCCCCGGCCCGCAACCCGGTCAGATTATTGACATAGAATGAACTTGGCGCAGCCCGCATTCACACTCGATCAAATCGTTGCCCCTTGATCCCCTGTTCCGAATGATCGATAGCCTTTTCCGGTGCCACCGTTGACCGGCGGCGGCGATCGGAAGGTTGCGCGGCGAAACGATATCGCGAACCTTCGCTGAGCCTTCTGAGGCGCGCGCATAGCTCCACCGCTTGCCGCGTCAATTGAGGACCTAGTAATCCTGTCGCGAGACAGTTGTTGCAGCGGTCCATCGGCCGGAAAAATGATAGCCCTGGCCCTGATCTTCAACTTCGACTAGATCGATCATCGCGCTACCATAGCCCGATGCGCGCGCAAGCGAATGTCGCTCGCCACCGTTGAATTTGACCCGGCTGCATTTTTGATGGGAGATGGAAGATGGAATTTGCGCTCAGCGAAGAACATCAGATGCTCAAGGACCTCGTTCGGCGTTTCGTGGACGGTCAGCTTATGCCACTAGAGCGCGCGGTACTGGCCCGAGAGGCTGCGGGCGGCGGCACGATCATCACGCCGGAAGAGCGCGCGACAATTGACAAAAACTCGCACGAACTCGGCCTCTGGGGGCTCGACGCGCCCGCCGAATTCGGCGGCTCTGATCTGCCCACGGTCGCGATGATCGGCGTCAACGAAGAAATCGGCAGGACCGTCACCCCCTACACGCTGCCGCCCGATTCGCCCAACCTGCGGATGCTGATGGCAACCGTCAACGACGAACAGCGTGCGCAGTATCTTGAGCCCTACGCACGCGGCGAAACGGTTTCCGCGATCGGTATTTCCGAGCCTGGCGCGGGCGGCGATCCGGCCTCGATGAAAACCCACGCAGAGCGCGACGGCGATGAATGGGTGATTAACGGCCGCAAAATCTGGGTCAGCCGCGTGGCCGAGGCCGACTTTACGATCCTGATGGCCGTTACCGACAAGGCTTTGGGCGTGCGCGGTGGAATCTCCGCTTTTCTAATCGACAAGGGCACTCCCGGCTTCAATGTCGTCCGCCAGATTCCGATGATCGGCGGCCTCTACACCTATGAGATCGTCCTCGAGGATTGCCGCGTGCCAGCCTCCAAATTGCTCGGTAAGGAAGGTCATGGCTTCGCGCCGATGCAACTGCGGCTCTCGACCCGGCGTGTCCAGATCGCGTCATGGAGCATCGGCCTGGCACAGCGCGCGCTCGACATGATCTGCGAATACGCACCACAGCGCACCACTTTCGGCGCACCGCTCTCGGAGCGTCAGGCCATTCAATGGTGGGTCGCCGACGCGGCGATTAGCATTCACGCCTGCCGCCTGATGACCTATGACGCCGCCTGGAAGATCGATCAGGGCCGCGAGGCGCGCACCGAAGCCTCGATGATCAAGCTCTATGGCACTGAGATGGCCACTGAAATCATTGATCAGGCGATGCAGACCTACGGTGCGATGGGCATGACCAAGGAACTCCCGCTGCAGTTGATGGCCTCGACCGTCCGTGCGATGCGCATTTACGAGGGACCGTCCGAGATCCATCGCTGGGTCATCGCACGCCAACTGCTTGGCCTGCGCCGTTAACCGGAGATCCTGAGGCGCGAGCGGCGGTGCAGGCGCCGCGTTTCGCCGCGGATCGCCCGAATCACTCCCAGGCCCAGCGCCCGCCACGGCGAAACGCCTGAAAAGCCCGCTCCAATTGCGTAGAGCGTGCGCAGTGAAAAGCTACGCTCGTTCGAAATCGCGTAAATTGTCTCCCAGTACTCCGGTGACATTTTCGTGCGAAAGCGCTCGAGACCGCGGAAATTGTAGAAGCGATTGGCGTGGGCGCGTGCGAAGGCGGTCATCAGCCGCAGCCACCACGGATTGATGGTACTCGCGCCAGCAGCGTGGCTCGAGAGCGCCACCAGTCCGAGCGTGACATAGGCGCGGCCGTCGGCGGCAAAGCGACGCATCGCTGCATCGATCAACAACTCACTCGTTCCATTGGGCGCCCGCGGCGATCGAGCGACCTGTTCGATCAGATAGCCATTGCGCGCCGCCACCGGTGAAGCGACCAGAAACGCAACCGCGGATCCTGCATGGCGCGCGATCATCAGGAAGCGATCCGAGACGTCGCCGTCCATCGTTCGCGGCTCGACCATGAAATGCAGGGGCGGCAGGGCACGCGAGCGCAGCCATTCGTGGAGCACGCGATCGACCCCGGGATCGGCGCGTCCCGCCGCCAGCGGCATCGCATCGACCGTCACTCCCCGATTGCGCGCCCGGGCGAGTTGCGCGCGTAACGATCGCCGCGCTTCGATCACGCCGGCCCATCCCTGTGGATTCCACACCGGCTGAGCGCCGATCACGATCGTCGAATGCTGGCGCGAGTTCGCTACCAGTTCGCGCATCCGATCGGCCGCACAGACGTAACATACGCGGCGCCCTGCTGCTGCGGCGAAACGCTCGAAGTCTTTTACCACCGACTCAAGAGCCTCTGCCGCGCATACCGGCGCGCCTGCCACGAGCATCACGTCGGAACGTTGGAGGTAGGCCACAACCGCCGGTACATCGCGCGCGTACCAGTGTTGCAAGCCGGGATTGAGTATCTGGTAGGCCGTCGTATTCCAGCCATAGGTCATTACCAGTTCACGAGCGCTTGGATAACCCATCGTCAACTTACGACCGGACATCCTGATTCGACTCTAATGCTGTGTGACGCATCGAGGAATGCAATTCGATGGCGCGCGAAATGCACTTATCCAACGTGTCACGCCGCGATGAAATTTGACGGCGGTCATAGCAGCCCAGACAGGAATTTAGCGAATTCGTTGTCGCAGGATCGGACATTTGAAATGAACCAAATTGGGACTCTGAAATGCCCTGCTAGACTCTTTGCAACACCTGCTCACGCATCACAGAGTTTCCGGATTCTGGCTGGCGCCGCAATCTTCGCGCTGTGCTCTATGGTGATGCCGCCAACGATTGGCGCACAGAGCCAGGCGCTGATCGGTAATCATCCGGTCGTCAATGCCACGGCAATGACCGTGCTCGCCGACGCCAGTCGTCCGCTCAATATTCATATCTCTTTCGCGCCGCGAAATCCCGCTGCGCTCGCCAAGCTGCTCACCGATCTTCAGGACCCGGCCTCGCCCCGCTACCACCAATGGCTCTCACCGTCCGAATTCAATACCAAGTTCGGCCGCACCGCCGAAGAAATCAAATCAGTCGGACAATGGTTATCGGCGCAAGGGTTCCAAGTCGTCGAATCTTCCCCGCGCGGCATTACGACCACCGCGTCAGTGGCGCAGGCACAGTCGGCGTTTGCAACTTCGATCCTCGCGACCCCCGACGGCTCCATCTATGCCAACGCTGACGATCCTCAGATTCCAGCGCGCTTTGCCGATGTAATCGGATCGATCGAGGGACTGGACAATACTCGCCACTCGCTCGCGATGACGGTTCGGCCGCCACATGAGCATGCGCCGCAAGCCAATTTAAATACTCAGTCAAATATTCAGTCCAGATTACCTCGGCCAAGCAATTCGATCACCAGCACGGGCCGGCCCCGGCGAAAGAGCGATCAAGGCCACCTGGTGCCAGCCGATGCCCCCGAATATAGCGACGGCCTTGGGCTCGCCTTCGGTCCCGCTGACCTACAGACCTTCTACGACGAAAACTCACTATTGAACGCCGGCACCGACGGCGGAGCCGGCGACTGCGTCGCAGTTATCGAAGACACTGACTATTTGAGCGCTGCGGTTACGCTCTTCGATACGAACTTCGCGATCCCCGCCGCCAGCGTCACGCGGATCCAGGCGGACGGCACCAGTCCAGGCATCACCGGCGACGAGATCGAGGCACTGCTCGATATCGAATGGGCCCATGCGGTCGCACCCGGCGCCGCCGTCAGGGTGTATATCGGAAACCCGTCCACCGCCCAGCTCGATCCCCTCATCGATGCCTTGCAGCGCGCGGTGACTGACAATGCCTGCGGAGCAATCAGTGTTAGCTATGGCTTCTGTGGAGAAGCCGCGTCCTTCTACACCAGTCTGCTGGATCCGATTCTCGCGCAGGCTGCCAGCCAGGGCCAGTCAGTATTTATTTCGAGTGGCGACCAGGGTGCGGCGGGCATCACGCTCAACGCCGCCGGCACCACGTGCGTAGTCGGCAAGACTCGCAATCCCAGCGAAATGGCCGCCGATCCAAACGTAACTGCTGTCGGTGGCACGCAGTTCACCCCGGACTACAATCAGTCACAGAGCGACATTGGGAGTGTGGCCGAAAGCGTGTGGAATGATTCCACCGGATCGGGCGGCGGCGGCGCCAGCACGGTCTTCGCAAAGCCCAGCTGGCAGGTCTCAGGCACGCCCGCCGACAGCAAGCGCGACATCCCCGATGTCTCCTACGGGTCGAGCCCGATATCGCCGGGATTCTACTGGGGCGACGACAACAACGGTACGGCCACGATGAACTGCTGCGTCGGCGGCACCAGTATCGCCGCTCCGATGTGGGCGGGATTGGCGAAGGTAGTTGCGGAAAGCGTCAGCGCGCGGCTCGGCAACATGAACCCCCGCATCTACGCTCTCGGCGCGCTTCACGACACCGCCGTTTCAGGCCTGCGCGATGTCACGGCCGGCAACAACACTTACAACTCGGTGACCGGCTATAAAGCAGTCAGCGGATATGATCAAGCCACCGGATGGGGCAGCGCGGATATGGCCGCCTTCGCCGCCGCTTATCCCGTCTCGATCGGGACGCCCACACCGACGCCAACCGCGACGCCGACACCAACGCCCACGCCGACACCAACTCGCACAGCAACGCCGACACCCACGGCGTCGCCAACGCCGACACTTACGGCGTCGCCAACGCCGACACCCACGGCGTCGCCAACGCCGACACTTACGGCGTCGCCAACGCCGACACCCACGGCGTCGCCAACGCCGACACCCACGGCGTCGCCAACGCCGACACCCACGGCGTCGCCAACGCCGACACCCACGGCGTCGCCAACGCCGACACCCACTCGCACCGCAACACCTACTCCAAGTGCAACTCCGACCGTGACGCCTACTGCGACACCGACTGCAACACCTAGTACGACTCCGACTGCAACGCCCACGGAGACTCCGAGCGCAACACCGACTTCCACGCCAAGCGCGACGCCATCAGCTACGCCAAGCTCTACGCCATCGCCAACAGCAACGCCCACTGCTACGCCGAGCGCAACACCGACTTCAACGCCAACCTCAACACCAACGTCTACGCCTACCCCGACACCTACTCCCACGCCGACGACCGGACCGGCCACCTTCACTCCCAAAGTGGTAATTTTTCCGCCGCGTGCAGTTGGCACCGTGAGCCCGTCCAAGATGATCGTTATTGGCAATCCTGCGCATAGCAAATCGCCGCTCGTAATTAGCAGCGTCGCCTTGGTCGGAAGCAATTTCGCAGTCGATTCAGCCTCTACCACCTGCATCAGTGGCGCCGAGGTTCAGGCGGGATCGAAATGCCACATTGCGCTCAGCTTCACGCCAGGTTCGACGGGACGCCTGGGCGCCACACTTATGATCACCGACAACTCCACCAACGGTCCGCACCTGGTGATGGTGTACGGAAAGAGTGACTGAGGGACTCTTTTATAATCGACCATCCAAATGAGAGCGCCTTGACTGATTACTGGTCTGAGTATTCAGCATGGAAGCGCGGGGCACCGGATGTGGCGACCAGCCCTCGCGTTCACAGCTTAAGTTAACTACTGTCGAATCGATAAGTCTGTGCCCGCTTGCAACCGAGGCGCGGGTTAGAGATGAGGAGTACGTATGTCGGTTCGACTCAGGCGTTCGGAACTTTCAGTCCCCAGCTCTAACCCGAAGATGATAGAAAAAGCGCTCGCGAGCGCCGCCGACCTGGTCTTTCTCGATCTCGAGGATGCCGTCGCGCCCGCACTCAAGGAAAGCTCGCGCGCCAACGTTGTAGCCGCTCTCAAAAATCTCGATTGGGGCCGCAAGTTGCGCGCTATACGCGTCAACGCCGCCGAGACCAAATGGGCGCACGACGACGTGATCGAAGTCGTCGAGCAGGCGGGCGAATTCCTCGACGTCATCATCCTGCCGAAGGTGAAGGCGCCGCGCGACGTCTGGTTCTTCGACACGCTGCTTGCGCAACTCGAAATCAAACTCAAGCTCAAGAAGAGAATCGGCCTCGAGGCATTGATCGAAGAGACCGCGGCGCTGGCTCGCGTCGAAGATATCGCCGCTTGCTGCCCGCGCCTCGAGGCGATCATCCTGGGCTTTGGCGATCTGTCGGCGAGCCAAGGTGTGCGGTCCGCGCTCGCCGAGGACGACGAAGTCAATCGCTACCCCGGCGACCCGTGGCATTTCGCCCGCGGCCGGATGATCGTTGCGGCTCGCGCCGCAGGCATCGACGCTATCGACGGGCCTTTTGCCAACTATCGCGATCCCGACGGCTATCGGCGGGAGTCGGTGTGGGCGGCGACGCTCGGCGCGGTCGGTAAATGGGCCATCCATCCGAGCCAAATCGAGATCGCCAATGAGGTCTTCGCGCCTACCGCAAAGGAAGTCGATCTCGCCCGCCGCATGTGCGACGCCTACGCGGTCGCCGAAAAGGCCGGCGATGGTGCTGCCGGCGCCGGCGGCGTCCTCATCGATGCCGCAACCGTGCGGATCCACGAGGCAGTAATCGAGCGCGCACGGCTCACCGGCCGCGCGTAAACCGCGCTATCGCAAGCGCAGACTTTGGAAGTTCTGCGGCGCGTCTTCATATGCTCACCAACCACTGATACTGCGAAATGAGGCCTTGACTTGAGCCGCCTTGGCGAGTGATTCAATTGGGACCATCTCCAGGCGCCGCGGCGGAAGGATTTAAGCCCGATGGATTTCAACTATGATTCCCAGGATGAAGCCTTTCGCGCGGAGGTCCGCGCCTGGCTCGAAGCCAACCAGCAGTTCGCCCCGAACTCGCGCGGACCGCTTGATGACGGCGGCAAGGACGACTGGTCAGCCCGCGTGCGTTGGCATAAGAAGCTCTACGAAGGCGGCTGGGTTGCAGTGCACTGGCCCAAGGAATTTGGCGGTCGCGGCGCCACCGTGATGCAACGGTTGATCTTCCGTGAGGAACTCACACGCCTCGGGCTGAGCGAGCCCGGACTGGGGATGGGTATCGGGCTGCTCGGGCCCACCCTGATGCATTGGGGCAGCGACGACCAGAAGCGGCGTCATCTGCCGGCCATTCTGCAGGGTGAAGAATTCTGGTGCCAGGGCTATTCGGAGCCCGGTTCGGGTTCCGACCTGGCTTCGATCCAGACTCGTGCCACGGAAGACGGCGATTACTTCGTCGTCAATGGCCAGAAGGTATGGACCTCGGTGGCGCAGTTCGCCGATTGGATCTTCCTGCTCGTCCGCACCGCTCCCGACGCGCCCAAGCACAAGGGTATCAGCTACCTGCTGGTGGACATGCACAGTCCCGGAATCTCGGTGCGCCCGCTTGTCCAAATGACGGGAGGGCGTGGCTTCAACGAGGTTTTCTTCGAAGACGTGCGCGTGCCGAAGAAGAATCTCGTTGGCGAGCTGAACAATGGCTGGCAAGTCGCGATCACTACCTTGATGTTCGAACGTTCCGGCTCCGGCGGTGGCGAAGGTGTGATGACCCAGATCAATCAGCTCGCTGAACTCGCCAAGCGTATGCCGCGCAATGGTGGGACAGCATGGGATGATTCCGGCGTGCGTCAGAAAATCGTCAAGTTTGCCGCTGAAGCCTACGCGCTGAAGTACACGGGATATCGGCAGCTCACACGCCAGCTCAAAGGGATGCCGCCAGGGCCCGAGGGTTCGATGATGAAGCTCTGCGGCACCGAGCTTTCGTTGGCGGTCGCGCAATATGCGATGGAGTTGCTCGGCCCTTATAGCCAGTTCGAGTACAATGCGCCGTTCGCGCTCGACCATGGCAAATGGTCATTGCGAATGCTTGCGGCGCGCGGACCGACTATCTATGCCGGCACCAATCAGATTCAGCACAACATCATCGGCGAGCGCGTCCTGGGCCTCCCCAAGGGGTAATCGAACAGCGTCGCAATAGTCAGTCAACAGCGTCGGGACGGAGGCACTCCGATCGCCGACGGGATTGCGTGCACGATTAGAGCGGGTTTCAGAGTGCGCGGGATCGATGATAGTTCATCAACGCCACGCGAAACTCAATTCGCACTCGCGGTACTGTCGGGAACTGAAAAGCCGTAGTCGCGCATCAGGCTCACAATCGCCGGCGTCTTTATAAACGCGAGGAACTGTTTCGCCGTCGCTTTCTTTTCCGACGACTTTACAATCACCACGGCTTGCTCGAGCGGCGGATAGTCCGCTGGCGGGATTACCACGTAACGTCCCTTGGCTTTGAGGTTCGGAGCGAGCGCCAGCGACAAGGCGAGAATGCCTACGTCGGCGTTGCCGGACTCAACGAATTGAGCCGCTTGAGCGATGTTCTCACCCATCACCAGCTTACTACTGACCTTGTCGTAAACATGGTCGTGTTTCATTGCCGCGACAGCAGCGCGTCCGTACGGCGCGTGTTCGGGATTGCCGATGGCGATCTTGTTGATATGCGGATCGGTGACTACCGCCAGCCCTTGTTTCAAATCAAGTGTGGAGGCGTTGGGTACCCAGATTACTATTTTGCCGGTCGCATACTCGTAGAGTGTGCCCGGTTCGATCAGGCCTGCCGCTTCGAGCTTCTGCGGATAGCCAATGTCGGCGGAAAAGAACATATCGAAAGGAGCGCCATTTTGAATCTGCGAAAGGAAGTTCCCCGAAGAACCAAAAGAAAACTTCACGGTGTTGCCAGTTTCCTTTTCGAACCTGGCCCCGACGTCCTTGAAGGCGAAGGTCAAGTCCGCTGCCGCCGCGACCGTGATTTCTTCGGCCGCAGCTCGACCCGGCATGCAGATAACAAGCACGACGAGGAGCGCGGCTATGACCCTGAACCAAAGAGGAACCGTGGTGACTTTTTGAAAATGCCGAACGGTTGACATGATGAATTCCTTTCTGTTCCCAGTCTGTTGTATCAGTGATCGGCGAGGTGCTGCGGCCCGCGATCCACAACCGGATCCGCCTCGCTCAAGTGAGGAAACGATGATCGAGTCGCTTTGCATCAACGGGCCCGAGCTAATGGTTCCGTGTTTCCAATGCGGCCAATTTATGCCATCGTTCAGATCGATTGACAAGGATCATGGCTAACACCGGAGAATCCGTGCGACGCGCTCGCGAGGCGCGTGGGCTTACCCAGCTCGAGCTCGCGCGGCGCGCCGGAATTTCACGGCAGGCGCTGGGTGCGATCGAGTCCGGCACTTATCAGCCTGGGGTAGCGGTCGCGATCGCCCTGTCACGTGAACTCCGCCAGAGCGTTGAGCGCCTCTTCGGAGACGCCGATCAGGCCGCCAGCAGTCGTTTCGAGGTGCCCTGGTCGCGCGAAGACTCCGCCGGTCGAACCGCTCTGCTTACCCGGGTCGCGCTGGCGCGAGTCGGCGGCAAAGTGGTGGCGGTCGCGCAATCGGCCGTTCATCTGACGATGCCGACCGCTGCCGGAATGCTCGAGCGCGGTCAGCGCGACCGGGCGCAGGTCGATACCTTCCGCACTCAGGAGGAGATCGACTCGACCCTGCTCATCGCGGGATGCGATCCCGCCGTTACGATTCTCGCCGACTGGCTCGTGCGCCATCGCGCGCCGGTTTCAGCCATCGCCCTTCAATGTTCGAGCGGCCGCGCCCTTGCGGCATTGGTCGAGGGCCGCACGCACGCAGCCGGTGTCCATCTGAAGGACCCCGACAGCGACGAGTACAATCTCGCGCTGACGCGAACCGCCCTCGGCCGGCGTCCTGCGACCGTCGTCGGCTTTGCACGATGGGAACTCGGGCTGGCGACGGCCGTCGGTAATCGCCTGGGGATTCGTGGCGTGGCAGACCTCGGCCGCAACGGCGTCCGCATGGTGAATCGCGAAATCGGCGCGGGAGCACGCGCCTTTCTTGATGAAGCGCTCGCTGAACTCGGCATCGACGCAACGGTCATCGAGGGCTACAAGTCCGAGGCGGCCGGCCACCTCGAGGTAGCCGCCGCGATCGCCGCGGGCCACGCCAACGTCGGCGTGACTATCCGCCTCGCCGCCGATGCCTACGGGCTGCCGTTTGTCCCTATCCGCGAAGAGCGCTACGATCTGGTGATCCTCGAGCGCGACCTTCAGGCACCGCCCATCGAAGCGATGCTTGACGCCCTCAACTCGCAGCGTTTCGCGCGCGAGGTCAGTCAGTTCTGCGCGTACGATACTTCCCAGATGGGTCGTACGATTGCGCACATCGACTGAAGTTACTATAGATTCGCATTCAACAAGCCAAAGGAAGGTGCATTATGGCAGCAGCAACTATTTCGGTTGAACGGGCCGCCTCGGGCGCCAGGAACAGCGCGGCCATGGATTTTCTGAGGAAGCCCAAGCAGCTTCTGATCGGGGGCAAATGGGTCGCGGCGAAGTCCGGCAAGACGTTTGAAACCATCAATCCCTCTAACGAGGAAGTCCTCGCCCTTATCGCCGAAGGCGACAAGGCTGACGTTGACGAGGCGGTCAAAGCCGCGCGCAAGGCCTACGAAAGCGGCAAATGGTCGCAGATCGGACCGCATCAGCGCGCCCGTTACCTGCTCAGGATCGCCGAACTCATCGATGCGAACGCCGAGGAACTTGCGGAACTCGAGACTCTCGATAACGGCAAGCCCCTGACCTTCTCGAAAGCCTTCGATGTCCCGGCGGCGGCCGAGACTTTCCGCTACTATGCCGGCTGGTGCACCAAGATCTACGGTGAGACCAATCCATCCGACCCTTCTTTCTTCAACTACACGCTGCGTGAGCCGGTTGGCGTCTGCGGGCAGATCATTCCGTGGAACTTCCCCCTGTTGATGGCCGCATGGAAGCTCGGTCCGGCGCTGGCCTGCGGCAATACGGTCATCCTGAAGCCGGCAGAGCAGACTCCGCTGACGGCTCTCCGCCTCGGCGAATTGATCACGGAAGCTGGCGTTCCCGAGGGCGTCCTCAATATCGTCACCGGCATGGGTCCCGGCGCCGGCAGCTCGATTGCCGAACATCCCGACATCGACAAGGTCGCCTTCACCGGTTCGACCGAAGTCGGCAAGATCATCCTGAAGGCCTCTGCCGGCAACCTCAAAAAGGTGTCCCTGGAACTCGGCGGCAAGGCGCCCAATATCATCTTCCCGGACGCCGACCTCGATCAGGCCGTCCCCACCGCGATGATGGGCGTATTTTTCAATTCGGGCCAGGTCTGCTGCGCAGGCACTCGCATCTTCGTGCAGCGCGAACGCTACGACGAAGTGGTCGGAAAGCTCGCGAACTTCAGCAAGGGCGTTACGATGGGCGACCCCTTCGATCAGAAGAGCACCATCGGACCGCTGGTATCGCGTGAGCAGTTCGATCGCGTCAAAGGCTTCCTCGAAGTCGGCAAGAAAGAGGGAGCGACGGTGGCGGCCGGTGGTTCCGCCGGAGCCGGTAAGGGTTACTTCGTCAACCCGACGCTGTTCTCCGACGTCAAGAACGACATGCAGATCGCGCGCGAGGAGATTTTTGGTCCCGTCGGCACCGCAATCTCCTTCACCGACGAGAACGACGCCATTTTCCAGGGGAACAACACCGAATACGGATTGTCCGCCGCGGTCTGGACGCGTGACATCAGCCGCGCTCACAAGGTCGCCCGCGCACTCAAGGCCGGCACGGTCTGGGTCAACTGCTATAACCAGCTCGATCCGATCTCGCCGTTTGGCGGTTACAAGCAGTCCGGTTTCGGGCGCGAACTCGGCAAGTATGCGATCGACCTCTACACGCAGATCAAGTCGGTCTGGATGAAACTCTAGCGATTGGCTGAACGCGCGGCTCCGGATCGATTCCACCGCACGGCCATTTCCAACCAAAGGGCGTCCTCAGGGGCGCCCTTTTTTTCGTAATGATACCGTCATCGAATGCCCGCGGCCGGCTTGGTAAGATTCGCGTAGTGGAACCCGTCGTCGCGCTGTAATTTTGCGCCAAGGAGCCGAAAATGCCGTCATCAAGTTCCCCGCTTACCGAACTGCCCGCGTGGAAGGCCCTCACCGCCCATTATGAAAAGATTCGCGGCGTCCATCTGCGCACGCTGTTTGCCGACGATGCGAGCCGCGGTGAGCGCCTGGCGCTTTCGGCCGAGGGGTTCTATTTCGACTATTCGAAACATCGTGTGACCGACGAGACGCTGAAGCTGCTAATCGATCTCGCCAACGAATCGAATCTGCGCGAGCGCATCGACGCGATGTTCCGCGGCGACAAGATCAACGTCACTGAAAACCGCGCGGTGCTCCACGTTGCGCTGCGCGCCCCCCGCGACGAGACAATCATGGTCGATGGGAAAAACGTCGTGCCCGAGGTTCACGAGGTCCTCGACCGTATGGCGAGCTTTTCCAACCGCATCCGCAGCGGCGCATGGACGGGGCACACCGGCAAGCGGATCCGCGCTGTCATCAACGTCGGCATCGGCGGCTCCGACCTCGGCCCGGTGATGGCCTATGAGGCGCTGCGCCATTACAGCGATCGCAGCCTCACGATGCGCTTCGTCTCCAACGTTGACGGCACCGATTTCGCCGAGGCGACACAGGATCTCGATCCCGCCGAGACGCTCTTCATCATTTCGTCGAAGACCTTCACCACGCTCGAGACCATGACCAACGCGCACACCGCGCGCGACTGGAGCTTGCGGACGCTCGGCGACGAAAAGGCCGTGGCGAAACATTTCGTCGCGGTCTCCACCAACGCCGCCGAGGTCACGAAATTCGGCATCGATACGGCCAACATGTTCGGCTTCTGGGATTGGGTCGGCGGCCGCTATTCGATGGATTCCGCGATCGGCCTTTCGACCATGATTGCGGTTGGACCCGACAATTTCCGCGCAATGCTGGCGGGCTTCCACGCGATCGACGAACACTTCCGCACCACGCCGTTCGAACGCAACATTCCCGTCCTGATGGGCTTGCTGGCGCTCTGGTACAACGATTTCTTCGGCGCTCAAACGGTTGGAGTGTTTCCTTACGAGCAGTACTTGAAGCGCTTTCCGGCGTACCTGCAACAGCTCACGATGGAGTCCAACGGCAAGCACGTCACCCTCGACGGCGACACGGTGAACTATCAGACCGGGCCGATCTATTGGGGCGAGCCCGGCACCAACGGCCAGCATTCCTTCTACCAGATGATCCACCAGGGGACGAAAATCATCCCTTGCGATTTCATCGGCTTCTACCAGACGCTCAACCCGCTCGGCCGCCATCACGATATGCTCCTCGCCAACGTCTTCGCGCAGGGCGAGGCATTGGCTTTCGGTAAATCGGCCGATCAGGTCAAGGCGGAGGGCACGCCCGACTGGCTGGTGCCGCATCGGATGTTCGAGGGCAACCGTCCTTCGACGACGCTCCTCGCGGAGCGGCTGACACCGGAAGTGCTCGGCAAGCTGGTCGCTCTGTACGAACATAGCGTGTTCACGCAAGGGACCATCTGGCGGATCAATTCATTCGATCAGTGGGGCGTGGAACTTGGCAAGGCGCTTGCCCAGAAGATCATTCCGGAGCTGGAAGGTCCTGCGCCGGATTTGAAGCACGACAGTTCTACCAACGCGTTGATTCGGCACTATCGCGACCATCGGAAAGCCAACTCGTAGGCGACCGACTCAAAGCGAACAGGTAGCGTCCTAGGTGACGCCCATCCGTAAAACGAGCGGCGCTTCGACCTTGATGGCCGAAGCGCCGCGTCTTGAAATCACGATCGTTCGTTTGGGTCGGTGAAAATGTAGCGCCCCTACTTCACGCGGACGCCGATCGCGCCAGCGCCGCGCAACTTTTCCAATTCCGACGCACTGAACCCCCATTCGCTCAACGCTTCCTCAGTATGCTCACCCGGTTTGGCCGGCGGCCGTTGAATCTTGCTCGGCGTGCGGCTGAAACGCGGCGCAGGCCCCGGTTGCACGACGCCCTCGACTTCCACGAAAGTCCCGCGCTGCACGTTATGCGGATGGCTCGGCGCTTCCCCCATGCTCAGCACCGGCGCGAAGCAGATGTCGCTGCCTTCCATGATCTTGCACCACTCGTCGCGCGTCTTGGTCTTGAATAGCGCCGCGAACTTTTCCTTGAGGTCGGGCCATGCCTTGCGATCCATCTGGCGTGGCATCTCCTGTCCTTCGAGTCCCGACCGCTTGAGCAACTCGGCGTAGAACTTGGTCTCGATCGATCCGATCGAAACGTACTCCCCGTCCTTGGTCTCGTAGACGTCATAGAAATGCGCGCCGGTATCCAGGATGTTGTCGCCGCGCTTGTCCGACCACATTCCCGACGCGTGCATCCCATAGATTGCCGTCAGCAGCGAGGCGGCGCCGTCCACCATCGCGGAATCCACCACCTGTCCTTTGCCCGATTTCTGCGCTTCGAGCAGTCCGGCGACGACGCCCAGGGCCAGGTACAATCCACCCCCGCCGAAATCGCCCACCAGGTTGAGCGGCGGTACCGGCGCCTCGCCCCGGCGTCCGATCGAAGCGAGCACGCCGCTCAGCGCGATGTAATTGATGTCGTGACCGGCGGCATGGGCGAGCGGACCCTCCTGGCCCCATCCGGTCATGCGGCCGTAAATCAGTTTCGGGTTGCGCTTGAGGCATTCGTCGGGTCCCAGCCCGAGGCGCTCCATCACCTGCGGACGAAAGCCTTCGAGCAGTGCGTCCGCCTTCTCGACCAGTTTCATTGCTGCCGCGACACCTTCCGGCTTCTTGAGATCGATCGCAACCGATTTGCGTCCGCGGCTGAGCAGGCTGTACTTCGCGTCGAGCGAGATTCCGAGTGCCGCATCTTCCGCCCGGTCGATTCGCAGAACGTCAGCGCCCATATCCGCGAGCAACATCGCGCACATCGGCGCCGGGCCAATTCCCGCGAACTCAACGATTTTATAACCGGACAATGTACCCATGATTCAGGCCTCCAGCGTGATTCGATGAAGTTAGAACGCTCCGCCGTCATTGTACAGCGGCGCTGCATGTCGGTCAGTTGAAAGAAGTGGAGAGTGGTCGAAGAACGGGGAACTTCTGTTCTTTACTGAAACCTCACCGAGGTTTCAGACTTTCCATTTGATCAGATCGTGCGGCACGTCTATCGACCCTTCCGATAGCATCGTGCGGATAATGATCGCGAATATCGGCTTGCCGCAACGCTGCCATTCATAAAAACTGGCGAACGGGCGAGGTCCTGATGGCGACCCCCAAGAGCACAGAAATTACAGATAGTCCCAAATCGCCGGGTCGACGAAAATTCCTGCGGGGTATCGGCGCTGCGAGTGCCGCTACGATCGCGGCCGCTGCCACTGGTCTCGACTGGTTGCGTCCGCGTGAGGCAGCGGGCGCGCAATTCGACGCCGCGGCAGATTTTGAGCCCGAGTCGGCTGCGGCTACGGGCAATCCCGGTGTCGGAGCGGTGCTTCGGAGTCTGAAATCGTTCACGCTACGGTCGCAGGTGGCGTTGGCGGAGAAGGCCGTTCAACTGCCGCCTCACCCGAGCAACGGCGACGAGACGCGCTATCCGAATCGCATCGGCAACTATTCGAAAGGCCTGCCACACAACAGCCTGGGCGAAGTCGATCCCAATGCCTATGCGGCGCTGCTGAAGGCAGCCGGCAGCGGCAACCCTCTGGATTTCAACGCGATACCCCTGGGCGGAACCACGCCCCTGGTCGATCCGCAATCGGGACTCGCTTTCGACCTCGAAGGGACGGACTCGCATCAGTTGGCGATACCGCCGGCGCCGGCGTTGGCGAGCGCTGAGCGCGCTGGCGAAGCGGTCGAAAACTATTGGCAGGCGCTGCTGCGCGATGTTCCTTTCTCGCAATACGAGAGCAGTCCGCTGGCGGCCGCCGCGATCGCAGATTTGAATGCCCTCTCAGATTTTCGCGGGCCGCGCGTCGGCGGCAGCGTCACTGCGGGCACACTCTTTCGTGGCTTCACGCCCGCCGATCTGATCGGTCCTTACATCTCGCAATTCTTCTTCCCGACGCTGCAATACGGCGCCGCCGAGGTTATCCAGCAATACCAGACCTATCTTCCCCTGGACGACGGCGGGTCCGATTTCATGATCGATTTCCCTTCGTGGTTGAAAGTGCAGAACAGCCAGGCGCCGTACGGTTCAAACAAAATCGACAGCCAGCGCCGCTACTTCAGAAACGGGCGCGACCTCGCCGCCTACGTTCACGTGGATGTGATTTTCGAGGCCTACTTCAACGCCTGCATCTATCTCATCGATGCGGGTGCGCCGCTGAACCCCGGCAATCCTTACAAGTCCTCGTCGAATCAGGCCGGCTTCGGCACCTTCGGCACGCCGCATCTCAAGACCCTGGTGGCGGAAGTATCAACGCGCGCGCTCAAAGCGGTGTGGTATCAGAAATGGTTCGTGCATCGCGCGCTGCGTCCCGAGGAGTACGGCGGACTCGCGCATCTGACGCTGTCAGGCACGAAGAGTTATCCTGTGCACAGCGACTTTCTCAATTCTGCCGCCGCACAGCAGGTGTTCAGCCTCAACGGCGCCTACTTGCTCCCGATGGCGTTCCCGGAAGGTTGCCCATGGCATCCGTCGTACGGTTCCGGCCATGCGACGGTTGCCGGCGCCTGCGCCACGATCGTCAAGGCGTTTTTCGACGAGACCTGGGTGATACCGAATCCGGTGATGGCGAGCGACGATGGACTCACGCTGCTGCCTTACACTGGCGCGGACGCGGATCAGCTTACGCTGGGGGGCGAGATGAACAAGATAGCGGCGAATGTAGCGATCGGCCGCAACCACGCGGGAGTGCATTGGCGGTCGGACTATGCTGAATCTTTGTTGTTGGGAGAGGCGATCGCAATCAGCGTGCTGCGCGATCAACGTAGGACGTATAATGAGAGCTTCCAGGGCTTCACTTTCACAAAATTCGACGGCACCAAAATCACCGTCTGAGTTAAACTTCAGATCCTAAGCTCGCACGACGCTCAGCCCGCAATGACTCTCCATAGGATCGAAGTCGCGATCCCGATGCAGGAGGCGGTGATTATTGAGTGCGCAGAAAGTGCCGATAATCACATCGATCGTCTTCCGCACGGTGATGCCGGCGGCACGCAACGTGCGAAAGTTCTGAGCACTCGCCAGCGCCACTCGCCGACCAATCATTGGGCCGAATTCAAGCGTATCGAGCAATTGCTGAGCGTTGCGAAAATCCGTCTTCGATCGGAATCCTTGTAACACTTCAACCAGGATTAAATCTCCGATCAGGATTGGTTCGATTCCGAGAAGGCGATCGAGTAGTTCGACCTCCGGGGTCGCCGTGTCGTTGAAATAGTCGATCCAGACCGACGTATCTACGACGATCATCGATCGCGGCGCATCGCCTCTAGGTCGCCCTCCCAGCGCAACTGACCGCGGGCGGATCGGATCTGCTCCTGTTCCTTTAGCCGTACGAGGAGCTTGAGTGCCTGCTCCACGGTCTCACGCTTGGTGGCGGCACCGGACGCGCGCATTGCCCGCTTCATCAACTGGTCTTCGATTACGATGTTAGTTCTCATGATTATTTGCTTCAATGTGTAGAATATGACTGTACTATACACATTGCAACAGGAAAGTGGATGTGATTTAGAGGCACCCGCGCATCGTTCCGACCAAGCGAAGCCGGTCGCCCGATGCGCGGGTGCTCCAGTCCGACGGGCCGAAATTCGGGATCAGGCGTGGCCGTGACGCAGCAGCTTGCCCGGCGTCGCGCCCGTGCAATCGCCATCGGCGAACGTCTCGACGCCATTGACGATGATCGAACGATAGCCTGTCGATCGCTGCACGCGGCGCCATTCGCCGGCCGGAAGATCGTGCGCGATCTCGCCGACCCATTCGGGCTTCACGCCGAGGCCGTCGAGATCGTAAACGACGACATCGGCATGGGCACCTTCGCGCAAGGTGCCGCGATCGCGAAATCCGGCGGCATGTGCGGGCAGCGCCGACAAACGGAAATGCGCCTCTTCGAGCGTGATCTTCTGTTCGTCGCGCACCAGCCAACGGAGGAAGTCGGTCGTGAAGGCCCCGCCGGTGAAGAACTTGGTGTGCGCTCCGCCGTCCGAGACGCCCGGGAACGTGAAAGTGGAACCGTTGATGATCTCCGCCATGTAGTCGGCGTTGAAGCGCGGCTCCGGCTGCAGGAATTCGGCCTTCAAGTCCGTCGCGAGCGATAGATCGAGCATCACATCCACTGGATGCTTCCCTTCTTCCTCACCGATCTGGCGCAGCGACTTGCCAACATAATGTTCGAGTTCAGACTGGTTCTCGACCCACTGCACGATCAGCTTCGGCAGGCGTCCTCCGATACCCGGTGCATTGAGATCGATGGCGCGCATCGCCTTCTCGCTCTTGGCTGCCGCGCGCATCACAGGATCCTTCATCTTGGCAATTTTTTCCTCGCGCGTGCCGGTCAGCAGATTCCGCCATGCGGTCGCCACGTCGTAGAGGTTCCAATGTTCGAGCGTAAACGCGAAGCCGCTGCGGACCGTCGCACCCTGGCCGAAAATCGGCAGGCCCTTGGCGCGCGCGTTATGCAGCCACTTCAGGCTGTTGCGATGGATGTCACCATTCTGCGGGCTCGAGGTAATCGCCTGAAAAAGGATGGGCCGCTGGGCCGCCTCGGCAAGCGCTTCGACGAAGGCCGCATCCTGTTTGACGTGGCCGGTCGCCTGCGTGATTTCGATAAAGCCCTCGTCGCGGGCGCGCAACACCCGGGCGAGGTTGAAAATGTCCTCGTCGCACATGGTGTCGGTGACCATCGGCGAGCCGTCGAAGTCGGCCTGGCCAGAGTTCCGGCCGAGGCGCTGAATCGAGAAACCGCAGAGGCCCGCGTCCATGCCCTCGTCGAGCAGCCGCGCCATTTCGCCGCGTTCCTTGTCGTTGGCGACGCGCGTCTTGGCCGCTTCGAGCCCCATCACGTAGGTCATCAACGAAGCAGTCGGCATGTACTGGATGCAGTTGACGCCTTTCGGCGCGCGATCAAGCGAATCCATGTACTCAGGAATGGTTTCCCAATCCCAATGCATGCCTTCCTTCATCGCGCTGTAGGGGATCGCTTCGGTGCGCGTCATGGTCAACATCGAGCGCTCGCGAAACT
>Ga0302324_100001915_pt1 | contig 49257 bp, 47 predicted proteins | sample Palsa_T0_1_FD_201949 | JGI IMG/M metagenome (GOLD analysis project Ga0302324, IMG submission 201949) | Peat permafrost microbial communities from Stordalen Mire near Abisko, Sweden - Palsa_T0_1 | ecosystem: Environmental > Terrestrial > Soil > Palsa > Peat permafrost | place: Sweden: Abisko...
TCCATTCAGGAAAAGCTCACTCGCTGTCGCCGAACCCTGGAGCAGATCAAGCCCGGCTGCACCACCCCCAAATCTCGAACGCGGAAGAAATGACCTGTCTAGCTATTTCGAAGACACTACACTAGCTAAAAGAGAATCGGCAGACCGGCTGGAAGAAATAGTGGGAATTTGGTACTAAGGAGGGCGAAAATCGCCTTATTTTACGCGCAAGCGGTATCCAGAATCTTTTGGATCAGGGCGTCATAGGGCAAGCCTGCGCTGGCGGCCGATTGCGCGAAGTCGTCCTCACAGGCCAGCGACGGATTCGGGTTCGCCTCGATCACGAACACCTCGCCGGCCGGCGTAAGACGCACGTCCACTCTGCCGAAGCCGCGGATCTTCAGCACGCGATACACCTTCCGCGCCAGCCGTGCCAGCTTCGCCTCAACACCGGAGGGAAGTTCCGTGGCCGGCCCATTCTGGATGCCCCACTTCTTGCGATAGGTATCGTCCCACTTGGCCTTAAAGGTGGCGAACTTGGGAGTGTCCTGGGGCACCTCATGAAAGAAAATTTCGCGGGTCGGCAAAACCGTGAGCTTGCGATTGCCCATCACGCTCAGGTACAGTTCGCGGCCGTCTATGTATTCTTCAATCAGCGCGTCGCAGTGAAATTTCTCGTGGATGAAGCGCGCGCGTTCCAGCGCCTCCTCCTCGCTTTTCGCGAATGACGCCTTAGCGATCCCGTCCGACGATTCCTCGCCCACCGGCTTGACGAACGCCGGATAGACAAAGCGCCGCAAGCGCTTCAGCGGGCGCTGCTCGGTGGAGATGACGAAATGCGGCACGCGCACGCGATGATACGCCAGCACCTTCTTGGCCAGCGCTTTATCCTTGCAAAGCATCAGTCCGTCCGGACGCGCGCCGGTGTATTTCACCCGCATCAGCTCCAGCAGCGCGGGGATGTTCGGCTCATGCGCGCGGCTGGAATGAAAGCTCTCGGTGAGATTGAAGACCACTTCCGGCGCGAAACTCTTCAGCTTTTCCACGATGCACACCACGTCGTCGAACACCGCCAGCGTATCCACTTCGTGGCCCAGGCGCTGTAGGCCGGCCAGCACGTCGGCTTCCGTCGGCTTGTCTTCTTCCTCCTTCAACTCCTGCGGAGAAAACGCGGCAGCGGCGGCGGCAGCCCCCAGGTGATAAGCCACGTCGAATAATACCAGCACCTTCACGGCTAGACAGACCTCTTGAAGCGCCCGGTGTGCAGATGATTGGTCACCATCGCCGACAGGTACGCGGCCAGCTCGAACGAAACGCGCGCGCGCTCCTGCGGCGGCGGAAACGTCAGTTTCAGCTTTTGGCAGCGCTCAATCAATTTGCGCACCAGCATGTCCACCGTATACTTATGCTGTCCGGTCCAACGCACGATGGATCCCACCAGCGCCGGGCGCGTGAGTCGCATAACCTTTGCAGCGGATTCTCCACTCGGATCGGCATTCCCGAATATAGCGCGCAGATCGTCGTCGTAAAAATCGGGAAAGTCTTCCGCGTAGAGTTTGCGCCGCTCGGTATAGTAGCGCGCGAGAGTTTTTCTGAGACGGCTGGCCTCATAAATGCGGCGCACTCGCTTCACGCTGGGCGGCGTGTTCTTGGCCTCCTCCATCAGGCAATGCACGAATTCCAGTTTCTCGAGCGCCTTCCAGCCGCGATACTGCTCGCGCCACTGTTCCGGGGTGAGCGATAACCACACCGCGAACGTTTCGGCAAAGTCTTCATCCGGATGAGCCTGTGCGTACCAGTTCGGCAGATTGCGCACGAAGCCTCTGCTGTAGGGCCGCGGCTGGTAGGTCTCCGGCGAGTATTCGGTTTCCGGGCTGCCGAAAACGGCACGCCAATCGTCGCGCACAGAGAAACCGTAGGCATGATCGATAGCGTGGCCGCCCTCGTGCCGCAACAGTTGCTGGCACCACTCAGGGGTCCCTCCTTCCACTTGCAGCATCTGGTGCATCTCCAGTGTCTTCAGGCGAGGATGCGCCAGATAGAATGGAATCGCGATGGCCGGAGCGCCGGCCGGTGAAAACCATTCATCGCCCAAATAGCACGCCGGTCGAAACGCCAGGCCACGGGCGCCCAGTTCGTCGTAGAGCTGTGCGATGCGCCCTTCCAGTTCGCTGCCGGGAATGCGCACGCCCAGATCGCAGATGCGCTTCTGGAGCAGCTCGTCGTCTTTCAGGGAAAACCAGGGCGTGGCCACTGGGGCCGGCTGCTCGGCTGCGCCGGACGGCGGATCGTGTCGCTCCACGGCTTCATCCTAGCGCAGGCGGCCCGGCGCCATTGGTTAACGCTCGTGCTACTTTCGAAATGGAATATGAATCGGGCCTTGGGCATGGTCTTGCTATTTTTGCCGTTCGCCGCGGCGGCTCAATCCTTCTTGAGCGGCGGATTGACTCGTTTTGCCGGCCTCGACACCTCCACGCTCACCGGCGACAACGGCCCGGCTTACTATGCGGCGTTCCAGAGTCCGTACGCGGTAGCGCGCGACGCCACGGGCAATATCTACATTGGCGAGATCGCTCGGATCCGCAGGATCGATACGCGCGGCATCGTGACCACCATCGCCGGCACCGGCGTCCCCGGCGAAACCGGAGACGGTGGACCGGCCACCACCGCCCAAATCAACTACGTCAGCGGTCTCGCCATCGACAGCCAGGGCAGTTTGTATTTCAGCGAGGATGGAGCGCGCATCCGGCGCATCGCTCCCGACGGGACTATATCGACAATCGCCGCCGATAACAACGCTGTTGGCCTGGCGGTGGACTCCCAGGATCAGCTCTATGTGGCCGAGCCCGGTAACGCACGCGTCCGCGTCATAGCCAAGAATGGCGCCATCTCGACCTTCGCGGGAACTGGGACGCAGGGCTACAGTGGCGAGGGTGGCCCAGCGGTTCAGGCGCAGCTCAACCAACCTGTAGAACTGGCGTTCGATACTGCAGGGAATCTTTATGTAGCCGACGGCCAGCGCGTGGTGAAGATCGACACCCACGGCGTGTTGACGCGCATTGCGGGCGATCCTTCGCTGCCTCTCGGCACCCCGAGTCAGGACGAAGTGCCGGCCACGCAGACGTCACTCGCCCCATCCGCTGTCGCAGTCGATCTTCGGGGAGATATCTTCGTGGCGACGCCGCGCGTGCGCAAGATCACACCAGACGGGATCATCCACGCTTTCGCGGGTATCGTGAATCCGCAACCATTCTCCGAAGCCTGCGGCAATGCGCTGAACGCCACGGTTAGCGCCTCTGGCATCACAGTGGATGCAAATGGCGACGTCTTCTTCGTCAACTGGTTGGCGGCACGCTTGCAAGAGGTAACCCCCGCCGGCAAGATCAGCACCATCGCTGGGGCGGGGCCTGATCTCTTCACCGGCGATGGCGGACCGGCTTCAGCCGCTACCTTTGCATCGCCGAACGCGATCGCGTTTGACAAGCAAGGGAACTTGTATGTCGCCGATACGAACAACAATCGGATTCGGCGGATCGACGCGAGCGGGGTGGTTGAAACCGTGGTCGGAAACGGCGGACCCGTCTACAATCAGGACCCAGCTTGCTCGCCCGATCAGGCCAGCTTCTTGCGCCACCCACAGGGGGTCGCGGTCGACGCGGCGGGCGACATATTTATCGCCGACACCGGCAAGAACCGTGTGCTGAAGGTGACGCCCGGCGGGACCGAGACCACTGTCGTCAGTCAGCTTTCGCAACCTGAGGGCGTCTTCGCGGATCGCGCTGGGAATGTGTTCATCACCAATACCGGCACTAACGCGCTGTTGGAGCTGGACGCAGGCGGAACCCTGCAGACACTTTGGACCAACGGCGCTATGGGATCCATGGCGCTCGACGGCGCGGGCAATCTTTTCTTTTCCGCTGGAACCAGCGCGGAGCGCTTGTCTGCCGCCAGCGGCGCCATCTCGCCCGTGGCCGGCACGGGCGAATTTACTTTCTCGGCCGCCCCCGGATTCACCAGCGGCATTGAGGAGGTTGCCGATGCGTCGGCTGTGGCGCTGGATTCCGCTGGATCGATTTACGTCGCCGATGCGGGCAAGGGCGTGATCGAGCGCGTAAGTCACAGTTGCGCGCTTTCTGTAGACGACGGTGGCGCGACGTTCCGCGATCCGGCGGGATTGGCGTTCGACGCGAAGGGCAATCTCTACATATCCGATGCCACGCAAGGAACCATCTGGGTTGGATCGCCGACACCCCCGCCAGCCATGGAAAGCCCCACCCCCTACTTCGGCCGAACCGGCATCCAAAGCGCGGCTCCCGCGTACCTATTAACACTATTTGGCCAGCCCCATACTCCGCCGATTGAGGCGCCCATTGCGCCGGGACAGTTGCTCCGCATTCGCGGCGTCTGTATCGGGCCCTTCGAGCCGGTGTTCGACGGCTTCGGTGCGGGCGGCGCGCTGGCGACCAGCGCCGGCGGCACCCAAATTCAGTTCAACGGCATCCCAGCGCCGCTCGTTTCCGTTTCAGCCGGCCAGATCCTCGCGCAAGCGCCCTTCGAACTGGATGGACAGTACCAGGCGCTAGTGGCTCTCACCTACAACGGCGTCGCCATTCCATCATCCATCGCGGTGCAGGCGGCTAATCCTGCGGTCTTCACCACGACCAATCAACCCTCCGGACCGGCCCTCGCCGCGAATCAGGATGGCACGCTCAATTCCTCGACGAACCCGGCGCCCAAAGGTTCGATTGTTGTCCTGTACGCTACCGGTACCGGCCAAACCGAGCCACCAGGAACGGATGGAACCGCGCCGCCGGATTCGGCGCTGCCCAAGCCCAAGCTTCCCGTGCTCGTGACCATCGGCAGTCAGAACGCGCAAATCTTTTATGCTGGCGACGCGCCGGGATTCGTCGGACTTACGCAATTGAACATCGGCGTGCCGGCTGCTTTCGCCGGCGATGGCGCGCAGCCCATCACACTGCAAGTTGGGAGCTTCCCGTTGAATCAGAGCAACGTGACCATCTACGTCGCCCCCTGACTGGAACCCAACTTCAGGATGCGCCGGCGCAACACCGGGTCGCGTTGCAGCGCGCGCACGTAAGTAGCCTCCTCGGGCGCATTCTTCGCGCGTTGGATGGCAGGCGGAAACGGCGACGTCCGCAACGCCATCGCGGCGCGGCGCGTTTCAAAATGATCCCAATCACCCAAACGCGAACCAGGCATTTCGTACACCATCCAGCCGGCCGCGAGCCGCCACAGAGTACCAGCCGGAGTGCGATGCGCAGGATCTGCCCGCAATTTTGATTCTTCGCGCTGCAAAATTCTGGCCACTTGCGGGTTCGCGGGACGAAATCCGAGCTTGCGATAAAACCAGAATGCGCCGGATTCAATGGCTTCTTCGTTGTGCGCCCCAAGCTGATACGGGTCCACCGCAAAGCAGCTCACCGCCAGCAATTGCCGGAACAGATGCAGCAAGCGCGCGTAGAGCCACGCTGTCTCGCCTTCCCGAAAAGTGTAATAAAGATTGAACCCGACTTCCATGTGCTCAAACAGCGTCAGGCATTCGATGTATCCGATCGGCACGCCGTTCTTGAAGAACATGCCCGCATCATACGCGCGCAGCGGCAGGCGATTCTCGCGCGGCACGCCGGAAACGAAAACCTCAACGCCCCGTCCAAGCTCGGCGCGAAGTACGTGATCGGGATCGCCATAGGTGAACCCGTGCAGCTCGCGATAGCGCATGGCCGATGTCTCGCGCGCGAAATCGAGTATCCTTTCGCCTTCCGCTCGGCTGAGTTTTTGGATTGCGAGCGCGGGGGCTTCCAACTCGGCGCCCAGCGACACATCGGCCCGCCGGATCAGCGGGGCATCGTGGAAGAACGGCTTGCGGCGTCCAGGTAACCGTCCATTCGTTCGTGTGCTGCGGGATTCTCCGAGCTGCCAGCGGACAAAGATTTTGGCCTGCGCGAACAGTTCGGCACTGTCGATTTTTGACAGCAACCAGCGCAAATCCGAACCCGCGCCGCGCTTGGCCGCGCGAAACCAATCCATATAGGGAATGTTCGCCTCCACCAGCAAATCTTCGTTCGCGAACGGATGCAATCGGCGTAGCAACGGCCCCAGCAGCGCTGCATCGTATCCATCCCAGTCGATTTCAACGGCCCGCGTATGATGCTCCGCCAGCCAGCGCGTCATGTCGTACGTGAACGCCGCAGAAAGCGCGGTCCCCGCGATGCCCGACACATCCGGTTCTTCGAATGGCGTGAGATTAGCCCCCGCCCGGCGCAATTGCGCGATTTTCTTCGGTAGCATCGAGAGCAACTCGTCAGTGATCCGCAGCACCTCCGGATTCGGCGGATAGGCGCGAAAGAACAACAGCGCCTCGTGGAAGCGGATCAACGAGGCAGCGTCGGGGAAACGGGTTCTGCCCAATTGTCGTAGCAGACCCGGAAGGTCCGCGTGTTCGTCGGCGCCAAATGCGCGCTTCAAAGCTTCCAGTCGATCCAGTTCCATCGGGAGTAGACTATCAGAAGCCATGCGATTTTCTCTCACAGCTCTTCTGTTCCTCGCGGCCACTATCGTTCTTTCCGGGCAAGACAACAAACTCTACGTGGTCACGCACGTGGACCTCACGCCCAATTACATCGCCGACGGCACCCAGCTCTTGAAGAACTTCGCGGCCGACAGCCGCAAGGACCCGGGCGTGGTGCGCTTCGAAATGCTGGTGGATGTCTCGCGCAAGAACCATTTCACGATCGTTTCAGTCTGGGGAAATCAGGCGGCCTTCGACGCGCACCTGGAGGCGCTTCATACCAAACAATTTCGTGAGAAGCTGCAGCCGATGTTAGGCAGCCCATTTGACGAGCGCCTGCACAACATCCTGCAGTGATTACTGTCCGGCCGACAATTCCTTCACTAATTGATATAAGAACAGCTGCCCTTCATAGAACGACGCGACGCTCATGCGCTCGTCCCGGCCGTGAGCGCGCACGTCGTCGCGGTCGCCGAAGAACCCCGACACGCCGTAGGTTGGGATGCCCGCCGCGCGCAGGTAGCGGCCATCGGTGGCGCCGGTGCTCATCACCGGAATAGTGAACACGCCGGGCCACATGCTGTCGCCGATACGAGCCACGGCTCTGAGCACGTCTTTCCGCATCCCGGACGCCGGGCCCACATCCACATCGCCTTGGACATGGATGGCAACCTGTTCGTCCCCGACGGCCAGCCGCAACGCCTTTTGCACCGCTTCGATGGAATCTCCCGGAAAAATCCGGCAGTTGACGTTGGCCGTGGCCAGCTGTGGAAGCGCGTTCAGCGCATGACCGCCGGCCAGTTCGGTGGGTACACAGGTGGTGCGCAGCATCGAATTCCAGCGCGGGGAAAAGGACGCCACGCGCTGCATCGCTTCCCTGGCAGCTTCGCTTGAGCCGTCGGCAATCTTGATCAGATCGTCCCTTAACGATCCGTCCTCCACCTTCGCCATCTCTCGAAAGTAAGCGCGCGTCACTTCGTCCGTCTTTAGCGGGAAGCTGAAGCGGGAAAGCCTTTCAAGCGCGGTAGCCAGATGATAGATGGCGTTGTCCGGCACCGGCACGGAGCTGTGGCCGCCCTTGTTATGCACCTCGAACTTAAAATCGGCGTACGATTTCTCGCTCACCTGAATGTTGTTCGCAATCTTCTTGCCGCCCACCATCACGCCCCCGCCCCCTTCGTTCAGGCAGAGCTCGGCGTCAATCGATTCGCGTTTGTTCTTGAGCAGCCACAGGACGCCGTTGTAAGGGCCTCCGCCTTCTTCGTCGGCGGTAAGGGCGACGATGATATCGCGCTCCGGCTTGAACCCCTCGCGTTTGTAGCGCATCAGGTTCGCGATCCAGACCGCGGCTTGCGCCTTGTCGTCCGAAGCGCCGCGGCCATAAAAGTAGCCGTCCTTTTCGACCAACTGAAACGGATCGGTGCTCCAATCCTCGCGGTTGGCCTCCACTACGTCGGTATGCGCCAGCAGCAGGATCGGCTTCAGCGGAACAGCGCCGGCTCTCCCGGCGTGATAACGCACCACCAGGTTCGCTTTCTTCGGACTCGCTCCGCCCACGAAAATATCGGACTCCGCAAAGCCGGCGGCGCGCAATCGCGCGGCCACCATTTCCGCTATCGGAGTTGTCGATCCGGTGCCGTAGCCAGACCGGATCTCGATCATCTCTTTGTATATCTCACGCGCCAGTTGCCGATCCGCGTCGGGAAGCATGGCAGCCGAAGCGGCCCCCAGGGCAAGCATCGCGAGCGCTGGCAACCGGCACATGCGCGGATTGTAGCATGCCACCCGGAAAGCTCACCCCAGCCGCGCCGCGCCTCCAACAGCACCCAAGTCTGGTACGGTCGCTGTGAACTGGAGGTTATCGCTCGCGTTCCGCGCTCTTCGGATCGCGCGACGCAACAGCGCCTTTTTCGATGTTCAGCTTTGCGCTGCTCCCATCGGTCAGCTGATAGGTCCAGATCTCGACAAATCCGTCATCGCCCGGGATGGTGATCGCGCCTGGCGGCTTACCAAGCTTCTCCAGAACCGCCGACCTGGGCATTCCGACGTCAATGGAAGCGAACACCTGTGGGCTTACCGGAACGGTGGGAGCAGCCTCGGCGCGCGCAACCGTCGCCGTGGCGTTTGGCACGGGCGTTACAGGCCGTACGGTGGCGCTATTGCCCGGATGAGCCGCCTTCAATTCGGCGATGTGCCTGTTCATCTCCTCGACTTCTTGCTGCACCTTCCGCCGATTTTGCTCGAAGTAATCGAGCATATATTGCGGAATGCCACCGTTCTCTTTGCTAAAGGTTTTGCCGTCCCAGCAAACCACTCCGAGATCGGCGCGATAGAAGCGGCTATGTCGATCGGTGGAGTCGCACTCCCACCTGAAGCCTGACTGCTGGGCTGTTGCGTTTGCGGCCAAGGCGAGCATCAGTGCGATGCAGAATGTTATGTCGCAGCAGCGGGGCATGGTTCACCTCAATTCGTAATCGGCGGCGTCTGCAACAGACTTTAGCTGTATACTGGCTCAATTGACTTTGCCTGGACCACCAGCCGCGGGAGGTCAAGCTTGCCACCTGTCGCCGGGCGCTGTCGTGATCATGGGTGTTGCGGGTTGCGGCAAGTCCACGCTTGGGCGGGCCGTTGCGCAGCGAACGGGCTGGCCGATGATTGAAGGCGACGATTTTCATAGTCCCGAAAACAAGGCTCGTATGCACGCCGGCATAGCATTGAGCGATGCCGATCGCGAAAGTTGGTTGCGCGCATTGGCGAGAGAGATCCAGCAGCGGAAACACGGCGCAGTACTGGCTTGCTCCGCCCTAAAACGCACCTATCGCGACTTATTGCGTGCCGCCTCGCCGTGGCTGGCTTTTGTCTTTTTGGATATCACCCAGGACGAAGCATTGCGGCGTTTGCGCGCCAGGGGTCAGCACTTCTTTCCTCCCGCGCTATTGCAGAGCCAGTTTGAAACTCTGGAAGCTCCGGTAGATGAATCCGCCGTTCTGCGCTTGGACGCCGCGCTTCCACCGCAGCAGCTGTCAGATCAAACTGTGCAGTGGTTGAAAGAAAACTCCGGGCAAGCGGCATGACAACCGCCGGCATTCCGCGGCTGCGGTGGCGGGTTGGCGGCCTGCTCGGAGCAGGAGTGTTAATCAACTATTTCGACCGTATCAGCTTGTCGGTGGCCGGCCCGCAATTGCAACAAACGCTGGGCCTGAGCGACACCGACCTCGGTCTGCTGTTCAGCGCCTTCTTCTGGACTTACGCGCTGTCGCAAATTCCGGTTGGACTCATGTTAGACCGCTGGGGCGTTACGCGCGTGGGGCGTTGGAGTACATTCCTGTGGGGCGCAGCGTCGGCCGTCACGGCGCTCTCTAGCGGCTTCGCGGGCATCTTCGCGGCGCGAACCCTGCTCGGCATTGCCGAAGCTCCTAGTTTCCCGGCCAATTCCAAAGCCACGGGCTACTGGTTTCCACGCCAGGAGAGGGCATCCTCCACGGCGCTCTTCGATGCCGCCGCGAAATTCTCCAACGTGGTCGGCGTTCCGCTGGTCGCCCTGGCGGTGGTGTACCTCGGCTGGCGATGGGGCTTCGCACTGGTGGCCGCGCTCAGCTTCCTGTACTTCACGGCCTTTTACACAATCTACCGCGACCCCAGCGCGCATCCGCAACTTTCTGCCAAGGAACTGGAGTATATCGTGGCGGGTGGCGCAACGCCGGAGGGACAGATCTCAACCAGCCCGGCTGGAATGCTCGGCTACCTGCTCCGAAGCCGCAAGGTATGGGGCTTGTCCATCGGGTTCGCCGCGTATGGTTACTGTTTCTATCTGTTCCTCACATGGCTGCCAAGCTACTTGGTGCAGACCATGCACATGAGCATTCTGAAGTCCGCAACCTTTGCAGCCATTCCCTGGATGTGCGCTACCGTATCTGACCTGTTGGTGGGAGGGTGGCTCATCGATCGTCTGATTGCGCGCGGCCACGATGAAACGCGAGTGCGCAAAACCGTGCTGGTGGCGGGAATGTGCGGCGGACTTGCGGTTTTCGGAGCCACTACGACAGCCGATCCTATACGCGCCATCGCGTGGATTTCACTGGCCCTGAGCGGGCTTGCGGCGGCCGCGCCGGTGGGCTGGTCTCTGCCTTCGCTCACCGCACCGCGCGGCGGGGTGGGCACGGTGGGCGCCATCATGAATTTCGCCAACAACTTGATGGGCGCGGTGGCGCCGGTCATCACCGGCGTGATTGTCGGGCGCACACATTCCTTCACCAATGCGTTCCTGGTGGCCGGCGTGGTTCTGTTGATCGGTGTTGCGGCGTTCGTTTTTCTTCTGGGCCGCATCCAGCCGGTGCCTGAACCGCCGGGCAAATCGCGGCTCGATGAAAGCCGCGGCTCAAATTAGTTCTTCGATCCCGCGATCGGGTACCCCTGCCATAGATATTCCAGCGCCTCCGGCAGGGTTTGTTGCTTCACCGCGCGATCGGTGTGCCCGGCGTTGCGCGCAAATACAAACTGATAGTGATAGCCCTTCGCGGCCAGCGCCTTGGCCATGTTCTCATTGGCAACCACCCAATCGTGCATATTGTCGGTCATCACATTCGGATTGAAAAGGTCCCTGTCGCCCACTTCCATCCAGATACGCAGCGGCTTTGCCGGCGTGTCGGGGATGAGGTGTTCATGAAACTCCCACGCGCCGTGCGGGGTCTCGGGATGATACGGCCACTGCTGGTTCACATACGTTCCTGAGTAAGTGAGGACGCGGTGATAAAGTTCGGGGTGGTACCAGGCCATGATCAACGCGCAGGAGCCGCCCGAGCTGCCGCCCATGGTCGCCCTGGCATCCGGATCCTTGGTCAGCTTCACGCCGGCTTGCTTCTCCACCAGAGGCAGCACCTCTTTCTCGACAAACTCCGCGTACAGGCCCGACATCGTGTCGTATTCCAGGCCGCGTTCGCTTCCCTGGGCGTCGCCCGAGCCGTTGCCGATCGATATGGCAATCATTACCGGCACACGCCGCTGGGCGATTAGATGGTCCAGGGCCATGAACAACGCCGGGTCCGGCCCGTCCGCCCCCACGATAAATGGCGCAGCTGTGCCAGGCACGTATTGTTTTGGAACATACACCGCCACTCGGCGAGTGTAGGCGGCGGGATGGCTGGTGGTGACAATCAACTTCACGGGATCGGATGGATCGGGCGCGCCGAAGGTGTTGGGCTCGCGCGCGATGCCCGGATAAATCTTACTGTCCCTCGACTCCATCGTGAAATTGAAAATCTGCCCCTGCGGCACGCCTTCCTGCATCGCCATTTCCGGTGCAGGGTTGTGTGTGGGGCCAAGGATGAAGTTTCCGTCGGCCTTCACCGGAGCATTGGCTCCGTCAGGTAACTCTTGCGCCGTGACATAACCGGGCGTGTGGGGATCGCGGGTGGGCGGCGTCGGGCGCGGGCGTGCGGCCGGAGCCCCAGCTTGGGCCATTGCCAGATCTACGGGTGTCATCAGGCTGATCAGGAACGCGATGCTCAAAAGCGCAAAAGGCACGGCGCGCACCGCCAAACGAGTCAGGAACTGGCCCGCGCCGCGCTCCGTTTTGCGCGTGATCCTTAGAAGACGGAACATGAGGGACTCAACTCGGAGAAATCATCACCAATCTTAACTCGAAAATACGATCTGCGCTTCTAGTTGCGACCAACCTCCCACGGAACAAGTTTGTCCGGGCATCCGTTATTACTGTAGAGATTATCTTTGAAAATGACGATGATCCCTGCGAACCCGAGGGCTCACTTGCGTGCTGGAAGTTACGTGGCGAAAAATCTCAAGATGATTCTTCCTCTATGTCTGATCTGTTCTCTTACCGCCGTGGTGATGGCGCAGCAATTTCCGTTGTGGGAGCGGCTGCTTCGCTACTACGGCGGCAAAACCGATGATACGCCCGTGCCCTCCATGAAGATGGGCAATCACATGCAAATGTCGCTCCAGGGCAAGCCGCAACCGGGAGATGAACAGTGCGCGCAGCGGATCGTCGCTGCCGCTGGTGGCGTGATCGCACATTACTCCGACGTGAACACCGCGCTTCGAGACGGGTACAAACCGTTTCATCCCACCGGCAAACTTGGCGAAGAGGTCCACTACACGAACTATCGCTACAACCGGCTGGAGCAGCGCCAGGTGGACCACAATCATCACGTAGACTACGATCATCCGGGATCCATCCTGTACAAACGCACGCCGCAGGGCATGCAGGCCGTGGGCGTCATGTACACCGCCCCGCAGGATTCCACGCCGGAACATCTGAACGCAATCGCTCCGCTCAGCATTGCCACTTGGCACCGTCATGTGGACTTCTGCGGCGGAGCGCGAAGCTTGCCTCTGGAAGAGCAGGCTGGCCCGCATGCGCAGTTCGGCCCGCAAGGGAGTATCCACACCGAAGAGGCATGCCAAGAGGCGCACGGACTTTGGATTCCGGTGGTTTTCGGATGGATGACTCATGTCTACCCCAATGCCAAGTCCCCCAACGACGTGTGGGCCGGAATGGACATGCATATGGATGCCAACACCGGCGGCGAAGAAATGAAGAAGTAGGCCAATCCCTCACCCACCACCTGCCAGGTGTGCCAATCCCCAGTCCCTAACCCCAGCGATGTCCGAAGGACATCGCCCTGCCAATCGCTGAAACCAGAGTGCGCCCGGACCGTCTGTTACTATGACAATCGTGCGCGTAAAGGTGCTGTTTTTCGGCATGTTGAAAGATATTGTCGGCCGCGCGGAAGACCACATTGAACTGGCGGACGGCTCGCGCCTGGACGCTGTTTTCACCCGCTACGCAAGCCAGTTTCCGCGGCTAACGGATATGCAGGGCAGCATCGTGCTGGCGTGCAACCAGCAGTTCTGCGATCGCTCGGCCACCGTCCGCGAAGGAGACGAGATCGCGTTCCTGCCGCCCGTGAGCGGTGGCTCCGGACGGTATACGCACGAGATTTGCGACTCCCAGACCGGCTGCTTCTTCGCTCTTACCCGCCAGACTATCGACACGCCCGCCATCGCGCGGCAATTGCTGCGCGGCGAAGATGGCGCGCTAGTGGATTTTGAAGGCGTGGTGAGAAACAATACCCAAGGCCGCGCCACAAAATTTCTGGACTATGAGTGCTATGAGCCGATGGCTGTAAAGACGATGGCCGAGATCGGGCGCGAGATCGCGGGCGCGTTCGCCATCGGCCGCATCGCCATGGTCCATCGCCTGGGACGCCTCGAAATTGGCGAAGCCAGCGTCGCTATCGTCGTTACGGCGCCCCACCGCAAGCCCGCGTTCGAGGCCGCGCTCGAAGGCATCAACCGGCTGAAACGCATGGTTCCCATCTGGAAGAAAGAACACTTCGCGGACGGAGAAGTCTGGGTGGAAGGGGAATGGGACTCGTCCGTCCTGAAAAAGTGATCCACCGCGCCGTCTGTTCCTTTCTGGCAGCGCTTTGCCTTTCGGCGCCGGCGCGCTCACAGGATCCCGTTATCAAAGTCAACGTGCGCCTGGTGCGCATGCTGGTGACGGTGAAAGACGCCGCCGGGCAGCTGGTTGGCTCGCTGAATAAAAACGACTTCGCGGTTTACGACAACGGCGTAAAGCAAGATATCGCCGTCTTCGAGCGCCAGACCGAGCAGCCGTTGTCCGTCGCCATGCTGGTGGACACCAGCGCATCCACCGGCATCCAGTTGCGGTACGAGCTGGACTCGGTGAGCCGGTTCTTGAGAGTGCTGTTGGGCGAAGGCAATCCCGACGACACCGTCGCGCTCTACAGCTTCAACTGGCAGGTGACCCTGATGAGCGCTTACACGCGGCGCTTCGCGCGTGTCGACCGGATGCTGAAGCAGCTCAAGTCCGAAGGCGGCACTTCGCTCTATGACGCCATATTCCTGGCCTCGCGCGAGCTGGAGTATCGTACCGGCCGGCATGTCATGGTGCTGGTGACCGATGGCGGGGACACCACCAGTTCCAAGGATTATCACCAGGCGCTGGAGTCCGCGCAACTGGCCGACACCATCCTGTATCCGGTGCTGGTGGTGCCCATCGCTAACGATGCGGGACGCAACGTGGGCGGCGAAAATGCGCTCACCACACTGGCCGCCGGCACGGGCGGCCGCGTTTTCACTCCCAGCCTGGGTGCGCAGCTGGACCGCGCCTTCGACGACATCCTGCGCGAGTTGCGGACGCAATACCTGGTCGGCTTTTATCCCAAGGACGTCCCGCCCGGCAAAGATCGCTTTCATACCTTGAAGGTCACCGTGCAGAGCGGCTTCCCGGGCACTGCGGCGGGCACCTCGCCAAACACCTCGGTAAACCGGGGTTTGCGGGTCACTACGCGCAGCGGATATTATGGTGAGGCTGATGAGGGTAGATCCGGATTTGGGCGGTGAAGCGGAGGAAGCCGTGAGCAAGGCGAAAACGAAGGCTCCCGAGCAGACCTTTGAGGAAGTGAAGTACCTGCGCTACCTGATCGATAAAGCCATCCCGGTGCGCATCCGTCTGAGCAGCAATGAAGAGGTGGCGGGCATCATCGAGTTCTACGATTCGAACTTCATCCGCGTTACCCGGATCGACGCTCCCAACCTCTTTCTGTACAAACACGACATCAAATATTTGTACGAAGAGCCGGAAGCCTGACCGCTCCGCCCGTCGTCGCCCGGCCCGTTCGCAACTTTTATGTCCTCTTACTTGGAAATTAGCGAGGAAATCGCCCGCGAGGCGGGAGCCCTGCTGCATGGCTATTTCGAGCGCCACATCGGCTTCGAGCTGAAAGGCGAATTCGATCTGGTGACGGAGGCCGACCGTGCGTCCGAACAGCTGGTAATCGAGCGGCTGCAGCAGCATTTCCCCACGCATTCGATAGTTGCTGAGGAGACCGGAGGCCACTCGGGCGCGTCCGCGGAATATTGCTGGTACGTCGATCCTTTGGATGGAACTACGAACTTTGCCCATGGCTTCCCCATGTACAACGTCACGCTGGCGCTCGAAAAGGCGGGCGAGATTGTGGCCGGTGTGATCTTCGATCCGGAGCGCGGCGAGATGTTCACCTGCGAGCGCGGTGGCGGCGCCAGCTTGAACGGCCAGCCGATTCACGTTTCCCGTGTCCGGCACATCGACGACGCTCTGGTGGCCACCGGCTTTCCCAGCCGCAAGCGGCATCAGAACATCAACGTGCATTTTTATTATCAGCTTGCCATGATCACGCACGGTGTTCGGCGCGCCGGCGCCGCGGCGCTGGACCTGGCTTACGTAGCGAGCGGCCGCCTGGATGCATTTTGGGAATTTGGCCTGAATCCCTGGGACATGGCTGCCGGCACTTTGTTAGTCACCGAAGCCGGCGGAAAATGTTCGGATATGCACGGGGCGCCGGCGAGTTTGCGAGGGCCCCACTTATTGGCCGACAACGGCGCGGTTCATGAAGGCATGCTCGAGGTTTTCACCGAAGTGTTTCGACGCGAGTACCGCTACCCGATGCCTCTTTACTGAGCCGCGCGCGTGAGCAAGCGGTCTTGCTCTGCCAGACGCCGGATCGCTTCCCGGATCGAACGCTCGCCAATCGAGGAGAACCCGAGAATAAATTCGCCGGGCGGGGGCTCTGTGAGGTAGCAGGATGCCGAGCTCACCAGTTGGACTTTCACCGCGGCGGCCTTTTCGGCCATCCCTTCCTGCTGGAAGCGCACCAACAGGTGCATCCCGGCGGCATCGCCGCGAATCTGGACGCGGTCGCCGAAGTAACGGTCCAACGATTTCACCAACGCCTCTCGCCGCTCTCCGTAGATCCGGCGCATCCGCCGGATGTGGCGCTCCAGGTGACCTTCGGAAATAAAATCGGCTAAAGCCGCTTGTTCGGGTACCGGGGTCTGCCGGTCGGCCAGCCACTTGGCGCGCCGCAGCCGCGCGGCGATACTGGAAGGCGCGATCACGTATCCGATCCGCAACGACGGAAACATTACTTTCGAAAATGTTCCAATGTAGATCACCGCGACGCCGGTGGCCAATCCCTGCAGCGATGGCAAAGGAGGGCCGCTGTACCGATACTCGCTGTCGTAATCGTCCTCAATCAGGACGGCATTGTGCCGGCGCGACCATTCGATCAGCTCCAGCCGCCGCGCGAGCGACATCGCAACCCCGGTGGGGAATTGATGCGACGGGGTGACGTAGACCAGCCGGACGCTCTTGCCCGGAGGTTTGCCCAGGTCGCGAATCGCGATTCCGTTCTCGTCGATCCGCGCCGGCCGCAGCCGCGCCCCATAGCCGGCGAAGATGCGGTGCGCGCCGTGGTATCCGGGATTTTCGATGGCCACCTCGTCTCCGGGCTCGAGCAGCAGCCGCACGCACAGATCGATGCCCTGCGCCGATCCGTTCACGATGATCACTTGTTCGGGAGTGCATCGGACGGCGCGGGAGCGCGCTACATATGCCGCAATTTCGTCGCGCAGAGGCCCGTACCCCGCGGCCTGATCGGCGTAGTCGAACAGTTCCGGCTCGGCCGTTCGCAGCCGGCGCAGCACCAGCTTGCGCCAGATCGATAGCGGAAAAAGCGACAGATCGGGACGCCACTGCGTCAGGCGGATGAATCCGGCCGGAGCTGGTGGATAGAAGAAATCGTCGTTCAGGCCCGAGCCATAGCGCGAAAGCCGGATCGCGGGAGCCTCCTCGGCTCGCGGAACTTGACCGTGGTTGGGCCGCAACAATTCATCGGGAAGCTCGCGGCACACGAAGGTGCCCGACCCTCGGGATGTCTCCAGATAGCCTTCGGCGATGAGCTGGTCGTAAGCCTGAGTAACGGTGCTGCGTGAAACATCGAGCGCTGTCGAAAGCTCCCGCGTGGACGGAACGCGCTCGGCGCGCCGGAAGCGGCCCGTCAGAATCCCTTGCCGCCACTGATCGTAGATCTGGCGATGCAGCGGCGCCCCAGCCGCCCGATCAAGCACAATGGCACGCATAACTGGACTGCTCTATTTTAGCAAAAGTGGATCTTTCGACCAGCCAGGTCTTCGGCTACACTCGAACTACGATGGACCAGTATCCACCCACCGAGCGAACCGAGGTAAAACGTTTAGCCAAGCGCGGCGTATACGACAAAGAGCAAGTTCACGGCATCCTGGACGAAGGCTTTTTCTGCCATGTCGGATTCGTGCTCGACGGCCAGCCGTTCGTCATCCCCACCGCTTACGCGCGCTCAGGCGAGCGGATCTATATTCACGGAGCGCCCGCCAGCCGGCTCATGAAAAGCAAGGAAGTGGACGTGTGCCTCACTGTCACTTTAGTGGACGGGTTGGTCGTGGCGCGCTCGGCGTTTCATACTTCCATTAACTATCGATCGGTGGTGGTTCTCGGTAAAGCGCGGCTGGTTCTCGATATCGAAGAAAAGCGGGAAGCGCTGCGCCTTTTCACCAATCACGTGATCGCCGGCCGCTGGGAACAGGCCAAGCAACCGAGCGTTGCGGAGCTGAAAGCGACCAGCGTTCTGGCGCTTCCGCTCGAAGAGGTCTCGGCGAAAGTACGCACCGGTCCGCCTATTGACGACGAGGAAGACTACGCGCTGCCGATCTGGGGCGGCGTGGTGCCTGTGATTCAAATGTTCGGCGAACCGTTGCCGGATGACCGCGCACTACCTGGCACCGCGCCGCCGCGGCTCAGCCTCAATTCACGCTAAGACCCGCACCGGTAGTTTTCAGATTCTGCACCGCGCCGCTGGTACCGCGTAGCGTGTTCACCATGGATTCCCTGGGAAAACTTTCGAGAAATCCCTTGAGCATCCACCCCAGGCCAGCCGGAACGTCGCGCGAAAGCGAGATGGCTTCGCAGCGCGCGTAGACTCCACCGTCCGCGGCCTCGAAGTGCCAATAGGAATTCAGCCGCCACAGAAAGCCTGAATCGTCGCCCGGCGCCACTTCTTCCGTGTAGGACTTGCCCGGGTCTTTTACTTCGCCGACGTGGTGGAGCGCGACGTGACGATCAGGCGTTTCGCGTCGGGCATTTCATACCGGATGTGATACGTAGTGTTCAGAACGATGGTGAGGATATGCTTTTCATAAAGGCGCAGCAGGACGTCGTATTCATCGCCGTGGTGGGTAAGCTCACTAGATTCGATCACTTTAGGCCGGTAGTAATTTTTGTAACTGGCGTAATCGCGAAGCACGGCCTGCACCTGCGCAAGAGTCGCGCCGGGCAGGAACATAGTTCCCACCCAATCCTGAATCATGGCGCCGGGCGCGTTGACGTTGCGGGCCGCGTCTACTGCCTCAATACGCGCTTCCCCGCCCCGCAGTTTCGGATCGCGAACCGGATCGGAGATCGTTATTGTATCGGAGATCATCCGGCGTTCCGCCTGTTCCACGTAGCGATCGAAAGCTGCTGTGGCTTCGGGCGTCAAGCGTGCGAAAGGCACGGTAACCAGAAGAAGCGGGAGCGGAAAGAGCAGACGCGCCCAAATCACGATTTTATTATCGCGCGGCTCCCCTGGAAGCATCCAAGAGCGTTCACAGGAGGTGTGAACGCGGCACGCATGAGTGCGTGCGCCACATCCTTTACTTTCAAATACATAAGATGGTACGCTGAAGGACTCATAATGCGAACTGTCGATTTGATCCACCGAAAACGAGATGGTGAAGAACTATCGCCAGAGGAAATTGGCGCGCTCGTGGAAGGCTACAACCGGAATGAAATTCCGGATTATCAGATGTCCGCCTTCCTGATGGCCGTTTTTTATTCCGGAATGACGGACCGGGAGGTGAGCGCGGCGACGGAGGTCATGGTTCGCTCCGGCGAGACTGTGGACCTGAGTTCCATTCCCGGCATCAAGGTAGACAAGCACTCTACCGGAGGGGTGGGAGACAAAACCAGTCTTATATCGGCGCCCCTCGCGGCGGCGGCGGGCGTGGTGGTTCCCATGATGTCTGGACGCGGGCTGGGCCACACCGGCGGCACGCTGGATAAACTGGAATCGATTCCCGGCTTTCGAACCGATCTGACCATCGACGAGTTTAAGGCGCAATTGGCGAAACACGGCCTGGCGTTCATCGGTCAGACCGCGGAAGTGGCGCCGGCCGACGGCAAGTTGTACGCGCTGCGGGATGCCACTGCTACCGTGGAATCCATTCCGCTGATCGCCACTTCCATCATGTCGAAGAAACTGGCGGAAGGCGTGGACGCGCTGGTGCTGGACGTGAAGGTCGGCAATGGCGCGTTCATGAAGAAGCAGGTGGATGCTCGGCGGCTGGCGCAGATGATGGTGGGCATCGGGCGGCGCGCCGACAAGCGCGTACAGGCCCTGATCACCGACATGAATCAGCCCTTGGGTTACGCGGTGGGCAACGCGCTGGAAGTAATGGAAGTCTCGCAGACGCTGCAAAACGCCGGCCCCACCGATCTTACCCGCCTGGCGCTGGAGCTGGCCGCGCGCATGATTTTCCTCGCTAAGATTGTTCCCACCCTGGATGAAGCGCGCGAGTTGGCGCAACAAAAGCTGCTGGATGGGTCGGGCTATCGGAAATTCAAGGATGTGATCGAAGCTCAGGGCGGCAATTCGCAGGTTCTGGACCGCTTCGAGCTTCTGCCCAACGCCACCGGCGTGCGCGAGATCGCATCGCCGCGCGCGGGCTATGTCAGCGCCATCGCCGCCGAAGATATCGGCCTGGCGTCGTCACGGATCGGCGCGGGCCGCAACACGAAAGAGGATGACATCGACCCCGCGGTGGGAGTGATCCTGGAAGTAAAAGTCGGACAAAAGGTGGAAGCCGGCGCGGTATTGTGCCGCGTCTATTACACCCGCGACGAGCATGTCGACGAAGCGTCGGAAGAGATCGAAGACGCGTTCCGCATTTCCGCGCAGCCTCCCGAGGAGCGGGAACTAATTCTTGAAGTTGTCAGCTAAATGGAGCGTTTCACCGGCGTTCTGGGAATCCTCACGATTCTCGTGGTGTGCGTGCTGTTCTCCACCCACAAGCGTTCCATCCGCCTGTCGCTCATCTTCTGGGGCGTAGGCCTGCAGCTGACGTTCGCCTTTATCGTGCTGCGCACTCCGGCCGCGCGTGTGTTTGAAGTTCTGAGCGACAAGGTGAACGCGGTCATCGGTTATTCCCAGGCGGGCAGCAAGTTTGTTTTTGGCGACACGCTGGGCGGCGGCCCGATGGCCGTATTCGCATTTCAGGTGCTGCCGATCATCATCTTCATCTGCAGCCTCTTCGCCATCCTTTATTATCTGGGCGTAATGCAAGTGCTGGTGAATGCCATGGCGGTAGTGATGCAGCGCATCATGGGCGCGAGCGGCGCCGAAGCCACCAACGTGGCCGCCAGCATCTTCATGGGGCAGACCGAAGCGCCCATCACCATCCGCCCGTTTCTCGAGGGCCTGACGGAATCGGAGCTGTTCACCATCATGGTGAGCGGCATGGCGCACGTTTCCGGCGCGACCATGGCAGCTTACGTATTGATGGCGCACGTGGAGATCCGGCATTTGCTGACGGCCGTGATCATGACCGCGCCGGCCACCATCATGCTTGCCAAGATCCTGGTGCCGGAAATCGGTAAGCCGGCCACGGCGGGAAGCGTGAAGGTGGTCGTAGAGAGGCCGGGCGTGAATATCATCGACGCGGCGGCGCGCGGAGCGGGCGACGGATTGCATCTGGCGCTCAACATTGCGGCCATGCTGATCGCGTTTCTCGCGCTGATCGCCCTGTGCAACGGAATTCTGGGCTACTTCCACACGTCGCTCGAAACGATTCTGGGGACACTGTTCTCTCCCGTCGCCTGGCTGCTCGGTATCAAGTTTCACGACTGCCGGACCATCGGAAACCTGCTCGGCACCCGCCTGGTGCTGAACGAATTCGTCGCTTTTCAGCAGCTGGGGCCGATGAAGGCGACGCTTGATCCGCACTCGTTCACCATTGCAACTTATGCGCTGTGCGGTTTTGCCAACCTGAGCTCTATCGCCATCCAGATCGGCGGAATCGGAGCGCTGGCGCCGAGCCGCAAATCCGATCTGGCGCGCCTGGGGTTGAAAGCCGTGGCTGCCGGGACCATGGCCAATTTCATGTCGGCCTGCATCGCAGGCATGCTGCTTTAAGAATGCAGGAAGCGGTGGCATACATCCGGAGTGTTACGGAGCGTGAGCCGCGCGTGGCCGTAGTGCTCGGCAGCGGCTTGGGCGCTTTTGCCGACGAGCTTGCCGACCCCATCGCGATTCCTTACGCGCAGATTCCCGGCTGGCCCTCTTCAACGGCCGCAGGACATTCGGGAAAATTAGTTTTTGGCAAATTGGAGAAGCTGGACGTCGCCGTGATGGCCGGCCGCGCGCATTTATACGAAGGCTACACACCGGCTCAAGTCACCATGGGCGTCCGCGCGCTGCGTCACTTGGGAGTGCGTTCGGTGGTTTTTACCAACGCTGCCGGCGGCATCAACCTGTCCTACCGGCAAGGCGCGCTCGTGCTGATTTCCGATCACATCAACTTGCAAGCCTCCAATCCTCTGATCGGTGGGAACGACGATTCCGAAGGCCCGCGTTTCCCGGACATGACGGAGGCCTATTCAGCGGCGTATCGAAGGACGGCGCACCAGGTGGCGGAACAGCTCAACATCCAACTCGACGAAGGCGTGTACGCGGCGCTCACCGGCCCGAGCTACGAGACGCCCGCCGAGATCCGCTATCTTCGAACCATCGGCGCGGACCTGGTGGGGATGTCGACGGTCCCGGAAGTCATCGTGGCGAATCACTTGGGGCTGCAGGTGCTCGCGATTTCGTGCGTGACGAATATGGCGGCCGGCATTCTGCCGCAGAAGCTGGATCATAAGGAGGTTATGGAAACGGGCAACCGCGTGCGCGATACGTTGATCCGGTTCTTGAAGGCGCTCCTGCCAAAATTATGAATCTCGTCGATACGGCTATCGCGGCCCGAACAAACGCGCACGCACCTTACTCACACTTCCAGGTGGGCGCGGCGCTCGAAGCCGCGGATGGTACGGTGTTCACCGGTTGCAACGTTGAAAACGCCACCTACGGACTTTCGGTGTGCGCCGAGCGCGTGGCGGTGTTCAAAGCGATTTCCGAAGGCGCGCGAAAATTTCGACGAATCGCCGTGGCGGCGAACACCGATATTTTGACTCCACCCTGCGGGGCGTGCCGCCAGATCCTGTGGGAGTTTTGCGGAGATATTGAAGTGACGCTCACCAACCTGCACGGCAAAACCGAAACGCTGCGCTTGAAGGATTTATTTCCGAGGCCTTTTGATGATTCCTTTATTTAAGATGTGGGGCGGTCCCCCTGGACCGCGGCCGACGCCCCCGTCGGCCTTTGGAGTAACGCAACAGCCGGACCAGGGGGTCCGGCGCGGACGGGGGCGTCCGCCCCACAACTACTGTGTCCGCATCCTTTGTTTGCTGATTGCGGCGCTCTATCTTCATGCTGAACCGGCCGACTCCATTTACACCGCCCGCTACGTCGTCACCATGAACGCCCGGCGCGACCTGATCGACGACGGCGCCGTCGCCATTCGCGGCCAGCGCATTGTCGGCGTCGGAAAGCGCGCCGACATCGAGAAACAGTTTCAAGCCCGCCAGCATATCAACCGCCCTGACGACATTTTGATGCCTGGGCTGATCAACACTCACACCCACGCCGCCATGTCGCTGTTCCGCGGCATCGCCGACGACATGGTGGTGCAGGATTGGCTCAACAAATTCATCTTTCCGGCCGAGGCCAAGAACGTGACGGCTGATTTCGTCCTGTGGGGCACGCGCCTGGCGTGCCTGGAAATGATGCTCTCCGGCACCACTACTTTTGTCGACATGTACTATTTCGAGGACAGCGTGGCAAAGGCCGCCAAGGAAGCCGGAATGCGCGGCATTCTGGGCGAGACCATGATCCGCTTCAAGGCGCCCGATTTCGCCACGCCGCAAGACATGCTCCGATTCACCGCGAAATTTCTGGACGAATACCAGGGCGACCCTCTGATTGTCCCCGCCGTCGCTCCGCACGCCATCTACACCAACGACGACGCCGACCTCAAGGCCGCGCGGCAGCTGGCGAATAAATTCCACGCGCCGCTGGTGATGCATCTCGCCGAGGCTAAATTCGAACTGGACGACGCACTGCGCACGCGCCACATGACACCCACGCGCGTGGTGGAATCCTTGGGCGTTCTGGATGGCTGGACCATCGTCGCGCACGCCATTTACGTCGACGCGTCGGACGCTAAGATCCTGAAGGCGCACGGAACCGGAGTGGCGCACTGCCCATCCAGCAACATGAAGCTCGCCAGCGGCATCGCGCCGGTGGTGAGGATGCTCGCGCTCGGCATCCCGGTGGGAATTGGCACCGACGGCCCGGCGGGCAGCAATAACGATTTCGACATGATGGAAGAGATGAACCTGGCGGCCGACCTGCAAAAGGTTGCTACCCTCGATCCAACCGTGCTCCCAGCCGAACAGGCCGTCGCCATGGGGACCATCCTGGGCGCACGGGCCGCTGGTCTCGAAAAAGAAATCGGCTCGCTCGAAACCGGCAAACGCGCCGACTTGATCACGCTGCGCCTGGACCGTCCGCATGCCATTCCGCTCTACAACGTTTACTCGCAGATTGTTTACGCGCTGAAGGGTTCCGACGTGCAGGATGTTGCCGTGGATGGAAAGCCCATCGTGCGCGATGGCCGGTCGCTCACTCTCGATCCCGCCCCCATCCTCGCCAAGGCGAAGGAATATGCCGCCAAGGTGAGCGCGTCATTGAAGAAGTAGCCGGGAAGAAGTAGCCGGAACTTCCGTCAAATCGCGCGAGAGTAACCTCGCGTCGTCTCCACTTAGCAGTTTCAAGTTTGAATCGAGGTGACCATGCGACTGAAGTTTCGTGCTTCGATCTTTTCGCTTTCCATCGGTATTGCGCTGCCGCTGGCGCCGGCCTATTCCACCACCATCACCACCTACAGCAGTTTGTCGGGCTGGCAGGCCGCCACTAACGCCGGATATCAGACCGTGGCGTTCACGGGCCTGGCGCCGTCTGGAAGCTCCGAGACTTACAGCAGCGCCACCGGAGTGACAGCCGACGGCGTCAATTTCATCGGATATACCTCCGCCGGGCAGTCCGATGTCCAGGTGATCGATACCAGCGCCTACTCGTACTACAACTGGGGCACGGGCGATGCCTTAATCCAAAGCCTGAGCCGGCCGAATGCGGGCTCTCCGCTTCCCTACATCAACATCGTTCTTCCGGCGAACATCACCGCGCTCAGCCTGAACCTTTTCACCGCCAGCCCGGAAGCCTTGAGTTTCACCATAACGGTGGCTGGGAACCAATACACCGTCCCCACTTTCAGCCAACCTACGCTGGCGTTCTGGGGAATTACATCGAGCACCGCCATCTCTTCTATCGAGCTCACTCTGGCAGGCACTACCTACAACGGGGGTTCGAGTGAGCTGCTCGACAACTTCAGTTTCGGAGCGGAAGATATGACGTCGGCTCCCGAAGCGGGCACGTATCTGCTGATCGGCTCGGGATTGATCGGATTCGTGGTGCTGCGCAAAAGGCTTACGTCCCAGAAATAACGCCCGAAAAAACCGGCCCGGAGCTATAATCTATATTGATGACGAAGGCCAATTGGCGTCCGGTTGCTCTTTCTCTGACGGTATTGGGCGCCGTGGCGCGCTTGCTGCCGCATCCGCCCAACTTCGCGCCGGTGGGCGCCACCAGCCTGTTCGCAGGCGCTCGATTGCCGCGCTGGCAAGCGTACTTGGTGCCACTAGCCCTGATGGCGGTCACCGATCCGATCCTGGCTTCGTTCTACGGCGTGCAGGCATTTACGCGCTATTCGTTCTTCATTTACGCCAGCTTCCTGATCGCCGTATGGCTCGGTCGGCGGCTGCGCAATACCGAAAGCATCTCCCGTATCGCCGCGGTGACGGTGCTGAATAGCATCCAGTTTTTCCTGATCACCAACTTTGGGAGCTGGCTGTGGTTTCAGGCGTATCCCCGCACGGCCTCGGGCCTGGCGAGCTGCTACGTGGCCGCGATCCCGTTCTTCGGCTGGACGCTGGCGAGCGACGTCCTTTATACCGCCGTTCTGTTCGGCCTTTATGCCTGGCTCAGCCGCACCGTCGCCACTAGCGAACGCGTGCCCGTCGTGGCTTGAGTGGGGCGGTCCCCCTGGACCGCAGCCGACGCCCTCGTCGGCTTGTGTTTGAAACATGAGGCGCGTTGCAATCTCTTGGTCTAGCGGAAAAGATAGCGCCTGGTCGCTGCACCTGCTGCGGCAAGATCCGACCGTCGAAGTCGTCGCGCTTTTCACAACATTGAACGAACAGTTCGATCGGGTCGCCATGCACGCCGTCCGGCGCGAGTTTCTGGAGCTGCAAGCCGAATCGGTCGGAGTGCCGCTGTGGACCGTTCCCCTGCCCTGGCCGTGTTCCAACGAACATTACGAAGCCCGCATGCGCGATCTGTGCATCCGCGCTGTCAGCGAAGGCGTCGAAGCGATGGCTTTCGGCGATCTCTTCTTGGCCGACATTCGAAGTTACCGGGAGAAGCAACTGGCCGGCACCGGTCTTCAGCCGTTATTCCCCGTCTGGCAGATTCCGACTGCCGATCTGGCCCGGACCATGATCGCGTCCGGGCTCCGCGCGAAAATCACCTGCGTCGATCCGAAAGTACTGCCCGCCGAATTTGCCGGCCGCGATTTCGATTCCCAATTCCTCGCTGATCTGCCGTCGGGGATCGACCCATGCGGGGAAAACGGCGAATTCCATTCTTTTGTGTACGATGGCCCGGGTTTCCGCCAGCCGATTAACGTCTCCGTTGGCGAAATCGTCGAACGGGATGGCTTCGTTTTTGCGGATTTATGCTCAAATAGTAGTGGTGCTGCGTCTGCTGTTCGCTAGCTTCGCGGTAATGTCGGCGTCCGCGCAGAGTCCTGCCGAGCACCCCCCTCGGTTTGAAGACTACCCGGTGAAGGACGTGTTCAAGGGAAACCGGCCCTGCCCGTTCTTGAAACGCCCGAGGAACGCAAACTCGAAGCCCTAATCGGCGATGGAGTGAGCAAGGGATGGGGAGTTTTTGACGGCGCGACTGGAAAGGAATTCCATCGGGCAGGGCCGAACTTCGCAGGACACTACGTCCTTGTTAGTTTCGGATGCGGCGAAGCGTTCAGCGCGTGCTCCGGTGCGGCTATCGTGGATGCAAGGACTGGCCGCGTCTACCAAGCGACTACTCCAGATCCAGAGTCCGCGCTCCACCTGCCGTACTTCGGAGTGTTTGCCGAACAGGGCGGACTCTACCCTCCTCATTCCTTTCACAACTTCCCCCTCAGGTCACATCTGGCCTATCGGCTGAATAGTCGCTTATTGGTCGCCGACATTTGCGAGCGAATGGTAGTTGAGGGCGGTAGCATTATCGACTTTCGCTCCATAGGGTGTGGCGCCCACTACTACCTAATGGGCGACGAAGGATTGACGCTAATCGATCGAATCCTGTGGGATCTGCCTTTGAAACCAATAAATTGTCCGTCGCTAGCACATTGCCCGTGAGATCTTGCCAGACCGCCATCATGGTGGTATGCTTATATCAGTTGATAACAAGGCACTAAGATTATGGACTTCAACCGATTCACCGAAAAACTCCAAGAGGCTGTTCGAGCAGCCCAATCCATTGCCGTTCAACATGGTAACCAGCAGATCGACACCGAACACCTGATGCTGGCCCTGCTCGATCAGGAAGGCGGCCTGGCTCCCTCTGTCCTGAACAAAGCCGACATCCGCGTGGACGCCCTGCGAACGCGCTTCCAGCAGGAAATTGACCGGTTGCCCAAGGTGTCCGGGCCGAGTGGCGGCCCCGATCAGGTCTACGTCACCAATCGCATCACCAAGCTGCTGTCTCAAGCCGAAGACGAAGCCAAACGGCTTAAAGATGAATACGTTTCCGTTGAACATGTGCTTCTGGCGGCTACCGAGGACGGCGGCGCAACGGGCAAACTGTTCCGCGAATTCGGCATCACGCGCGAGCGCCTGATGCGGGCGCTGCAAGAAGTCCGCGGCAGCCAGCGCGTGACCACACAGAATCCGGAAGCGACTTACGAAGCGCTGGAGAAATACGGCCGCGATCTGACGCAGCTCGCCGCGCAGGGCAAACTCGACCCCGTGATCGGCCGCGACGAAGAGATCCGCCGCGTGATTCAGGTGCTTTCGCGCCGCACCAAGAATAATCCGGTGCTCATCGGAGAGCCGGGCGTCGGCAAGACGGCCATCGTGGAAGGTCTGGCCCAGCGTATCGTGCGCGGCGACGTTCCGGAAGGCTTGAAGGAGAAGCGAGTGGTCGCGCTCGACATGGGCGCGCTGATTGCCGGCGCGAAGTTCCGCGGCGAGTTTGAAGAGCGCCTCAAAGCCGTCCTCAAGGAAGTGCAGACCGCCGAGGGCCAGATCATTCTGTTCATCGACGAGTTACACACGGTAGTGGGAGCGGGTAAGGCCGAAGGCGCGATGGACGCGGGCAATCTCCTGAAGCCCATGCTCGCGCGAGGGGAGCTGCACTGCATCGGCGCAACCACGCTCGACGAGTACCGCAAATATATCGAAAAAGACGCGGCACTGGAACGCCGGTTTCAGACCGTATTTGTCGACCAGCCGAGCGTGGAAGACACCATCTCTATCCTGCGCGGCCTGCGGGAGCGCTACGAAGTCCATCATGGCGTGCGGATCAAGGACTCCGCTCTGGTGGCTGCCGCCGTGCTTTCCAATCGCTACATCAGCGATCGCTTCCTGCCCGACAAAGCGATCGATTTGGTCGACGAGGCAGCCGCCAAGCTGCGCACCGAGATCGATTCCATGCCGGCCGATCTGGACGAGATCCTGCGCCGTATCATGCAGCTCGAAATCGAGCGCGAGGCTTTGAAAAAAGAGTCCGACGCCGCGTCGAAAGACCGGCTGAAGAAGATCGAGAAAGAAATCGCCGATCTGAAGTCCGAGTCTAACGCGCTCAAGGCCCAGTGGCAGGCCGAGAAGGAAGGCGTGCAGAAGCTGCGAGAACTCCGCGAGCAGCTTGAGCAGGTGAAGGTGGATATCGAAAAGGCCGAGCGGCAGTACGATCTGAACAAAGCCGCCGAATTAAAATACGGTAAGCTAACCGGCCTGGAGAGCAAGCTCCGGGTCGAAGAATCCCGTCTGGCCGAAAAGCAGTCCGGCAAGCGCCTGCTCAAAGAGGAAGTGGACGAAGAAGACATTGCCCAAGTGGTCAGCCGCTGGACGGGCGTGCCCGTTTCAAAGCTCCTGGAAGGCGAGATGCAGAAGCTGCTGCATCTGGAAGAGGAACTTCACCAGCGCGTTATAGGCCAGGACGAAGCCGTCCAGGCGGTGTCGGAGGCAGTGATGCGTGCCCGATCCGGCCTCAAGGACCCCAACCGCCCGATCGGAAGTTTCATTTTCCTGGGACCTACGGGCGTCGGCAAAACCGAGCTGGCTCGCGCCTTGGCCGAGTATTTGTTCGACGACGAGAAAGCCATGATCCGGATCGACATGTCCGAGTATCAAGAGAAACATACGGTCGCACGGCTGCTCGGGGCGCCTCCCGGTTACATCGGTTACGAAGAGGGCGGGCAACTAACGGAATCCGTCCGGCGACGTCCATACTGTGTAGTCCTTTTCGACGAGATCGAAAAGGCGCATTCCGACGTGTTCAACGTGTTGTTGCAGATTCTGGACGACGGCCGCCTCACGGACGGCCAGGGCCGCACGGTCGACTTCAAAAACACCATCGTGATCATGACCTCCAATATCGGCAGCCCGCGCATCCTGGAATATAAGGGGGCGTTTGCGGGCGTGGGTTTCGATGTGATGAAGGACACGGTGCTTGAAGAATTGCGCGCTCACTTCCGTCCCGAGTTCCTGAATCGCGTGGATGAGATTATCGTGTTCCACGCGCTCACCGAAGAGCACCTGAAACAGATTGTGGAAATCCAGTTGGGCAGCCTGCGCAAGCGGCTGGCTGACCGGCACATCGAAATTGAATTAACGGATCGGGCCCGCGGATTTTTAGTCCGCTCAGGTTACGATCCAAGTTACGGCGCCCGGCCGTTGAAGCGGGCTATCCAGCGCGAAATTGAAACGCCACTAGCGCGCCGGATTCTCGGAGGCGAGGTCAGGGATGGCCAGCATGTAATGGTGGACCTGGGCCCTGCCGATCATTTAGTTTTCGAATCCAAACTCGCGGGCCGCGAGCGTGAACCGGCTCCCGAGGAAGTTACCAAGTAAGTGGATGTTTAAACAACACAAAGAGGAAGCCTAACACTATGAAGGGTCATATCAGCAAATCCACGGCGGCTTTAGTCGCTGTCATTGCCCTGCTGGCCGGGGCGCTCGTCGTCACCGTCAGCAGCCCCAATCGCATTCGAGCTTTTGCGGACACCTCTCGGGCTGCCGAGACGGGTCCCATCACCACTTTTGCTCCGGTAGTGAAACGCGCCATGCCTGCGGTGGTGAATATTTCTTCGTCCAAGGTCGTAAAGAATGAGGGCCAGGAAGGTGGCCAAGGCCTGTTTAACGATCCGTTTTTCCGGCAGTTCTTCGGTGGCCGCACCCCGCAGCAGCAGGAACAGCCGCGTTCCCAGCGCGCCACCAGCCTGGGTTCGGGCGTGGTGGTCAGCGCGGATGGCTACATCCTGACCAATAACCACGTGGTGGACGGCGCAACGGACGTGAAAGTGTCCTTCGCCGACAAGGAAGAATACCCGGCCAAAGTGATCGGAACCGACAAATACACCGACGTGGCCGTTCTGAAGATCGACAAAAGCGGCCTCACCACGCTGCCGTTCGCGGATTCCGCGCGCTCCGAAGTGGGCGATGTGGTCCTAGCCATCGGCGAGCCGTTCGGCTTAGGCCAGACCGTGACCATGGGCATCATCAGCGCCAAGGGTCGCGCGGGTCTGGGTATCGAGCGGTTTGAGGATTTCATACAGACCGACGCCGCCATCAACCGCGGCAACTCGGGCGGCGCGCTCATCGACACCCGCGGCAACCTGGTGGGCATCAACACCGCCATCTTGTCCGGTGAGACCGGCGGCAACCAGGGCATCGGCTTTGCCATCCCGGCCAATCTGGCCAAGAACATCATGGACCAGATCATGAGCAAGGGCAAAGTGACGCGCGGCTACATGGGCATCCTGCCGCAAGAGCTGACGCCGGAAATGGCGAAGGCCTTCGGAGTTCCGAACATTCACGGCGTGGCCGTGGCCAATGTAGTGGGCGACAGCCCGGCCGCCAAGGCTGGCCTCAAGGTGGGTGACGTGATCACGGCCGTCAACGGCAGCAACGTCGACGACGTGAACGCATTCCGGCTCCAGATCGCTGGCTTCGCTCCGAACACTACGGTTCACCTGAAAGTCGACCGTAGCGGCCAGACCATGGATCTCGCAGTGACTCTCAGCGAGTTCAACCTCGAAGCCGAGAATAAAGGCGGCGGCGAAGGCAACTTGCCGGGTGGCGGCGAGAAGGGCGCGCTGAAGGGCCTGTCCGTTCAGGGCCTGTCCTCCGAACTGCGGCAGCAGTTGCAGGTTCCCGAGGGGACGCAGGGCGTGGTTATCACCGAAGTTGACCCGGATTCCTCGGCTTCGGCCGCGGGTCTCCAACAGGGCGATATCATCGTCCAAGTGGACCGCAAGCCGGTGAATTCGGTCTCGGAGTTCAACGCCGCCGTTAGAACGAGCGCCTCCCGCGAATCCACGCTGCTGTTGGTAAAGCGTGGCCAAGGCACGCAGTTTGTTGTAGTTCCAAACAAGTAACCGGCCCTCGGGGCGGTGAAAGTTTAGCGTTCGGGAAGCAGGTTTCTTTAGTGAGACCTGCTTCTTTTTGTCTCTGGACGCATCCAACATTTAGAGCCGGTATCGAATATATATGAGCACTCGAAGCAAAAGCTGGCCCACGTTCCTGGCGGAAAGACCAGCGCCGTGGCAACCCCCGGCGGACATCTACCAGACCAAAGACGGCTGGCTGGTAAAGTTCGATCTGGCCGGCGTCCAGATCGGGGACGTGATGGTCACCATTCGCGGCCGGCGCCTGGTTATCAGCGGTGTCCGGCGCGACTCGTTCCTGGAAGAGGGCGCCAGCCACTATTCCATGGAGATCTCCTACAACCGTTTCGAACGGTCGCTTGAGATGCCGGCGAATTTGGAAAATGCTCGCGTCACCATCGTGGCGTGCGAAGGCTTGTTGTTGGTGAGAACGATCACCGAAGGAAAGCAAAATGTCTGAACAACCCGTTGTCTACACACTGCCGGTGCTGCCGCTGAAAAGTGCGGTGCTGTTCCCTTACCTGATGATGCCGTTGTCGGCAGGACGCCCGGCATCCATCGCCGCGGTGGAGGCCGCGCTCGCGACTGAATCGAAGGAAATTTTAGTCTTCACGCAGCGCGATCCCGATGTCGATTCGCCCGCCAAGGACGACCTCTATTCCATCGGAACCAAGGCGGTCATCCGCAAAATGAACCGTTCCGGCGAAGGCCATCTCGAACTCATGGTTCTGGGCATGGAGCGCGTGACGCTGCTGAAGGTCGATAGCTCGGAGCCATTCTTGAAGGGCCGCGCGATACCGCTGCCTCTTCCCGACGACAAGGGTCCGGAGATTGAAGCGCTGCAAGGCGCTCTTGCGGAGCTGGCCGGCGAAGCGCTGACGCTAGCGCAGCCCAACACCCCGCAAGAACTGCGCGGATTGCTGGCCTCCAATGACGACCCGCTGCGGCTGGCGTTCGTTCTGGCGGCCATGTTCAGCCTGGACGCGGACAAATCCCAGTCGCTGCTCGAAGCGCCCACGCGCGCCGAAGCGCTGCGCATGATGCATCGCTACTTGATGCACGAAGTGCAGGTGCTGGAACTGCGCAACAAGATCACCAACGAAGCTCGCACCGAAATGAGCAAGGAGCAGAAGGATTATTTGCTGCGCCAGCAGATGCGGGCGATTCAACAGGAATTAGGCGAAAAGGGCGGCGAACAGGCCGAAGCGCAGCAGTTGCGCGAGCGTCTGGAAAAGGCCGGCTTGCCCGAAGACATCCTGAAGGAAGCCAAGCGCGAACTGGATCGGCTGGAAAAGCTGCCTCCCGGCGCGCCGGACTACAACGTCATTCGAACCTATCTCGATTACGTCCTCGAACTCCCGTGGACCAAGAGCACCGAAGATTCGCTGGACATCGCGCGGGCCCGCCAGGTGCTGGATGAAGATCACTTCGGATTGAAAGATGTGAAGGAGCGCATTCTCGAACATCTGGGCGTGTTGAAGCTGAACCCCAACGCCAAGGCGCCCATCCTGTGCTTCGTCGGCCCTCCCGGCGTGGGCAAGACTTCGCTTGGCCAGTCCATCGCGCGTGCCTTGAACCGCAAGTTCGAGCGCATGAGCCTGGGCGGCCTGCATGACGAAGCCGAGCTGCGCGGCCATCGCCGGACCTATATCGGCGCGCTGCCGGGCCGCGTGATTCAAGCCATGCGGCGCGCGGGCGCGAACAACCCGGTGCTGATGCTGGACGAAGTGGACAAGCTGGGCCACGATTTCCGTGGCGATCCGGCGCACGCTTTGCTCGAGATCCTGGATCCGGAGCAGAACAAAACGTTCCGCGATAATTACCTGGATCTGCCGTTCGACTTGTCGAAAGTGCTGTTCGTCACCACCGCCAATGCGCTGGATACCATCCCGCGTCCGCTGCTCGATCGTATGGAGATCCTGCGGCTGGCCGGTTACAGCGAAGAAGAGAAGCTCGAAATCGCCAAGCGTTATCTGATTCCGAAACAGCTCAAGGAAACCGGGTTGACTGCGGAGCAGTGCGTTCTTCCGGACGATACCGTGCGGAAGATCATCTCCGGTTACACGCGCGAAGCGGGCTTGAGAAGGCTGGAGCGGGCCATCGGCAGCGTGACGCGCAAGGTGGCGTTGAAATTTGCCGAAGGCGCCACGGGGCCATTCAACGTGGGCCTTGAAGATCTCCTCGAAATGATGGGACCGGAACCGTTCAACCAGGAAGAAGCGCGGCGCGATCTTCCTCCGGGCGTCGCCACCGGTTTGGCGTGGACCGAAAGCGGCGGCGACGTGCTGTACATTGAAGGCACGTTGTTGCCGGACGGCAAGGGCATGACCCTGACGGGACAGCTGGGTGAAGTGATGCAAGAGTCGGCCAAAGCGGCCCAGAGCTACATCTGGTCCCACGCGGGCGATTTCGACATCGACCCGGCGCTGTTCAAGACCTCAGGCGTACACGTGCATGTTCCAGCGGGCGCGATCCCGAAGGACGGACCGTCGGCCGGCGTCACCATGGCGACCGCGTTGACGTCGCTTTACTCGAAGCTGCCGGCTCGCAGCGATGTCGCGATGACTGGTGAGATTACTTTAACGGGTTTGGTGCTGCCCATCGGCGGCATCAAAGAGAAGGTGCTGGCGGCGCGGCGGGCCGGAATTCATACCATCATTCTGCCCAAGGCGAACCAGAAGGATCTGCGCGATCTTCCCGAGGAAGTTCGCAAAGAGACGGAGTTCATCTTCGCCAGCCGGGTGGAAGACGTCTTAAGGACTGCGATTCCGCAACTGGCCGAGCGGATGGACGCCAGCAAGACCCGGCCCATCATTCAGGCGGCGTAACGGCCGCGAAGACCGGGTGTAGACAACAGAGCGCGGAGACTTTTCAGACGGTCTCCGCGCTTTTTTTGTGCCGGTTCGCTGCAGATGTTAGTCTGGCGATGGCACGTCTCGAAAATGATGCGATGAATAAACCCAAAGAGCAGATTGCGAGAACTCCGAAATTCAAGAACGAAGACGAAGAAGCGAAGTGGTGGGCGAGCTCAAAGGGGCGGGATTTTCTTAAGCGGCAATCCGCCGCGCCGGCTTCGAAGAACCAGAAGGGATCACCCCTCGTGGCCAATCTGAACCGTGCGAGCAGCGTCCAGATCGCGCTCCGCTTGCCCGCGCCCGATCTTGCCAAAGCCCGCGAGATCGCCGGCCGCAAAGGAATCGGCTACCAGACGCTTCTGAAGATGCTGGTCCATGAGGGACTGCGCCGCGAATCGCGACGGCGCTAGCGCGAATCTTTCTTGCAACCTGCCGGTTGCACTTCATGCGCGGTCCTGTTAATCTGCAACCTGGAGGTTGCTCATGAGCACGGACCGCATCGAGAAAAAGATCCTTCTGAAAGCGCCGCTGGCAAGGGTTTGGCGCGCCCTGTCGGATTCCACCGAGTTTGGAACCTGGTTCGGAATGAAATTCGATGGCCCGTTCGCCCCGGGGGCCGCAATGCGCGGGGTGATCGTACCGACCAAAATGAATCCCGAGGTCGCGAACGCTCAGAAGAAATACGAGGGCATTTCGTTTGGGATCGTGATCGACAAGATGGAGCCGGAGCGCCTGTTTTCGTTCCGCTGGCATCCGGGCGCCGTGGATCCAGCCATCGATTATTCCCAGGAGCCAACAACGCTGGTGGTCTTCTCCCTGGAGGAAATGCCGGACGGAGTCCTGCACACCGTCACTGAATCCGGCTTCGACCAGATCCCGCTCGCGCGTCGCGCGCAGACATTCGCGGGCAATGAACAAGGCTGGGCCATACAGATGACGTTGATCGAGGCTTACGTTGTCCAGACCAAGCAAGCCCAGGCCACGTAGCGCGACGGCCGCGCCGATATTCGCGGCGCTCGGCGACCAGACACGTTTACGGATTGTTTTTCGGCTCTGCGACGATGGGCCACTGTCCATCACCCGGCTCGCCGCGGGATCCACGGTGACGCGGCAGGCGATCACCAAGCACTTGCGTGTGATGGAAGAAGCCGGCTTGGTCCGGAGCACACGGCACGGCCGCGAGAGCGTTTGGCAGCTGGAGCAGCGGCGCCTGCGAGAGGCGCGCCACTATCTCGACCTGATTTCAAAGCAGTGGGACGACGCTCTGGGCCGTCTCCGCAAGTTCGTCGAAGACTGACACGCGGCCCCGTTTCTGAGAGTCTAAGATCTGAGAGGCTACTTATGAACGTCAGAGACAAGGTCGTAGTCGTCACCGGCGGCGCTAACGGCATCGGCCGCGCCCTGTGCCGTCGATTTGCGGCGGAAGGCGCGAAAGCGGTGGTGGTGGCCGACATCGAGGGTGAAACCGCGCGCAAGGTTGCGGCCGAGATCGGCGGCTGGGACATCAACGTCAACGTCGCGAGCGAATCCGACGTTCAGATGCTGGTGGATGCAGTCCTCAAGAAGTACGGACAGATCGATCTGTTTTGCTCCAACGCCGGCGTCGGAGTCGAAGGCGATTGTTGCGCGCCCGATCGCGATTGGCTGCGCTCCTGGGAAGTGAATGTGATGGGGCACGTCTACGCGGCGCGCGCGGTTCTGCCGGGCATGCTGGCGCGCGGGGAGGGCTATCTGCTGCAAACCATTTCGGCCGCGGGGCTGCTCACCATGCTGGGCTCCGCGCCTTACTCAGTCACCAAGCACGCCGCGCTCGGACTGGCCGAATGGCTGAGCATTACTTATGGCGATCAAGGGATCAAGGTCTCCGCGCTCTGCCCGCTGGGCGTGAAGACCCGCATGCTGGAGCGCGCCGAATTCGGCGGCGGTTCGTTCCTTCTGGAAGACGCAATGGAGCCCGGCGAAGTCGCCGAAGCCGTGGTCCAAGGACTGGAGGCCGAGCAGTTCCTCATCACTCCGCACCCGAAAGTTCTGGAGTACGTGCGCCGGAAAGCCGGCGATTATGACCGTTGGCTGAACGGCATGCGCCGCCTGCAAGCGGGCATGATCCCGCTGAAGCCGCAACCCTAGCTGCCGCTTCGCTTGACAGAACCACACGCGTATCCTACCTTGAGAATTCATGCGAAAAAAAGTCACCGTAGTGGGAGCCGGGAATGTCGGCGCGAATTGCGCGCTTCGCATCGCCGGGAAAGAATTAGCGGACGTGGTGCTGGTGGACGTGGTGGAAGGCGTTCCGCAGGGCAAGGGGCTGGACCTGCTGGAATCAGGCCCGGTGGAAGGATACGACGTCAGTATCATCGGAGCCAATGATTACGCGCCTACGGCGAATTCGGACCTGGTGGTCATCACGGCTGGATTTCCGCGCAAGCCCGGAATGAGCCGCGACGATCTGCTGATCGCGAATTACGAAGTGGTGAAAACCGCCACCGAACAGGCGGTGAAGGCTTCGCCCAACGCCATCCTGATCCTGGTCACCAATCCGCTGGACGCCATGTGCTGGACCGCGTTCCAGGTCGCAAAATTCCCCAAGGCTCGCGTGATCGGCATGGCCGGCATTCTGGACACGGCGCGTTTCCGCACCTTCATCGCCGACGAGCTGAAAGTTTCGGTGACCAACGTCACCGCGCTGGTGCTGGGCGGCCACGGCGACACCATGGTTCCTATTTCGCGCCTGACTAACGTGTCCGGCATTCCGCTGAGCGAACTGCTGGATCAGGCCACCATCGACCGTCTGGTACAGCGAGCGCGCGATGGCGGAGCCGAGATCGTGAAATATCTCAAGACCGGAAGCGCCTACTATGCGCCTTCGGCGGCGGTGGTCGAGATGGTGGAGTCCATCCTCAAGGATAAGAAGAAGGTGCTGCCGTGCGCGGCGTACCTGGAAGGCGAATACGGCATCCAGGGGCTGTATGTAGGTGTTCCGGTGAAACTCGGCGCTAAAGGCATCGAGAAGATTTACGAGATCAAGCTCGAATCCGGCGAGCTGGCCGCGCTACAGAAGAGCGCCGCCGCGGTGCAGGAACTGGTGAACGTGATCAAGACCAAGATGTAGCTTTCCGTAGCGCACGCACTTCTGCGTGCCGCGTTCACACTCGTGTGAACGCCTGGATGGCGCGGACTATTCCGATGGGCCGGTCTAAGAATCGTGTGCGAATAGGGCACGAGGGCGGGACCGTCGGTCGATTTCCGGAGCAGCGGCAGTCTCAAAGAACAACGTCAGGGCCTCGGTGAGATTCGAGCGGGCCTCTTCCACTGTGTCGCCCTGGCTGGCGATGTCGAGCTCTGGGCAAGTAGCGACATAGCCATCCCCCTCCCGCTCGATCACAGCGGTTGGGCTTCGAAGCATGGGCATGCTCCGATTGTAACGAATATGGGCTTAGTTGTACTATTGACCCGACCCACCAGGCTCGCACTGCACTCGTGTCGCCGGGTCCTCAACAGTTGAAGACGTTAGGAGAGCCCTGCCACCCCGCTATACTTGACTTAGATGCACGAAATGGCCGTTTTCTGGCTCCGTATGGCCACGGCGCTCTATGGAGTTGGGCTGCTGCACGTCATGGCGGTGCTGCTGCGCCGCCGCGAAGGCTTCCTCAAGCCCGCGCTTTTCGCTTTCCTCGTCGCCGCGGTATTGCATTTCGTCGCGATTGTGGAAATGACCGTCGCGCTCGGCCATCTGCCGGTCGACACGTTCTTTGAATCCGCCACCGTCTGCGCCTTCCTGATTGCCGTCCTCTTTCTCTTCGTCTATTGGCGCTACGACGCCGCCAGCCTCAGCGTGTGCATCTTCCCGCTGGTCTTCGTCCTCACACAAGTGGGCGCGATGGAAACGCCCATCGGCTCATGGCCCAGCACCAACGTCCGCGCCTTGCTGCTGGTGCACGTGATGATGGTGCTGCTGGGCTACGCATCGCTGCTGCTCACCGCCGTCGCCTCGTGCTTCTATTTGATTCAAGAACGGCAGCTCAAGCGAAAAAAGCCGCTCGATCTTCCCGAGTTCATCGCGCAGCTCTTCAAGCGCCTGCCGCCGCTCGCCACGCTCGACAACCTGATCACCAACGCCATGAGCTTCGGCTTCGTGTTCATCACGTTGGGCGTCATCGCGGGCAGCACCTGGGCGTTCATCGACGCGGGCACCGCCTGGATTCGCGACCCGCGCATCGCGCTCGCCTTCATCACCTGGGGCTTCTATCTCACCATGGTGTTTCTTCGCCAGACGGCCGGATGGAGAGGCCGCAAGGCCGCGTTGATGGCCGTGGCCGTGCTCTGCTGTTCCGGACTCACCTGGGCTGCGCACGTGGGCCTGCGCAACCTGATCGCCAAATGAAATTTTCCATCACAGGCGTGAATCACAAGAGCGCGCCGGTGGAGGTGCGCGAGCGCCTGGCGTTCGACGAAAGCGCGTTATCGCAAGCGCTGATTTCGCTCAAAGGAAGGCCGGGCTTCTGCGAAGGGATGATCCTTTCCACCTGCAATCGCGTGGAAGTGGCGCTCACTTGCGAAGAGAACTCCAACTCGGAAGTGGCGGTCGATCAGTTTCTGGCAGACACCCGGCACGTCCAGCGTGAGTGGGTGACGCCTTACCTTTACCATTTTGAAGACAGCGAGGCTATTCGTCACTTGTTTCGAGTAGCTGCAAGCCTTGACTCGATGGTGATCGGCGAGCCCCAGATTTTGGGACAGCTCAAGTCGGCTTACTCGCTCGCCAAGGAACACGGCGCGGTCAGCGGATTCATGGACGCGCTGCTCACCCGCGCCTTCAATGTCGCCAAGCGCGTGCGTTCGGAAACCGACATCGGCGAGAACGCCGTCTCCATCAGCTATGCGGCCGTGGAACTGGCGCGCGAGATTTTCGGTTCGCTCGCCGGCAAGAAGATCATGATCGTCGGCGCGGGAAAGATGAGCGAGCTGGCGGCCCGGCATTTGCGGCGGAGCGGCGCGGGGCAAATCCTGGTGACGAATCGCACCCGCGAACGCGCCCTCGAAATGGTGGAGTTGTTCGACGGCAAGCTGGTGGATTACACGCGCTTCCTCTCGGTGCTGCCCGAGGTGGACATCGTCATCGCTTCGAGCGGCGCCCCGCACTACATCATCGTGCGCGATGAAATGAAGAAGGTGCTGGAAGCGCGCCGCAACAAGCCGATGTTCCTGATCGATATCGCGGTGCCCCGCAACATCGAGCCGACAGTCAACGAGCTGGACAACGTCTTCCTCTACGACATCGACGATCTGCAAAAGGTGATCGAGACCAATCTGCGAGGGCGCGCGGAATCGGCCGAAGACGCCGAGGCCATTATTCACGAGGAAGTGGAGCGCATGCTTGCGCGCCTGAAAGCTCGCGAGGTGGCGCCCACCATCGTCCAGCTGCAAGAGGAGCTGGAACGGTTGCGCGCGGGCGAAATTGCGCGCTGGCGAGCCAAGCTTGGGACGCTGACTCCGGAGCAGGAGCGGACCATCGAAGCGTTCACCAAAAGCATGATGAACAAGATTGCGCACGGGCCGATTTCCGAAATCCGCCGGCAAGCTTCGCAGCCCGATGGACACTACATCATCAGCGCCGTGCGAAAGGTCTTTCGTCTGGACTAAGATGCTGACGATCGGTTCGCGCGGTTCCCAACTGGCGCTGTGGCAGGCGCACTGGATTCAAGCTCGCCTTGAAGCATTGGGCGAGCAGTGCCGAATTGAAATCATCAAGACCACCGGCGACAAGATCACCGACATTGCGCTTTCGCAAGTAGGATCGAAGGGCCTGTTTACCAAGGAAATCGAGGAGGCGCTGCTCGCGGGGGAGATCGATCTGGCGGTGCACAGCCTCAAAGACATGCCCACAGATTTACCGGCCGGCCTGACATTGGCGGCGGTTCCTGAGCGCGAAGATCCGCGCGATGCACTGATTGGCCGCGCCTTGGCCGAACTCCCCGCCGGCGCTCGCGTAGGCACCGGTTCCTTGCGGCGCGCCGCGCAACTGCGGGCGCTACGGCCCGATTTGCGGATCGAAGATATTCGAGGCAACGTCGATACTCGCTTGCGCAAATTGGATGAAGGCCGCTACGATGCCATCGTGCTTGCTTCGGCTGGATTACGGCGCTTGGGCTGGCAGAACCGGATCACCGAACTTTTCGATCCAGGCATCATGTGCCCGGCCGTTGGACAGGGAGCGCTCGCCGTTGAGACTCGCGACGACGGCGGCGCCGCTTTTCAAATTGCAAGGCGCTTGGAGCACGCGGAAACACGCGCCGCGGTGACCGCCGAACGCGCCGTGTTGGCCGCACTGGGCGGGGGATGCCAGGCGCCGATGGGAGCGCACGCCTTTATCGCCAACGAAACCCTTTCCATCCTGGCGCTGATTGTTTCTCCCGATGGCGCTCGGGTAGTCCGCAAGGAGGCGCAGGGACCCGTGGCGGAAGCAGCGGCGCTCGGCCACGCGCTGGGCGAAAAACTTCTCGCGGCCGGCGGGAAACAAATTCTCGACGCCGTCTACGCGAAATCATGAGCAAGGTTTATCTGGTCGGCGCCGGTCCCGGCGACCCCGGCCTCATCACCTGGAAGGGCCGCAAGCTGCTGGCCATCGCCGACTCCATCCTGTACGACAACCTCGCCAACGAACATCTGCTCGATCTCGCGCCCAAGAGTTGCGAGCGCATTTACGTCGGCAAAAAGAAATCGGTGCATGCTTTTCCGCAGGAAGAAATTTGCGCCATGCTGATCGATCGCGCGCGGCGCGGCCTCAACGTGGTGCGCCTCAAAGGCGGCGATCCGTTTATTTTCGGGCGCGGCGGTGAGGAACTGGAGGCGCTGGCCGACGCCGGCATTCCGTTCGAAGTAGTCCCGGGTGTCACTTCGCCCTTGGGAATCGCGGCTTATAGCGGCATTCCGCTCACCCACCGCGCGCACAACAAAGTGCTGACTTTCGTGACCGGCCACGATGTGCACGGTATCGATTGGAGCAAGATCGGGCAGACCGAAACGCTGGTAATTTTCATGGGCATTTTCTCGATTCGCGAGATCGCCTCTGAGATCATGCGGCATGGACGCTCCGGCGACACGCCGGCGGTAGCCGTGCGATGGGGCACGCGGCCCGATCAGGAAACGGTGACCGGCACTCTTCGAACCATCGCCGATCGCATCGAGCAAGCCAAGTTGAAACCGCCCGCAACTGTCATCATCGGCGAAGTGGTCGCACTGCGCGAGAAACTCGACTGGTTTGAAAAGCTGCCTCTGTTCGGAATCAAAGTTGTTGTGACGCGCGCGGCAGAGCAAGCCGCGGAATTATCCGATCGGCTACGCGCACTTGGCGCCGATCCACAAGAGTTGCCGGTGATCGCACTGGGACCGCCGGCCGATCCCGGGCCGCTGGCGGGAGCCATCGAAAATCTGGCCGGCTATGACTGGCTGATTTTCACCAGTGTCAACGGCGTGCGATTCTTCATGGATCAATTGGATCAGTCACCGCATGATTTGCGCGCGCTCAAAGCCCGCATCTGCGCCATTGGGCCAGCCACGCGAAAGGCCATCGAAGATCTGCACCTCAAAGTGGATCTGATGCCGGAAGAATACGTCGCCGAAAGCGTTGTCAAAGCGTTTGCTTCAGAGGATCTCGCAGGCAAGAAAATCCTGTTGCCTCGGGCCGCGGTCGCTCGTGACTTAATTCCAATTGAACTGGCGAAATCAGGCGCGCAGGTTGACGTTGTGGAAGCCTATCGAAATGTTGTACCGGCCAACGCCCCGGCCCGGGCGCGGGAAATCTTTTCCGCTGAGAAGAAGCCCGATTGGATCACGTTCACCAGTTCCTCCACCGTCAAGAACCTGCTCGCGCTTACCGGCCGTGAAGCCCTGGAAGGCGTGCGCATCGCGTCAATTGGACCTGTGACCAGCGCGACTCTCTGCGCGCACGGCCTCAAGGTAGACGCGGAGGCCAAGCAATTCACGCTGGATGGACTAATCGACGCAATTCTCATCGCCAAGTGATGGGGCCTACCAGATATAATCTTTCGCCTCATCGCGGCGCTCATAACTGTCGAGCACGTGAACCACGCGGAGCTTTTTCATCTTGGCAGGATTCAACGCGCCGATCGGAATATAAATGATGCGACGGTTCAAATGCCCGGCGATGGAGCGGAAAATGGAGCGCGGCGGCTTGGCGGCCACATACACGACGAAGCGCTGCTTGGAATAATCCAGCGCAGCCATCAACAAACGTTCCGGTTTGTTTTGCGCGAAGTCGTAATCGGGATCGGTCCAGACATCCAGCATGCGGCGCGGCGGAAGAGCCATCAGAAATCCACCGTATTCGGCCCGCCCGATTCCAGGTCCCACCAGGTGCTGGAACGGATGCGTGGAGTAAAACGCCATGTCCGATTCGTTCTGATGCTCGCCCAGCCAGGTAGTCAGGTATTGATAGCGATCTTCGGGATCCTCGTCGAAGATGACCACCGTGGCGCCCACTTCGCCTGCGATGCGATCCAGCTGCCGCACATAGATCTTGGCCTCGTGCCAGTTGCGGATGGTCTCGCGCAGGTCGATTCCGTCCAGGATCGACGTTGTAAACGGCTCCGTCCGCGAGCGCTCTTCGGACAACATGCTCTTGGCCTTGCGTTTCAGGAAACGGCCGTAATCCTCAATGACCAGGTCTTCGGGAGGATACGAGCAGATGGCCGATCCGTCGGTTTGACGGGCCCACTCGCCTTCCAACTTTTCCTTCTTGCGCTCCTTGAGGCCGCGCGGAATGAGACGCTGTTTGGGACGGGGAAGACGCCGGCGCAGGCGCAGCTTCTTGGTGTTGAACCAAATTTCCTGGCCCGACAGATTCACGGTCTCCATCAAATCGCTGGCGGCCTTCTGCGCGGGATAGCGATTGCCCATATGCCAGACTTCGTAGGCGTAGTTGTCGTCCACTACCGAGCGCGCGGCCACGGTTAAATCGAAAACGCCGGCCATTAAATCGCCGTTGATGGACGCCAGATTGCGCGTAAAGCGGGCCAGCATGCGGCGCTGCCAGTATTCCACTTTGTCGCCCGTGTTTTTGACGTATTCCTTCTCCGCCTCGCGCAACAAATCGAATTGGACCTTAGGGCGGTCTACCGCCCAATCGGGCGTCATCTGGGCCCGAAACATTTCGTAGCGATCCTGCAAGTACGGATACTCGACGGTGATCTCGGCCAGGCAATCGGGATGCGGATTCAGCAGCCGGATTTCGGGCGCCCGGGTGCGGCCGGGGGCGTCTTTAGGGACCTCCATGGCGTCCAGCACAGGATCGAGCAGATTGAGGGAGACAACCACCAATACCTGCGCCAACGGATCGGCCCCTTGGAGCTTCCATGCCATGCCGGCCGCGTGCGCCGCGGTCTCCTCGTCGCGGGGTTGCGGGTAAACGCGATAGGCATCGATGTATCTGCTGAGGCCGATGTAACGAATCGAATAAGGATCGGGATAGGTGTCGGGAAGATGCGGCCGGTCGCCCGAATCCGGCTCGATGAAAATTACCTCGGCTTCTATTTCGAGCGCCGTCCGCACGGCTTCGGTGAACGGATCGCACGGCTCCACAGGCACATAGATGGCGCGCTCGTCGTCTTTTGGATCCGGAAACAGAATCACCGTCATCTCCGGCAAGCGAGCCAGGGCTTGCAGGTAGACATCTTCGAACGATCCGGGCAGTTCAACGGCCACAATGGAGGGCCGATCGCGCAAAATGGCGCGCCGCACTTCGATGGCAAATTCGAGCCGGCCGGGAATTACGGGGAAATAATTGAAATTACCGCGCCGCAGGCTGGCGGGATCTTCGAAAGATTTTCCTGCCGGGAAATCAGGGCCGAGGGACATACCGCAGCGCCTCGTCCCCGAGCGTTTCGAGAATAGCCGTGCGCATCAGAAAACGCTCGTCGCTTTGGCTGGACAGCGTGAGCCCGTCGTCCAGACTTTTCAGTTTCATCACGAAGCGCGCGATGTTGATGCCATCGCGCACGGTGTAACGTTCGTCGGCCGAGTGAGCCAGCTGCAGGAACTCGGTGACGTAATTCAATATATGTTCGTCGCCGAAGGGCACGTTTTCCTTCAGGATGGCGTACTCTTCGTGGCGCTCCGGAAAATCGATGGTGAGCTGCGGTTGCAGGCGCGAATGAATGTACTCGGGCAGATCGAACGTAGAGGCGTCGTCATTCATGGTGGCCACCAGGCGGAACAGGGGGTGCGCCTTGATCTTAATTCCGGTGACGATGGATTCGACATATCTACGGTTATCGAGAAGGGGGGCCAGAGACGCCCAGCTCTTCTCGCTCATGCGATTACCTTCGTCCAAAATCACCACGCCGCCGCGCAGCATGGCGGTGACCAGAGGGGAGGCCACGTAACGCAGCTTAGACTGGCCTTCGATCACCGGGGTGACCAGCAAGTCTTCCGGACGAGTATCCACCGTGGCTTGCATGATGTACACTTCGCGATTCAGGCGTTTCGCAGCGGCGTAGGCCAGGGTCGTTTTGCCGACGCCCGGCTTGCCCAGCAGGCGCGGATTCATGGGAACGTCCGCGGAATCCACTACCAGCCATGCGGCCAGCAATTGGCGCATAACTTCTTCCTGGCCCACCCAGGTGACGGTGAGTTCGTCGGGGTGAGCGAGATGAAGAGTAACGCCGTCGATCTCCACCAGCATACGTAGCTATTCTAACTGCTAGGGGTTGGGGATTGGCGGCCGGCCCTGGAGGCCGTCGCTCAGGCGGCTGCGGCGGCGCCCGCACGGGCGGCAATGACCATGGGCCTGGAAGCCATGGCTGCGTCGTGATAGGCCCGCATAAACGCGTGAGCCATGGGCTGGCACCCCTGCGACGGGTAGAGTTGGAAGAACATCCGGTGGACGCCGCCGGGCTGGAGGCTTGGGCAAATGGCAGCTGTGGTTGAAGCGCAGCGCTCAATGCATGTGCCGCAGTCGAGTCCTAAGCTGGAACAGGTCTCTGGCTGGTTTTCAGTAGCGAAATCCATGAATCGTTCCCCACCCTTCGCACTAGGTAAATGTAATTATTGAGCCTGAGGTTTGTTTTTCCTATAGTACCCATGAGTGGTTGTCCTGACTCTTTTGGGGGTATCCAAGGTACGCGCACGTGATTTTGCCGGTTTTTTGTATGGGAGCTTACTTCTAGAAACGCTTACTAACGTGCGCGGCGCGGTTCCGGGTAAAATCCTAGGCGAGTACTGCCACTTGGAATTTTCGAACATACTGGTGCGCGCCACTAACTGGGTTGGAGACGCGGTAATGTCGGTGCCGGCTTTGCGAGCCATTCGTGAACGGTTTCCCGCGGCCCGGATTTCGGTGCTGGCCAAGCCTTGGGTAGCGGATTTGTACGGACGGGAATCGTTCATCGACGAGATCATCCTGTATAGCGGCGAATCGCCGTGGCGGACCGGCCACGAGTTGCGAGCCCGGCGGTTTGACTGCGCCATACTGTTGCAAAACGCCTTCGAAGCCGCCTGGATCGCATGGCTGGCCCGGATCCCTGCGCGTATTGGATATAAGCGCGATGGGCGCCAACTGCTGCTGACCCGGGCCGTGGATGTCCCGAAGCCGGGCGAGATCCCCCGGCACGAGCGCTTTTATTATCTGGAGCTGCTACGGCGAGCAGGCTTGATCGACGCGCTGCCCGCGTGCGAGGCAATCCGACTTCAGCGCGGCTCCGCTCCGGACGGCAGGCCGGTGATCGGAGTGAGTCCGGGCGCCGCTTATGGAACCGCGAAACGCTGGCTCCCGGAGCGGTTTGCCGAAGCCGCCGGAGCATTGGCCACGGCGCGTGGCGCGTCAATCGCCTTGTTTGGCTCGAAGGCGGAGCGCGAGCTTTGCGAAAACGTGGCCCGGCGCCTGAACGGCCACCAGGTAACCAACTACGCGGGGCAAACCACGCTGGCGCAATTTATCGATCTCGCTTCCGGGTGCGAGCTGTTCTTGACCAACGATTCCGGCGCCATGCACATTGCCTCGGCTCTGGGCGTGCCGACCGTCGCGATTTTTGGAGCCACCGACGATACGACGACGGGGCCCACCGGATGGAACGCGCGCGTGGTCCGGCAGCCCGTCGATTGCAGCCCGTGCTTATTGCGCGAGTGTCCCATCGATCATCGGTGCATGACGGGGGTCAGCGCGGAAAGGGTGGTGAAAGAGGCTCTGGAATTGTTGGAAAATTAGACGACGTCCACGCCCATGCTGCGCGCGGTTCCCTTGACGCTGCGGACGGCTGCGGCCACGTCAAAGCAGTTCAGATCGGGCATCTTGATCTTGGCGATCTCTTCCACCTGCGCCTCGGTGATCTTGCCGACCTTATTCTTATTCGGCTCGGCCGAACCCTTGGCCAGATTCACCGCGCGCTTGATCAGCACCGGCACCGGAGGAGTTTTCGTGATGAAGGTGAAGGAGCGGTCACTATAAATGGTGATGACCACCGGAATAATCAGGCCTTCCTGGTCCTTGGCCGAAGTTTTGGCGTTGAAGCCTTTGCAAAACTCCATGATGTTGACGCCCTTGGGACCGAGCGCCGTACCCACCGGGGGCGCCGGCGTGGCCTTGCCCGCGGGGATTTGCAGCTTCACGTAATCGGTAATTTTCTTTGCCATGGTTTTCTTCTGTATCTCTGCTTCTATATTTTCTCGACCTGCAGGAAATCCAGCTCCACCGGCGTGGCGCGGCCAAAAATGGTCACCAGCACGCGCAAGGTGTTACGTTCCGGATTGATTTCGTCCACCTTGCCCGAGAAATTCGCGAACGGCCCGTCGTTGATGCGCACCGTTTCGTTCTTCTCGAAGTTCATCTTGGGACGCGGGCGCTCGGCGGAAGTCTGCTGCCGGAACAGAATCGAATTCACTTCGTCGGCCGTCAGAGGGACCGGGCTGTTGCCGCCGCCGACGAATCCGGTGACGCGCGGCGTGTTCTTCACCTCGTGCCAGAGCTGATCGCTCATCTGCATCTGCACCATCACGTACCCGGGATAGAGCAGGCGCTTGCTGGTGACCTTTTTGCCGCCGCGCAGTTCGACCACTTCTTCGGTGGGGATCAGAAGCTCGCCAATCTGGTCGGCAAAGCCAAAGGCCTGCGAGCGGCTTCGCAAGGACTCTGCCACTTTCTGCTCGAAGCCCGAGTAGGTGTGGATGATGTACCAGTTCTTGCCGTCGCCAACGGCGGCCGCGGCCGGCGCTTCTACGGGAGTTTCTTCCGCGGAGGCTTCGATGGCGGCATCCGTGGAAACCTCGGGTTTTTCCTCAACCGGGTGCGCGGTCTCTTCCGTCTGCCCGTCGGTAGAAATTATTTCTTCGTCCGCCATTAATCTCTCATCTACTTCGTAAACGCATTGAACAGCTTGTTAATGAGGCTCAGGAAGATCTCGTCGATCACCGCGAAATACGCAGCAAACGCGAAGACGGCGACAATCACCACCAGTGTGGTGGCGCGAACCTGCTTCCAGGACGGCCACGTCACGCGGCGCATCTCGGTCTGCAGTTCTTCGAAGTAATCCTTCACCTGCACGGGCCAATTGGAGGCCCGTTGGATGAAACTCCCCTGGTCGCCTTCCTGTATTTGTGCAATCGCCATGTTGTTACGTCTCCTCGCTCCGAGTGAGATGGCAGGGGCAGAGGGATTTGAACCCCCAAAGGCGGTTTTGGAGACCGCTGGTTTACCGTTAGCCTATGCCCCTACTCGGGCGCCTCCACCTTCAGTTTACTTGATTTCGCACCCTTACTTTATTTCCCGGTGTACCCGATGCACGCGACAGAAGGCGCAGAACTTCTTCAACTCCAGCCGCTCGGTCTTGGTCTTCTTGTTCTTGGTCTTGCTGTAGTTCTTGCGTTTGCACTCGGTGCACTGCAATGTAATGATTTCACGCATTTTTTCGCTCCCTTCAGTCGCAAAGAAGGATTCTATTCCAATATCTCGGTCACGGTTCCGGCGCCCACCGTCCGGCCGCCTTCGCGGATGGCAAACCGCAATCCCTTGTCCATGGCCACCGGCGTAATCAGCTCCACCACCAGCCCCACGTTGTCGCCCGGCATCACCATTTCGGTACCTTCCGGCAACTCCGTCACGCCCGTCACGTCCGTGGTCCGGAAATAAAACTGCGGCCGGTAGCCCTTGAAGAACGGCGTGTGCCGCCCGCCCTCTTCTTTGCTCAGCACGTAGATCTCGCCCTTGAACCGCTTGTGCGGCGTTATCGATCCCGGCTTGGCGATCACCTGCCCGCGCTCTACGTCGTCCTTCTCGATGCCGCGCAGCAGCAATCCCACGTTGTCTCCCGCCCGCCCCTCGTCCAGCAGCTTCTTGAACATTTCCACGCCCGTCACCACCGTCTTGCGCGTGTCCTTGAAGCCCACGATCTCCATTTCCTCGCCCACCTTGCAGATCCCCTTCTCAATCCGGCCCGTCACCACCGTGCCGCGCCCCTGGATGGAGAAAATATCCTCAATCGGCATCAGGAACGGCTTGTCGATATCGCGCGCCGGCGTGGGAACGTAGCTGTCCACCTTCGCCATCAGCTCATCCACCGTCTTTTCCCACTTCTCTTCCCCGTTCAACGCTCCCAGCGCACTCACCCGCACCACCGGCAGATCGTCGCCGGGGAACTGATACTTCGACAGCAGCTCGCGCACTTCCAGCTCCACCAGTTCCAGCAACTCCGGATCGTCCACCATGTCCACCTTGTTCAGCGCCACCACGATGTGCGGCACGCCCACCTGACGGGCCAGCAGCACGTGCTCGCGCGTCTGCGGCATCGGACCGTCGGTGGCCGCCACCACCAGGATGGCGCCATCCATCTGCGCGGCTCCGGTGATCATGTTCTTGATATAGTCGGCGTGGCCCGGGCAATCCACGTGCGCGTAGTGCCGGTTGGCCGTCTCATACTCGATGTGCGCCACTGCGATCGTGATTCCGCGCGCCTTTTCTTCCGGAGCGTTGTCGATCGAGTCGAACGAGCGGAACTTCACCTTCGGATTGTGCTTGGCCAATACCTTGGTGATCGCCGCCGTCAGCGTGGTCTTGCCATGATCGATGTGCCCGATCGTCCCGATGTTTACGTGCGGCTTGCTGCGGTCAAATTTTTCCTTCGCCAT
>Ga0302324_100001916_pt1 | contig 49247 bp, 33 predicted proteins | sample Palsa_T0_1_FD_201949 | JGI IMG/M metagenome (GOLD analysis project Ga0302324, IMG submission 201949) | Peat permafrost microbial communities from Stordalen Mire near Abisko, Sweden - Palsa_T0_1 | ecosystem: Environmental > Terrestrial > Soil > Palsa > Peat permafrost | place: Sweden: Abisko...
GTGGGCGCGAACCCGGCTTTGATTTGTTTCAAATTCGCCTCGAGCCATGGGCCGAAAGCGTTGGGAGACCAGCGATACGATTGCGCCTCACGCCCTTGGTTGAACCACGCCTTTTGCGGCGTGCCGTCAGCATTGAACAAAATGTGATCGTAGGAATAGCCGTCCGCATCAGGATAAAAATCAATGTAGTTGTCGTGCGGGCAAAAGAGAATTCCGTGGCGTTTGCACGCCTCAACCATTGCGCGGAAGTCATCAAAATTGCCTGCCGGCGGATAAATGTCCGGCAAACGATAATCATAACCCCAGCGTTGCCACACGTGCTTCACGAATACCGCGTCGGTGACGCCGTAATGCGCGGCCATTTCCACGTCCCGCGCGGCACGGCGGTAATCGCCGTCCCATTGATCGAGACAGACGCGTCCGAGCAAATTCGCGACGCCACCGGCGGGTTTGAAGTTGGCGAGGTCGTGATAAACACGCGCGGCGGCGAAGGCTTGATGTGTGGACGGCACGAAGGACAACGTCGCGTCATGGTGCGCGACGAGTGAGTAGGTGCGCCGCTCGGGATCGACATGAAAGCGGTCGGGGAAAATGTCGCTTGCCTGCACCAGGGAGAGGCCGTTCTTGAAATCCATCCCGACGTGACGGGTGCAAAGCGTGAAACCGCCGGCCTGCAAGTCGAAACGCGCCGGGTCTTGAATCACGTTGCCGAAACCGGCGTAAATGCGATGCGCCACTTCTGAAGCGGGTCCGATGGCCAAAGCCGTAAAGCGCGGTTCGCCACGCACATCGCGTTGCACTCCTGGCATCGCAAAGGCGATTCGCAATGCGCCCTTCTCAGCCCACACAATGGTTTGCACGGCGAGCGAAGCATCGCCACGCGCCACGTAACTGGTAATGGCGCCACGCCCGTCGTCAAAACGGTTTTCCACGCGTTCACACGGCAAATCCGTTCTATTGGCGCCGATGGCCTGGCCATCCACCTGCACGGTGAAGCCATCGAAAACGAGTTCGTGTTGATCATCCGCGAATGCGATGAAAGCATCCGCGAGGCCGGAGGGACCGGGCACAATCGACGCACCCGTGGCGCCCGCTTCACTCTCCAGTTTCCAACTCCATACGGACGATTTGCCATGCAACGCGCCTTTGGCCTGCTCCAACGCTTTTTGACGACGCGCGAGACGTTCGGCTTCGGGCTCGGGTTTTTGTGACACGCCGCCAGCGAGCGTCGGTTCGGCCCAATACGATTGGTCGCACACGGTGTTGTGCGCCGGGCCGGGATCAGTCACCAGGCGCAAGGTAACTTCACGACCCGCGTAAGCCGAGAGATCGACGTGGGCCGCTTCCCAGCGCTTCGCGGCGGAGAAACGCGTGAAGAGTGTGTTAAAGGCGCCGCCGTCGTTCACGAGCACGCGGTATTCGACTCCGTCGCTGGGCGGCTCTTTCGCGGTGTTATCACGAATGGCGGTCGCGAAATCGAGGGCGATGGGCGTCTGGCTCGGCAACGTGACACGGTAATCGACGAACACATCACCCCATCCTTTGCGCCATGCCGGGTGAACGGCAACGGCATGGCGTTGATCCCCCCGATCGATGTCCAGCAACTGCACCGATGCGCCCGTGCTTTCATCGGAGCCCTGCCAGCCAATCGGCTTCGCGGTCGGATTCACACCCTCCATGGCGATGGAGGGACGAAATATTTTGGGCGCATCCAGCCGCAACCGGCCGTTCTTCGAGAGCTTCAATGCCGAGAGTTGCGTGGTTGCGAGACTGGCGGCGGTGACGGCGGAAGATGATACCGAAGCGATCAAAATCGCGTGCGCGGATAAATCGGCGGAGCCTTGGCGAAATTCCGCGTAGGCATGGACCGGATACAACGCGGCGTAGCTGCCCTTACCCGGAATGACGCTAAAGAAGAGCGATTGAATGCCGTTCGCCTCGACCGAGAACGGTTTACTGGCACTATCTTTGACGCGCCAATCATCGATGACGGCCAAGCGCACGGTGCCATCGAGTTTGGTCAAACCGGAGTTCTTTACCGTAACGTTGAAGCGTAACGGTTGGCCGAGCACTGTTATTTCGTCTGGATCGGCAATCGACAAAGTCAACGGGCCAGCGGTGTCTTTAGGCGGCAAAAAGGCGAACGTAGAGAAAACGCTCGTGAACATGACCAGCAAAACACCGCCGAACGGGATGGTCTTTCGGAAACGCATTACTTCTGATAGAGGTATGCCCCCTCAATGGGACTGGTGGCAACGATTTTTGATCTGCAAGACCGCGGTATCCAGAACGTCACCGCCGGCGCCTTCACCTTGATCTTCAGCCGTTCGCCCTGCCAGCCGATGATTTCGTTGCGCCCGGCATTGGCGCTGATTTGGACCGTTATCTTGAAGAGGTCTCGCCTCAAAGCGTAATGCGCGTTCCGAGGAGATCCAGAAACTTTGCCAGCCATGCGGGATGCGCGGGCCACGCCCGGGAAGGTGAAATCGCAGCGACGGAAGAAAGGCCGGTGAGCTCCTTGTCGTCCGGGTGTACGAGACAAAGTCGCGGACAATGGGTTTGGTGGTGGGGCATCGGGGGAAGCGTCAACGGGGTTTACCAAGGCCGGCCGTTGATCGCAACGGGCGGGGAGGTCTGGGACGATATTAGAGGACTTGCTTCTGAAGATCAGCGTCGGGGGGAACGCGTTTTCGCTTCGCGTTGGATCGCCTTGAGATAGCCTCTCGCGCCGCCCTTCGCGAAATCGCGTGTGGACCGCCCGATGGCTTGCTTTCCGGTGTCAGTCCGCGCGACGGTCAGTAATTTGGCATGCAAATTTGGCACGTCGCTGAAATGCTTGGCTAGAGATGCAATTGCTTGCGCCCTGGCGCCGGTATTTTCATCGCGCCGAGCCAACTCGAGAAGAACCTTGAGGGTAGCGTCCTCATGAAAGCGCTTGAAGCGCCCGGCGAGCGCCCGGATGGCCTCATGGCGGTTGGCAGTGTCCTCATCGCTGCGAACGAATTCCGTCAGACGAATGCGTGTGGCGACGGGACCAAAGTATTCGTCCAGCGTCGTCGGTCCCGCAGCGACTTCTTCGCTGTAACCCATCTCCGTGAGAAGGACGCGCGTCCCTTCGTCACCGAAGTATTTTACGAGCGCGGCGGCCACCAATTTGCGAGGATTGCGCACATCCAGGTTCTTCTCGTGCTTGTCGCGACCGGCCAACTCCAAGAGCAGAGCCCGCGTCTCCTCGCCGCCCTTCTCCGGGTCGTGAAACGTCTCGGCAAGGCCGATGATGGCTCCCAGGCGGGTGAAAGTCATTTCATTTCGCAGCGCGACTTTTGTTAAGAGCGCGTGGGTGTCTTCGTCGGGAAAAATTCTGATGAGAAGATTGATCCAACCGTCACCGTCAATGAAATCGGATTTCCGGGTGATCCATTTTTCCAAAGATTTTCGAACGGAAGCAGATGTATCGCGCAGCTTCCCTGGCTCGGGAATTGCGGCGAGGGCGCGAGCGGCGATCAGGAAGGGTTCCGAATCTTTGTAACAAGCTGCGGTCGCGACAGCCTGTTCGTCCGCCCCGACGACCAAAGGCGAGAGAATCTTATCGGCTAACGGGGCCTTGAAGCCGGTGGCGGCCAGAACCAGAACCTCACGCCAGTTGTCCACTCTCGCATATTTACGGTAGGTCTTGCCGAGCTCGTCGACAGCGCCTTTATGCTTGGCCATCTCGACCAGATATTCGCTAGCGAAGAACTCGAGAAAACCGCGGTGGAGAAAAGAAAATTTCGCGTCCCCGGCGTAGCAGATGATGTAATTCCGTTTGACCAGCTGCTCGATAACAAGCCCTGTCGCAGTATCTCGTAGCCGCTTGTCGTGAATGCGGTCCGCGAACGCGGCATCAATTGCGGCCTCCAATTCTTTGTCGCTGATAAGGTTGCCGCCATGGCCCAATCGGCCGGTTTGCATTTTCCAGGCGAGATTTCGCAGGAATTTGCGTTTGTCCTTGGGACCGATGGAGAAAATCTTGGAATTCAACGCTCGAGGAGCTGAGCGTGCGGGAGACTGTCCCAGTGCTCAAGGAGCAGGTCGGTGGCCTCCTCGTAGATTCGAAGGAGGTCATGGGGCAGATCTTTTGTGCGAGCGAGCACGGCCATCAACGTAAGAAGCAGGGGATTGCCAGCAAGCTGCCGGATCGTTGGGTTGCCGAGCGTCCGCTTCATGCGGTCGCAGAAGACCTTTTGGGCAGAGGCACCTCGAATAGCCCCGATCGCCCAACGTTCAACGAAGCGCTCAATTTGCGGCCGACTAAAATCGACGAGGAACCAGTGCGCAAAGCCTGCGTCGTGCAACGCGCGACTCCTCCCGTAGCCAACGGCGCGAGAAGTCACGAGGATACGAATGCTGGGATAGTCTCTCGCGAGTTTGAACGATCAACTCGATGGCTTCGCTACGTTTCTCGGCTTCGAATATCTCATCAAGGCCGTCAAAGAACATCTCTATGGTGCCGGCCCGTAGCAGGGCCATGAGTTCTTCCCGGCGGAAGCGGGCAGCCTTGAGTAGGCGCTGGATGATCAGTTTCGAGGCGGCGAACACGGTCCCTTTGTGACAGTCTCTTAACGTGAGGGCTGCGTTTGCTCGGCCAGCACGGCATCGATCGCGCACAGAACCTTCAGCGCCGCGGCGGGCCCGAGGGTGCGCACGTCGACGTGGGCGAGGCCATGAATGAGATACACCGTCGCCTGGCCCGGCCGTACCGCGCGAGCCAAAGCCACGCTTTGCGTGTAAGGAATCATCGCGTCATCGCGTCCGTGGACAAGGATAAGGCGCGCCCGCAATGTCGAAAGATCGTGTCGTGAAAGATCAAGCGCGGCGATGTCCGAGCGAATAGGTCCCGGCAGCCGTTGGATCAGCCCAGGCACGCGCCGTGGATCCGTGTTCGTCAGGAGTTCGTACATTGCCAGTCCCTCGCGATGCAGTTGCCTGACCGCGGGCTCGACCGTTGCATCGGAGTGTTCCATCTTGCGCACTGCGATGGCTCGGATTGCCCGCCGGTCGGCAGGATCCCTGAGCCGATCGGCGTTGCTGAGCGCGAAAACCCATTTGCCATACTCATTTGGCGAAAGGTATTGCCACCGCGAGCCGTCTCGAAAGTAGCCGGTGGTAAAGAAAGCGATCACGGCCGGCAGATCGTAGTATCCGCCAATGCCAAGAATGAAATGCACCCGGTCGCGAATGCCGGGCTCGATCGCCGCCAGCACCGCGGGTCCCACCGCATAGCTGGCCGCCGCGATGCCTGCGCGGCCTTGCGGCGCTAGGTCGGGCCGCGAGACGAGATAAGCAAAGCCGTCGGCGATCTCGCGCACGTCGCGTGGTCCGGGCTTCAACTGGCGCACGTCCACCAGATCGGGAACCAACACCGCAAAGTCTGCCCGGGCGAGAGCGTTCGCGAAAGCCACGACACGCGCATCGTCCTTGCCGGCTTGCGCGGCGCCGGGAACGAGCAGGATTCCGGCACGCGGATGGGGCGGAAGGTAGATGTCGCCGCGATGGATGCTCCCCCGCGCCTCGTAGTTCACCGTTGTGCGTTGCGGCTCTTTTCCCTCGTGCAGCCGATCTGGGTGGACAACGCCGGCAAGGACGTTAATTGCTTCCAGCGGCCGTTTGGGAATGCAGCAGCCGGGCAGGCTCAGCAGCAGAACGAGAAGGGCTGCCGATGTCGCGGTCTGCGCAATCTTGCCAAAGCCGGCAGCCGCGACGGATGCTCGTTGGCGTAAATCGATGGATTGATTGGAATTCATCGACGGGGTTCAGTGGGAGCAATTTTCAACAAGCGAGTTCGATGGCCGCCACATCGCGGCACTTTTCTTCAAGCCGTGCGGCAACGCACTTGCCATTGCGCGCGGGGCGACGCCGATCACTCCAAAACGGCTTCCACCGGCTTGCTGTTTTTTTGCAGGGTGGTGCGGAGTGTTCTTGATTTGCCGTTATGGGTGACGGTGATTTCGTAATCGCCGAGGAAGCCGCGCGTTTTGTACGAGCCCTGGGCGTCGGTTTCGCCGGAGGCGCGGGTCCACCATTTGTTCGTGACGAGGTCGATCCAGACTTTGCCCGCGGGCTTGATCGACCAATCCTTGCGGAAATAAGCGCCGTTTGGCCGCCAGTGCCGGCCTTCCCAAAATCCCCACGAAAGGAAGCCGGTGACGGCGGGATGGCTGAACGCGAGCGTCATGTAATCGCGGGTGTAATCGGCCTGGAGCTGCTCATCGGTGACGTCGATATCGTGCTCGGTGATTTCGAGTTCCGGGCCGAGCGTGGCGAAACGGTCGAGGCCCTTCAGCACGGCGGCCGGCGCGGGAAGGTTCCAGCCGAAATGGCTCTGGATGCCAATGCCCGACAGCGCCGCGCCGTGGTCGAGCAGATAGCGGATCGTCTCCTCATAGGCGTCGGTATGCGCGTTGTTCTGCCTGCCGGATTCGACGGTGTCGTAATCGTTGATGTAGAGCTTCGCGGCGGGATCGGCTTGGTGCGCGAGCCGGAACCACTCGATGATTGAGTCCCTGCCGAGGGTGTCCGGCAGGTCATGGTTGGTGTAAAGTTCGTTGATCACGTCCCATTCGACGCACTGGCCTTTCATCGCGGTGACTTCATCGGCAATGTGATCATCCACGCGCTTGCGGAGCGCGGCAGGATCGTTTTTCAAAGTCTCGAGATCCCCCGGCAAATTACACCAGGCCGGCCAGACCAGATTGTGTCCGCGCACTGCGATGCCGTGATCGCGCAACCATTTCACCCCGTCGATCGCGCGCTGCCGGTTTGCCTCCCATGGGTTCCACTTGAGGTCATTTTCCATGACGACTTTGTTGAAATATTTCAGGATTGTCTCGCGATATTTTTCGCCGTCCGGGGTCTGCGAGAGGATCATTTCCGCCGCCACCGCCGAGCCGAAACCGAAAGCGTGGCGTTGCATGTTCACCGAGACGGTCGCGCCGGGGACCGGCCTGCCCGCGGAGTCCCTGACGAGGACGGTGAGGCCGGCCTTGCGGATTTTCTCGATGCGTTCCTCCGCGGCTTTGCGCCAGGGCGCATCCGGTTCGCGTCCGGGGTAGCTGATGGTTGGCAGGGGCAGATCCTCCAGGCGCACATTGTTGCCGAAATTCAGAACCTCGACACCGCCGATCTCGATGATCTGCGGGCCGTAGCCGAGCCGGAAGAGGATGTTCGCCTTTCCCGCGGGAATCCCCGGGCCGCCGATGTTTTTCGCCGTCGCCACAAAACGGATGGAACATTCCTGCCAGGCCGGCCCGGCGCTGTCGCCGATCGAGACGAGTTTTTTGTAGTCGGGGGGACCCTGCTCGATGACCATCTCCGTGGAGCCGGAGCCGGGATCATCCTTCGATTCGGGGCTGCGAATATAAAACCTGGCGAACAGGACGTCGCCGGGATGGACTGGCGCTGCGCTGATGGCATGAAGCTGGACGGCGTAGGGAGTGGCGGTCCTGGCCAGGGTGCGCAACCGCAGGGCCTGCTGGAATGGCTGGCCGCTCACGGGCGCCACCTCGGCGGGTGCGACGATGGCTGGATCGGCCATGAGCTTGAATGACGAGACGGTGTCGCCGGCGAGCAAGGAGACGCCGCCGGAAGGCAGGGGGTCTTCCGCGGCGACGAGGGAGGAGAGCACGAGGAATCCGGTGAAGAAAAACGGTGCGGTGGAGAGTGGAATGTGAAAGGGGAATGGCGTTGGGCGGCGGATAAATTCGATCTGACAGTCCCAGGTTTTCATGGCCGAAAATAAGCCTCGCTCGTTAATCCCGGGACGGATTCAGACTTCTCAAGGTTCGAAATCCCGGCAGCATTGTACGGAGTCAGCCTACCTAGATCTGGTTTCATTCTGTCGATAGTTGCGACTTGGGAAATGTCGTCAATGGAGAAAATAACTGGCGCTGTATTAGGAGACTCGCGGTTACCGATTACGCGGCGATCGCGCAGAGATCCTCTCGTGGATCGAGCAATCCTTCCAGTTCCATGAAGGTGCCGAACCCGGTTGCACTGATTAAGTTCGATGAGGTTGATTTCTCAGTCTCCTTCGCTGAGGGCGCGTCGACATGATCGGATGTGCCATTTGCGTTCACCGTTGCAGGTTGTTCTTTTACCTGGGAAATACCGAGTGTGGCTTTTTGAAAGAATGGGATGCATGCGCTGCTTGGGCGCTGTACTTTGGAACTCTCGGGTCTCCTGCAATTCCAGATATGACCAGTGCCACCACGGGCAGAGAATCCGCACGAGGCGCCGAGCCGCTCCGCTTGAGCAGTACTCGGTGAGCGTCAGCGCGCCGGGCTCGATCAGACAGGCCTCTCCGGCTCGGATAACCACCGCCAACTTTCCCCGGGACAGTACAAGTCCGCTACGCGAAACCACAACAAGCAGGTTGGTGCAAACCTCGACGACGTGAGCTTCGAAGGCTTCGCTCTCGCACAGCGGCTGCCGGTGCAGAAAGAAGCATTTCCGGGTGTCGGTTGCCTGCCGGTGCCGACGGGGAATGTCGCGCGGCCACCGTGTTTCTCGCGTGCGAGGTCTTGGCTTCCGAAAGGGACCCGGCTTCGAGAGGAAATTTGCGTGGCGTCTTTTCACCGGGCAGGCGAACCTGAAGGTAGAACCTAGCGCCGCGCTGCCAGAGTCACCGGATGCGCTTGCGATTGGTGTCGCGCGCGGCTATGAATGGAGTGTTCATGTTGACCTTTCACATCCCTTACTCCTCCGATGGAAGCGCCGCATCTATGCCTTTCGGCAATTGCGTTGCGTTGCAGGGCGTCTTTGGGCGTGAAAGTGTAACACGAAGTAGAACATTGACAAGTTTTGTGCCACTCGTTCTACGTAAGTGCCTCGGTATCAGATAGGCCAGGGTGGCGAAATTGGCAGACGCGCCAGACTTAGGATCTGGTGGAGCAATCCTTAGGGGTTCGAGTCCCCTCCCTGGCACTTCATTCCAGAATTATTGTACGCATCTCGTCAACGAATCCCACAGCGGCTTCAAAACCGGATCATCCAGAGCTTCCGCTCGGAAACTCTTCTCGATTTCAAATGTTCGCTTCAAGTGCCCCTTGGCCAATTCCAAATGCCCCAATTGACACTCGTAGCAGGCGAGATTGTAATGAATAATCCCAAGATCGCTATACGCCACCAGAAGCCTGACACCCAAGATCTCGGGCAGGCAGCGAACGTCGGGATCAATCTCTTTCAGTTCGTCATTCGCGTCTAAAAACATACACGGAGTTCTTACCGGCTCCGGAGGCCCTCGGAGAGTTCCGAGCGAAACGCATCGTTGAGCAAAACGCATCGCATCGTGAACCCACCCTTGCCATTCCTCCCGAGCCGGTTTCGCTGATTGGATACCTATTCGAGAACAAATGGAATCAGGTGTATCTCTGTTTCGAGAGTCAGAGAATCCCTCTTAGGATCTGGTTCCGGCCCAAATGCCAGGGAAGACACTCTGCCGTGGGCGATGGGGCGCTTCCTCCGTCACGCTGAGGACCGAACCCGCGCTTTCCGTCAAACGGCCCGCCGATCTCCAGGACATGCACCAGGCCGCGAGAACCAACGCGAGGAATATGCCGCCGGTTTCCGCATATCCCACCCGGTCGTGATACTCGAGCAGCGTGGCCGCGCCCCGGTCGTTCGCCAACCGCACAAGAAGGGTTGCGCGGATAAGATTGCCGGCCACCGCGAGAAACGAACCCGCCCCCAGGAGCACGAGCCGTCTTCCCGCGCGGAACCCGAAGAATTCCCCCAGGAACAGAGACGCCATGATGCTTCGTTCTCGGCCTTTTCTTTTTTATCAGCCTTGGAAACCCGCGCATACTGCCAATACCTCTCGTTCCCTGCAATTTGCATATGGTTCGCATGTGGATGATTTTCTTGTAGGATGGTCGCGGACAGCCGCCCCCAATTGCGACGTTTTGAGAGGCTGTGAAAAATCCGCCTGCCTGCGGGAATATTTCGCGGGTAGCCGCCTCGCACCTGCGTAATATAGAAAAGCTTATGATTTCCCGCCGCCATTTCCTGACCGTCGCCGCCGGCGCCACCGCCATCGGCTTCACCGTGCAACGCCTGCTCCGCTCCGAAGCCCTCGCCGCCGCCCCAGCTCCCGCGGGCGCGGCGGCAGCGGACGCCACTCCCATCGCCAAAATCACCCGCACCGACGCCGAGTGGCGCAACCTCCTCACCCCCGAGCAATATCACGTCATGCGGGAGAGCGGCACCGAGCTCGCGTGCAGCGGCAAGCTCCTGAACAACCATGAAAAAGGCGTTTATCTCTGCGCCGGCTGCGACCTCGACCTCTTCCGCTCCGACGCGAAATTCGAGAGCGGCACCGGCTGGCCCAGCTTCTTCCAACCCATCGCCGCCAACCGCCTCACCGTCATCACCGACACCAGCGACGGCATGATCCGCGAGGAAATCCGCTGCGCCCGCTGCGACAGCCACCTTGGCCACGTCTTCGACGACGGCCCCGCGCCCACCGGCAAACGCTTCTGCATGAACTCCGTCGCATTGAAGTTCAAAAAAGCCTGAAGCGTGACCCTACTCCTGGCCTGATCGTGTCCGCTCCCGGGCAGACGCTTTAAGTTCCTTTTGCAGCTCATCGGCTACTGTTCTCTGCTCGGTATTGCGCTGCTCGGGCGGAGGGAGAAGCTCAAGCGCGCTCTTGGCCGTTTGCCGGCCATCGGCGTGCATGCCGTTGAGACGCTGGGCTTGCGCCAAAACGCAGAGGAAACGCGGTTCTTGCTTAAAAAGATCCACCGCGTGGCGGCTGTATTCCAATGCCTTGTCCCAGTGTTGCAGTTTCTTGTCGGGGACATTAAGCAGTGTGTCCGCGTAACGGTTTAACGCCTCGGCATAGTCAATCCGCCAGTCGGCGTTGGTGGGATCTTCTTCGTAGAGCCTTCCTGAAATAGTCAACCGCTGCTCAAAATAGTCGATCGCCTTTTTCCGTTCCGCCTCGGAGGTGGCTCCATTGTATCCGCGTTGCAAGGCCGAGCCGACATTGTTGTAGCTGTATGCGAGATCACGCAGCAGTTCGTCATTCATCGAGTCCTGCTTCGTCAACTCGCTCCGGAGGTCGAGCGCTTTTTCATAATTGTCGAGTGCCTCCTTGTTGCGGCCAAGTTCGTCGTAGGCGCGTCCCAGCTTGTTCAAGCTTCGGGCGAGCGCGCTCGTCGCAGCCGCCTTTTCAGGGGATGCGCATTTCGCAAGATTATTATTGCGAAGTTCGTAGCTTCGCTGAAACCACTTCAGCGCCGACTCGGGTTTCTCGTTTAGAAGAAATACATCTCCTTTGATATCATAAGCCTTGGCGAGGCTTTCACTGAGACCGGCGTCATTCGGCGCTTGTTGGAGCAACTGCTCGATCAAGTCCATCGCCGCTTGATAGGATTTCATTGCCTCTTCGGGTTGCGACAACGCGAGTTGAACGTCGCCCTTATAGTTCAAGGAGGAGACAACCAACTCCTGCCATTTCGGGTTCCTTGGCTCCATTTGCATGATGTCCCGGGCGAGAGAGAGGCCGGTGTCGTATGATTTGATCGCGCTCTCGTAATTCTCTCTCGTCCGATGTTTGATGTTCTCCGGGTCGCGGCCGCCGAGGATGGCGTCACCAACGGTATTGTAACAATCCACGAGCCGGCATTTTAATTCGAGATTGTCCGGATTGTTCCGCACCCACTTCTCGACAATCCCAAGCGCCTTCTCGGCGTAATCCAAGGCGGCGGCATCGTTCCCCAGCTTGATATAAAGGGTGCTGTAGACCCGGGCGAGGTCCGCCTGGCCGAGTTGAACTTTGGGATTCATGATCTCCGCGGACCCATTGTCCTGAAGTTCTTTGGCGCATTCCAGGATGCGTTCGCGCGATTTCGATTTCGAGCCGAGCAAGGGACCGATGGATTCGAGCAGCTTCACGACCTTGTCTTGAGTCCCGACAAGATTTGAAACAACTTGGTTCCTTGCATCGTCCGCCGCCTTGGCAAGTTGACCTTTCTCCGTCGCGGTTGTGCGAAGGTCAGCCGCGGTCTTCTTCAAATCTTCGACGAGTTGATCTTTCTCCTTCACGGTTGCGCGAAGGTGAGCCTCGGTCTTCGTTAAAGCTTCAACGAGTTTCGTTTTTTCGGCGGCCAGTTCAGCCTTCGTGTGCGCCGACCTCAGCGCCTCGGCCGCAAGCAGCGCCATCAGCACGACGAGCAGAGCCGCGTAGGCCACGGTTTTCCGCACGCCGCGCCAAAACGCGGCGCGCTGTCTTTGGCGTTCAGCATCCGGAAGGTTTGCGCGGACCCAATTGACGTCGAAGACCTTGTCGTAAATACGGTTCCGCACCACGAGCCTGCCGGAATCGACTCGTGCGATGCCCGAGAGATGCAACTCGGTGATGAGTGGGTCGAGATCATCGTCCGCGACGTTTCTCCCGCTCCGTACCTCGGCGTAAAGATCGAGCAACGCGGCCCGGTCCTTTTCGTTGAACAGTAAACGCTCGCGGACGAAGTGCAGATTGTCGTCGCGATCGCGTGCGTGGGCCGACAGGAAAACCTGGCCGCAGATTTTATCGACGTCGTTCCGCGTGGAACCCTTTCCGTCCGCGACGGCCTGGCAAAGTCTCTGGGTCAGATACGGGTGTCCATGCGTCCAAAAGAGCACGCGATTCAACAGTTCCTCCGCTTTGGCGGCGCCGCCCCGGAAGCCGCTTGCGAGCACGTGCGATTCCTGCACCGTGAAGTCCCGCAACTCGATCGCGCGCCGGATATTGAATGGCGTCATCCGCTGGTCGCGAATCAGTTCAGAGGGCGTCGCAACGCCGAGCAGGCAGAAAGTCAGCCGCGTCAGCTCGTGATCTTGCGTGCGCCGGTTGTAGGATTCGCGGATGCCGGCGAAGAACTCATCCGCTCTGAAGGGGAGGCTTCGCACGTAGTCGATTTCATCGACAAAGATCACGACCCGCGCCGCCCATTTCTCCAACACCACTTCGCGCAACGCGTTCATCCAGCGCTGCAGCGGGGCGAGGCGCGCATTGGCCTCCCAATAAGCTTCGATCTCGTCTTCGAGATGCATCTTCTCGCCGACCCGTCCGAGGAGGCCGAAATACCATTGCTCGGGATCGAGGTTTTGGCCGATCGCGGTAAGATCGAGAATTACCACGGCGACGCCCTGTTCGCGAAATCGCACCGCGTTGCGCACCATCAGCGACGACTTCCCCATTTGGCGCGACGTCAATACGTAGCAAAACTCGCCCGTGCTTAGAGCTTCGTAGAGTTCGCTGTCGGCGGAGCGCGGCACATAAGATTGCGCGTCCGCTCGAAGCGTTCCGCCCGTGACGTAAAAACGAGTGTCCCTCACAGCAGATGCCGCCCAAAATAGGTCTCGTAGATCCCGCAGCGAAACTGCGCATCGCTGGGGGAATCACCCTTCAGAATGCCTGCGCTGCGCAGTCGATGGAACAGTTTCGGCTCGGGAATGTCGTGGGCGGTGAGCAGGCCGCGCATCGCTTCGAGCAATTGCCGGTCGCGCGCCAGCAGCACGAGAAACCGCCGGAGATGATCGCTGAAGGGCCCTTCATCGCTCGCCGCCTTTTTCTCAAACGCATCAAACGGCAACCCGCGCGACGCCAACTCGTGCAGACCGCGCCGGACGAGATAGGGCTGGCCGCCGAGCAGCCAGTTGAAAACGTCCAGTTCGTCCTGGTTGCGCAGCGGTTTGCCGTGGCGGGCGTTCAGGTCGGCGACTTGATCCGGCGTGAAATCGTCGAGTTTGACGTGTGTGCCGACATTGAACGGCGACTGGTTGAGGTCAGTGATGAAAAGGTGGGCTTCCGTGGCATAGGCGATGACTTGTGTGAGCCGGCTCCACGGGCTCACCGGGTCGAGCGCGCGCGCGTTGTGCCACGAACGGAAGAGACCGAAGGCTTCGCTGGCAAAGGAGCAAAGAAAAAGCCGGTCCACTTCATCGAGTCCCCAGACGAGGGGCGTGGCGATTTTTTCCAAAACCTCGCGGCGCAGATAGCGCTCGAAATTTTCGTTGGGGCCGCGCTGGGCGCGCCAGACATTCTCGGGGGATGTTTCCAGTTCGAGCTGGTCGGCGATCGCCGCCCCGAGCGCCATGTAAAATGATTCGAGCGATTCGAGATTTGCTTTATTCAATTTCTGAAAATCGCTGAACACGACTTTTACTCCCATCCCGCGCGCCTGCTGCAAGCCGCGCGAAAGCAGCGAAGTTTTCCCTATTTGCCGGGCGCCCTGGACGAGCACGATGCTGTCGCGCCGCTCAATCGCGGTAAGAAATTCGAGGTCGGCTGGGCGTGCGAGATAAAACGCGGAATTCAGCGGCACGGCTCCGCCAGGCGTTTCGAGCCTGAGGTTGCGAACGCCGGCGCTGGAAGAGGGTGGAGCAGTCAGCGCCGCGGCCAGCTCGCTGGCGATGGATTCATTGTCCTCCGGGCCGCGCCAGAGTGCGTATTGGTAGCGATCGAGCAAGGCGGCGAGTTGGTTTGGCAGCGGGCCCTCCCAATTGACCCGGACCGGCAGGATGCGCGGCCTTCCGTTGTTTCGCTGGGAGGATTCGTCCGCGATCTGCATTTCGAACGCCAGCATTTCACTCCCCGCCGCCGCGGGCGAAAGCAACGGCACCACTGCATCCGCGGTGCTTATCGCGCGCTGGATTTCCCTGGCCCAGTCGACGCCGACCTTGAGATGCCGATCAATAAAAATGCGGCACCCCCGCCGGCCAAAATCGTTTTCCAGAAACGCCAGCAACTCCGCGTCAGGCTTCGCGCCGTGCTTGTATAGGAACGCGACCACCGCGCTCGTCTCCGAGGCCGGGTGCGGCGCCGCTTCGCTCCCGGCCGGCTGCCGCGAAGAGGCCGCCTCCATCCTCGAAGGCAAAGCCGGGTTGCCAACTTTTCCGTCGTAAAAGTTGAACAGATGCACTTTGACTCCGTGCTTCACCCGGGCAGTTCCAAAATCGCTGAGCTGGCTTTTCCATGGCGCGAACTCGCTCAGGAACTGCGCGTGCGTGTCGGAAACGAGGATGTGCCCGCTGTCGCCGCAATCCATTACGCGCTGGGCAATATTGATCCCGCCCCCCGCGACATTCTCCTTGCCATTAATGTCGGCCATTCGATACACCGGCCCGCTATGAACGCCCATGCGGACACCGAATGCGCCGGCATCGCGCAGCCGCAACGCGATCTCCGCCGCGCATCGCACAGCCGCGAACACATCATCGAAAAACACCAGCGCCATGCCATCGCCAGTCGGATTTCGAATAAGCTGATGGGCGGCTTCGGCCCGGCCATACTCCGGCGAACTCTTCACCACATGCTGTAGTTTATGCAGCGTCTGCGTCTGCTGATCGGAGGTCAGCTTTGAATAACCAACCACGTCCACGAAGAGAACGTGCGCCATGACGGGTTTCGGCAGTTCATTCGCGTCGAAAAGAATTGGTTCGCCCATTGGACAAGTGTCACACGCGCCATCATTTTTGAAACTCCGGTCGGAAGGAGTCAAATCAAATACGGACAAAGCGACTGGCATGCGAGTTTCACTGGCCTCGATTCTTGTGTTGATGGAAAAGAGTCCGGGTTGTTGACAGTCTCTTCGGAGTGAAAGTCGATATTGGCCGCGCTTTTGGGCAAGCCGCGTTTCCGCCAGATGACAAAAATCACGGGATAAATCAGTAATTCCAGCATCGCCGAGGTCACGATTCCACCGACCATCGGCGCGGCAATGCGTTTCATCACATCGGCTCCCGCCTGCGTGGCAGGCGACCATAGAATCGGAAGCAGTCCAAAAAGAATAGCACACACGGTCATGACCTTCGGGCGGATTCGCTCAACCGCGCCTTCCTTGACCGCGGCGTACAGGTCATCAAGCGTGTTCATTTTTCCCGCGGCCCGGAATTTTTCCCACGCCTGATCGAGGTAGAGCAGCATCACCACGCCGGTCTCGGCATCCAGCCCGGCGAGCGCGATGAGGCCGACCCACGCGGCGACGCTCATGTTGTAGCCCAGCAGGTAAAGCAGCCAGAATGCGCCGACCAGCGAGAACGGCACGGCGAGCAGCACGATGAAGGTTTTCACAACGGATTGCGTGTTTATGTAAATGAGCACGAAAATAATCAACAGCGTCAGCGGCACGACGATTTTTAATCGCTGCTCGGCTTCCTTGAGATACTGAAACTGTCCCGCCCACTGCATGTAATAGCCGGGCGGAAATTGCACGCGGTCGCGGATACGCTCGGACGCCTTGCGCACGTAGCCGTCGATGTCGCTCGTGGTCAAATCCACAAAGACGAAACCCACAAGCTGCCCGTTTTCATTGCGGATGTCCGGCGGGCCGGTTCTGTAACGAATGTCCGCTAGCAACCCGATGGGCACTTGCGCGCCTGTTGGCGTGGGAACGAGCACCCGTTTGAGCGAGTCGATGTCCTGGCGGAAGTCGCGCGCGTAACGGGCGTTCACGGGATAACGCTCGCGGCCTTCCACAGTCATCGTAATGGTTTTCCCGCCAATCGCGGTTTCCACGACGTCATTGACATCGCTGACGTTCAATCCATAGCGCGCGGCAGCCTCGCGATCCACCGTGAAGTCGAGAAAATACCCGCCTGTCGTGCGTTCCGCAAAAACACTGCGCGTGTCGGGAAAATCGCTCAACGCTTTTTCGATTTGAATGGCGACGTTCTGGATTTTGCCCAGATCCGGCCCGAACACTTTCACGCCGAGTACGCTTCGGAAGCCGGTTGTGAGCATTTCGGTGCGCGTCTGAATGGGCATCCAGAAAATATTCGCCATGCCCGGTGTCTTGATGTTTGCATTCATCTCCGCGACGAGCTTGTCCCATGTCATACCCGGCCGCCATTGGTCGAACGGCTTGAGCGAAATCACCGTCTCGAACATCGAGAGTGGCGCGGGATCGGTGGAGGTTTCAGACTGGCCGGCTTTGCCGAAAACCGTTTGAACCTCCGGGATTCTCTTAAGCTGCCGGTCCTGAATTTGCAGGATTTTTGCAGCTTCGGTTATCGACATACCCGGCACGGCCGTGGGCATGTAAAGCAGAGTTCCTTCGTTCAGTGGCGGCATGAATTCCTTGCCGAGCTTTTTGAATGGGACGATCGTTATGACAAGGACCAGCACGGCGCAGAACAGCGTGAGACAGCGGAACCGCAGCACGAAATTCACCAATGGCTGGTAAGCCCAAATCAAAAACCGATTCACCGGGTTCCTTCTTTCCGGCGTGATTTTTCCGCGAATGAGAAGAGTCATCAAAACCGGCACAAGCGTCACGCCGAGAAGCGCCGCGAAGAACATCGAGAAGGTTTTTGTGAATGCGAGCGGCTTGAAAAGACGGCCTTCCTGCGCCGCAAGCGAGAACACCGGAATGAAGCTGACCGTAATGACCAGCAGCGAGAAAAAGAGAGGACGCCCGACGGTTTTTGCAGCCCCGATGATTGTGTCGATGCGCTCGTGATTGTTTGGTTCGCGCCCGTGTTCGCCACGGAAGTGTTCAAGCGCCTTGTGCGCGTTCTCGACCATGATGATCGCCGCATCCACCATCGCCCCAATGGCAATTGCAATGCCGCCCAGCGACATGATGTTGCTCGTCAAATGCATGGCAAACATCGGCACAAACGACAAAATGATAGCAATTGGCAGCGTGATGATCGCTACCAGCGCCGAACGGACATGCCACAAAAACACAAGACAGACCAGCGCGACGACGATGCTCTCCTCGATCAGTTTTTCGCGCAGTGTCTCAATCGCGCGCTTGATCAAATCGCTACGGTCATAAGTCGGCACAATCCTCACGCCGGGTGGCAGCGATGATTTGATTTCCTCCATCTTCTTTTTGATCCCATCGATGACATTGAGCGCATTTTCGCCGTAGCGCATGACGACAATGCCGCCGACGGTCTCACCTTTTCCATCCAGTTCCGCGACGCCGCGCCGCAAATCGCTGCCAAGGTGCACCGCGCCGACGTTCTTCACGTAAACCGGCGTGCCGTTCTCCACCTTGAGCACGATGTTTTCAATGTCCGCCGGGCTTTTGATATAGCCGCGGCCACGCACGTAATACTCCGTGGCGGCCACCTCAAAGATTTTGCCGCCCACATCCGCATTGCTCATTTTGATCTTATTGACGACATCGCTGAGCGGGATGTTGTAGGCGGCCAGCGAGTTTGGGTCCAAGTCAACCTGGTATTCCTTCACAAAACCGCCGACCGAGGCGACCTCCGCGACGCCTTTGACCGACTCCAGTGCGTAACGCAAATTCCAATCCTGAAATGAGCGCAGTTCCGCGAGATTGTGCTTTCCCGTCTCGTCGACGAGCGCGTATTCATACACCCAGCCGACACCCGTGGCGTCAGGCCCGATGACGGGATTCACGCCATCGGGAAGCGAGCCGCGAACGGCATTGAGGTATTCAATGACACGCGAACGCGCCCAATAAATGTCGGTGCCGTCCTCGAAAATGACATAGACGAATGATTTGCCAAACATGGATTCACCGCGCACGAACTTGACCTTTGGAGCAGCGATGAACTTGGTCGAAATCGGATACGTGATTTGGTCCTCGACGAGATCGGGCGAGCGTCCCTCCCAATCCGTGTAAACAATCACTTGCACATCGCTCAGGTCGGGAATCGCATCGAGCGGCGTGTGATAAAGCCCGTAGATGCCCGCTGCGCCCGCAAAGAGCGTGAAAATGAAAACGAGGAATTTATTCCTCGCGCTGGCCTCAATGATCCACTCAATCATTGTTTGTCCTCCGCCTGCGTCGTTTCCGGCCCCTCAAAGTCTTTGAGCGCGCCCTGCACCTTGGCTTCGGCGTCGATCAAAAAATTCGCGCTTGCCACGACGCGCTCACCTTCGGCCAGGCCGTTTTTGACCTCGTAGGATTCTCCGAATTTGCCTCCGAGTTGCACGCTGCGCGGTTCGAGTTTTCCTTCGCCTTTGTCCACGAACACGATATCGCGCTCACCTGTCGGCATGATTGCGCTCACGGGGATTGTCAGTCCTTCACCCATGTCCACGCCAAGCTCGACGTTGGCATACATGCCGGGCCGCAGCTTGAAATCGAGGTTCGGAATGTCGATGCGCACTTTGGATGTGCGCTTGGCTTCATCGACAAACGGATTGATCAGCGCGATTTTGCCGTCGAATTTCTCGCCAGGATAAGACTTCGTGGTGACAACGACTTTTTGACCCTGCTGCAACATCGGCCACTCGTTCTCATAAAAGTCCGCCCACACCCATACACTCGAAAGGTCGGCCACATCCACCAGGTGATCGCCGATTTTTACGTTCACACCCTGATGGACGGGAACCTCCTGAACGACACCGCGAAACGGCGAGCGCAGCGTCAGATACTCACTCGGTTTTCGGCTTTTTTCCAACTCCGCGATCTGCTCGCCGGTCACATTCCACTGCTCGAGGCGGGCTTTCGCCGCGGCGCTCAGGCTTTCCGGCATCTCGCGCGCTTCCTTGGAGAAAGCCTCGTCGCGCATGCGCAGGAGCATCACGAATTCGCGTTCAGTGGTCAGCAAATCCGGGCTGTAAATGGAAATCAACCGCTGGTCTTTTTCGACGAGTTGGCCGGGGGACGTCACAAAGAGTTCCTGCACGTAACCATCGACGCGCGCGACAAACGCCCAATGCCGCAACATATCGTAATCGACCGTGCCCACCGCGCGGATGCTGCGGCGGAGCGGCTTCCGCTCGACCGTGGCGTAAGTCACGCCAATCTGTTGCTGCCGCTCGACGGGGACCGTGAATTCGTTCGCGTGTTGGTTACTTTCGCCCGCCTGGGCCGGCATCGGCGTTGAACCCCTTTTCATCACTGGGACGAGATCCATTCCACAAATGGGACATTTCCCGTGTGGGTCTTGCGACCTCACCGATGGGTGCATCGTGCAGGTGTAGTAATCGACATTCGACGGCGCCGACCCCGGCTTTTTCATGCATCCGCCGAGCATCAACGCGCCGGACGAACAAATTATGAGACGCAGAAAAGAACGGCGCTGGTATTTCATGGCCCGGTAATTTTGCTGTTTGATGATGTTGTCAGGTCGCTTCCAACGACTGCCTCGAGTTCGGCAACGGCCGCCTGGTAATCGCTCAGATGCTGCCGCTCCATGGATTCAAGATCGCGCAGGTTGCGCTGTGCGGTAATCCAGTCAAGAAAGCTCACTTTGCCGTTTTGGTAGCCAAGCTGGCTCGCTTCAAACGCCTGGTTCGCTTGCGGCACAAGCCTGTCCCGGAACAATTGGATGTGGTGATGTTGCGTTTCGACTTTTTCCAACGCATCGCGCAACATCCCGACGGCCTCGACTTGGGTGCGCTGGAGATCGTGCCGCGCCGCTTCAAGGTCGTCCTCGGCTTCGTGAACTTCCGCTGAATATTTGCGAAAATTCAGCCACGGAACATTGAATGAAATGCCTCCGTCCACTTCGCTCGTGGCCTGCGACGCTCCGTTATACCGCTGGGCTTGAATGCTTATTGCCGGATCGGGAATCCACTCACGGTGCGCAACCTGGAGATTCGCTCTTTCCTGCTCGACCCTGGCGGCGGCCATCCGCACCTCGGGCCGGCGTGAAAGCATTAATTCACGCAATTTTGCCACGGGCTGGATTACAGGGTCCACATCTTCGCCAACCGGTCGTCCGATGGGCGCGAAGGCGTCCCGGCACATGAGGACGTTCAGTTGCGACTGCTCGGCGGCGAGTTGCTGATCGAGGTCGCGCCGCGTTTCCAAAAGTGTGCTGTATTCGATTTCGGCGGTGAAAACAAAAGCGGCGCCTTCATCGCCGACCTGATATTTTGCGCGGCTGATTTCCGCGATTTGCTTGAGCGAGATGAGATCGTTGCGGTTCAGTTCAATCTGAGCATAAATATTCGCCAGTCGAAAGTAGGATGCTCGCGCTTTGGCGACGACATCCAGCTCCTGCCGCCGCATTTCTTCAAACGTCGAAAGCGCTTCCGCGGCGGCGGCACGAGCACGAGCGCGATTTTTACCTGAAATCGGAATCGTCTGCTCCACCGAAAGGATTTGATCCGCGAAAGCGTTCGGCGACACGCTGACAAAGCGGTCCAACTTTTCGTCGAAGCTGACTTTCAAATCGTCCCAGGCCGCCGCTTGCGGAATGCGGGACGTCATCGCCTTCCACTTTTTGAACGCCGATTTGATCGAGGGATTGCCCGCCAAAACCGCCTCCGTCACATCGTTGAGCGACAACGAGTCCGGATGCGGGCCGCTGATCGCGTCCGCTGCTCCGCCTCGGACTGAAAATGCTAAAGTTAAACTGAAAAGATAAAGGTAAAATGGTTTCATTGATTCGGTATCTGGACATGGTACGAGCCTGCAAGCGTGCCTTGAAAAAGGCACACCTCACCTGTCAGAACCGCCGAATCAGATCAGTCGGATACAGCTTTGCGCGAGAGGCGTGGTGCTGTAATGGGGAAAATCGTTGTGGAAAAAGCGAACCCGAGCTTCAGCGAATGGAACTTCATACAACAGCGGTAAATTGGCCGCTGGCAAGCCGTTCAAAAGATGCCTAACGGATGCAGCGCGAGCCGTGTCGAGCGGCTGGGGGGGTGCGGAGCCCCTTTTCATGGAACAACAGTCCTTTGACGAGCAGCACGCGTGGCATCCCGCCATCTCGGTTTTGGCGATCTTATTGCCGCAGCACTTAACGTTGCCGGCGGAAAAAGCGAACGGCGCGAAAGCCAGGGAAATTATGAGCGCAACCAAAGTCACTTGCGACACCGCCGCGATGGCTCTTTTTTTCTGTCGCGTGTTCATCAAACTTTTCATCCGGTGGCTTGGCGGCTGGAATATCGCCGTATTAGGGGCGAATCCCAAGCTCAATAATCTATTTTTTCACTATTTGCAAATAGCGGAGGCCCGCGGTGCGGCAGCCCGTTCCCCCCAACAGGCTTGCAGAAGCGGCCTTCCCCGTCTTTTTCGCAGCTTCCAGAGATTTCCAAATCTCTTTCCCCCCATTGAAAGCTCTGGCATAGTAACCTCCCTCTACAAAAGGGCCTATAGCTCAGCGGTTAGAGCAGGGGACTCATAATCCCTTGGTCCCAGGTTCGAATCCTGGTGGGCCCACGCATCGTATTTTTTCCGTGCGTTTATGGCGATCATGGTGAAGATAATGCCGTGCAGGATTTTACCGGGGGCGCCATCAACGCCTTACCCATCACCCACCAGTCCACTGGCAACACGGACTTCGATGAGCGCATACGGAAACTGGTCGAAGATTGGGGGTGCAACAACTCGCCGGCCCTCATCGAGGAGATGGTCATTACCGCCCTCAAAATGGGCCGCGACCAGACCACGGTTGCCGATCTCAAGCTCTTCAGCCGCTCCCTCAAGGAGCTTCGCTATTCGGCGCGCATCTTCGCGCCTTATGCCCGCTTCCGCAAAGTGGTCGTCTTCGGTTCGGCGCGCATTCTGCCGGAGGAAGCCGAATTCATCGCGGCCGAGGAATTCGCGCGCGAAATGCGAGAAAATGGTTTCATGATCATCACGGGAGGCGGGGATGGCATCATGGGAGCCGCCCAGCGCGGAGCGGGCCGGGAAAACAGCTTCGGGCTCAATATCCGGCTGCCTTTCGAGCAGCGCGCGAACGAGACCATTTATGGCGACTCGAAGCTCATCAACTTCAACTATTTCTTTACGCGCAAATTGAATTTCGTGAAGGAGACCCACGCCGTCGCCCTTTTTCCGGGCGGGTTCGGAACGCTCGATGAGGGATTTGAAGTCCTCACGCTCATGCAGACCGGCAAAGCCCGGATCATCCCTCTGGTGCTCGTGGACAAGCCGGGCGGCGGCTATTGGAAAACGTGGCTTAGTTTCCTGGCCGAGTATCTCCTGAAGGTCGGCCTCATTTCCGCCGGCGACTTCGACCTTTTCACGATCACGGATAACGTGAAGGAGGCGGTCGGGGAAATCCTCCGCTTCTACAAGACTTTCCACTCCTACCGGTGGGTGGGAAACCGGATGGTGGTCCGGATGCAGAAGGCTCTCACCGCCGAGGCCGTCACGAATCTGAACGCGCAATTCGCGGATCTCCTTCAAGAGGGGGGGATCGTCCAGGGAAAGGCTCTTGCGGAGGAAAGGAACGAGCCGGAGCTTAAGGAGATGGCTCGGCTCGTCCTCACCCCGCGGCGGACGAACTTCGGCCGGCTGCGGCTTCTCATCAACGCCGTCAACGACGCCGAGCTTCAGGAATGACGGCTTAGCGGTTTCCCAGCACGACGAGCGCGGGGAGAAAGAGCATCCCTTCCACCCACCATTCGTAGAAAGACTCCGGCTTCGGCTTGCGCGCGGCGGCAAGGAGGCCCCCCAGGTAGAGGACGCTCACTGCCCCGAGTTCCTCCCATAACAGCGCTTTTTCGGGCGGCGCGCGCCACGCTGTGAAGAGGGACAGGATGGCCAGCGCGCCGAGCAGGCCGCCCAGCGTCCGCAGCGTCCACCTGGCGCCGATCGTAACGGGCAGGCTCCGTGTCCGCATCCGCCTGTCTCCCTCGAGGTCGCGCAGGTCGCACAGAATCATGTTGAAGAGCAGGAAGACCCACGTCCACCCCGCGGCGAGCAGATGATAGGGCATTGCAGAGGCGGCTGTGCCAGCCCCCTGGCGGGGAAGCACGAAATAGGCCGCGGTCACGAGCGTCGGCGCGAAGAACGTTTTGAGAAGCGGGACGTCCTTGAGACGAAATCCCAGGAACGGCACGGAATAGCTCAGGCAAACGATGCCACCCCCCGCCGTGAGGAGGAGCGAAACCCAATCCCGAGAAAAGATTGGCAGAAGGATCAACGCGCAAGCCGCGAGTGCCGCCGCGAGCGCGCCTGCCGGCCGCAGCCGCAGGCTCTCCCGATAGCGGCGCGGGGTATTGACTTTATCGGACGGATCCGCTTTCAGCCGGTCGATGTTATAGACGAACAAAGCTCCGGCAAACCAGAGAGGCAGATAGGGGCGGGTGGGGAAATGGAGCAGGCGGCCCAGCGCCCAGCCATAACTGGCGATGGCGGCGGCTCCGTAGAGGCTCAGGGTGTGGATTGCCGTGCGGCAATCCCGCAGGAAAACCGTCAGTCGATTTGCCATTGATTTGTAACACTGGCGGCCATCCTGCCGCTCTTTCCAGATACACGCTTGTCATCCGCGCGCGGAATAGCGATCTTTCCCTTGACGATGTCTCTGAAGTTTTTCTACATACTAGCGTTTTCGGCGACATGCTCGACCATCTAACCGGACGGAGAACCCGCCGGGGTTGGCACGTCTTGTGCGATGATAAGGCCGAACGGCATAATTTATTTTCATAATCAAACGGAGAGGTTTTTGAATGTTTAATGGGGTTTTCGGGCTTTTTTCCAACGATATAGGCATCGATCTCGGCACGGCCAATACTCTGGTTTACGTCCGCGACCACGGCATCGTCCTGCGGGAACCTTCCGTCGTCGCCGTTCAGGCGGGAACCAACAAAGTCCTTGCCGTGGGCGATGAAGCCAAGCGGATGCTCGGACGCACCCCCGGCAACATCGTCGCGATTCGGCCGTTGAAGGACGGCGTCATCGCCGATTTTGAGATCACCGAGGCGATGCTGCGCCACTTCATCGCGAAGGTGCACAACCGCCGCAAATGGGTCCGCCCCCGGGTGGTCATCGCCGTGCCCTCGGGCATCACCGAGGTCGAGAAGCGCGCCGTGAAGGATTCCGCCACGCGCGCCGGCGCCCGCGAAGTTTATTTGATCGAGGAACCGATGGCGGCCGCCATCGGCGTCGGATTGCCCGTCCAGGATGCCGCCGGGAACATGATCATCGACATCGGGGGGGGCACCACGGAAGTCGCGCTCATCTCGCTCTCGGGCATCGTTTTCAGCCGAAGCGTTCGCGTCGCGGGCGACGAACTGGACGAGGCGATCATCCAATACATGAAACGGGCTTATAATCTGATGATCGGCGAGCGGACCGCCGAAGAGATCAAGATCAAGATCGGCTCCGCGTATCCCATCGAAAAGGAAACCACCATGGAGGTCAAGGGACGCGATCTCGTGGCTGGCCTGCCAAAGACGCTCTCGATCACCTCCCAGGAAGTCCGCGAGGCGCTCCTGGAACCGATATCGACCATCGTCGACTCCGTCCGCGTGACGCTCGAACGCTGTCCGCCGGAACTTTCCGCCGATCTCGTGGACAGGGGCCTTGTGCTGGCCGGGGGCGGCGCGTTGCTTCGCGGGCTCGACAGGCTTCTTACCGAGGAGACGGGCCTCCCGGTGCACGTTGCAGAGGACCCGTTGAGCGCGGTCGCCGAGGGCACGGGACGCGCTTTGAGCGAACTCAAGTTCCTGCGCCAGGTTGCCACGACCGATCGCCAGTGGCGCTGAGAGCCTGTGAAAAAAGGGGGAAAGGTCGCGTTTGAGCCGGTTGGGGCTTGTGCCCGCTTCGTTTCCGGGAAATCTTCCAGGTGATGCGGCGATATAATATCGCGGGCCTCGTCGTCTTTCTACTCGCGGTAGGGGGTCTTTTCGCGCTCAGCCCGCGCAACACGCAAAAAGTGCAGTCCGCCTTTTTGGGGATGATCTCGCCCTTTCTGAGGACCGGTTCCTCCCTCCAGCAGCGCGTGGTCGCCTTCCACGAAGGGCTCAAGACGCTCACGCAACTCGAGCAGGATAACAAGACGCTTCTGATCCAGAACGCGCAACTCCGGACCGGGCTCGGTTATCTTCGCGATCTCGAGCAGGAAAACAATCGCCTCCGGCACGCCCTCGAATACCGGGAAAGGGCCGCCTTCAACCTCGTTCCGGCCCGCATCATCGCCCGCGATTCCTCCACCTGGTGGAACACGGTGCGCATCGACCGCGGCGTGGACGACGGCGTCGAGATCGACATGCCCGTCCTCACCGAAGACGGCCTGGTCGGCAAGACGACCGCCGTGGCGGGCAGTTCGGCGACCGTCGTGCTGATCTCCGACGAGAATTGCAAGGTCGCCGCCACCGTCGAAGGCACGCAGGAGCAGGGGATCGTCACGGGGGAGCGCACTTCCAACAGTCTTCAGCCGCAGATCAGCCTCATCTTCCTCTCCAAGAATGCCAATCTCCGACCGGGCCAGCGGGTCTTCAGTTCGGGCGCCGGCGCCGTGTTTCCGGCCGGAGTTTCCATCGGCGTCATCAAGGAATTCAAGAAGCGCGAACTCGACGGCTACGCGACGATCGTTCCGAGCGTCGACCTGACCACCCTGGAGGACGTCTTCGTCGTTTTTGGGAAAAAATGATCTTCTTTCTCATCCTCGCCGCCTCTCTCTTTGTCTCACTGGTGGTCCAGCAATTCATCGGGCCGCTTCCGTGGCTGCACGGCACTCGCGTCCTGCTCATGCCCATCGTGCTTTTCTATGGCGCCCTGGCAGTTCCCTTTTGGGCCATGCTCATCCTCGCCTTTATCGCCGGGTTCATGTGGGACGCTCTCACGGTCCAGATCGCCTTCACCAGGGACATCGCCACCGGGCACGCCGTGGCCTCGAATGTTGAAATTTCGCTCGGATGGTCCATACTCCTCTATGCGGCCCTCGGCTCCCTTATGATCGGCTTCCGTCCACTTTTCCAGCGGGGACGCTGGGAAGTCCATTGCCTGTTGAGCGGCGTTCTCACCTCGGCCATCGTTTTGGCGGAGTATCTCATGATTACCCTTCGGCGAGGCGAATTTGTCTTTTCGACGGAGGTTTGGTGGCGCATCGGCGGCGCGGGTCTCGTAGCCATTATTCTCTCCCCCTTCTGCTTCTTCATCCTCAGTTCCATCGCCGAGGCCGTCGGATACGACACCCAGCCGCGCCAAGAGAAAGAGCAGGAGTGATATGACAAGGCGGCGGGTAAGAATCGAGTTGCGCATCCACGTCCTTGCGCTGCTCTTTGTTCTCGCTATAAGCGGAATTATCGCCCGGCTCTGGTGGGTGCAGGTCGCCCACGGCGCGCTCTGGAGCGCCAAGATCGGCTCCCGAAGCCAGGTTACCGTCCGCATCCCATCGGTTCGGGGCGAAATCCGCGACCGCAACGGCATCACCCTGGTTCAAAACCGCGCGAGCTACGAGGTCGATTTTTACCTGCCGGAGATGGTCCGCGGTTACAAGCTGCGCAACGGTTCGGTGCCCGACGTGGTGTACACCGCGGCAGTCAAGGGGATGCTCAAGGAGCACAAGATCGCCAACATCGTCCAGATCGTTAATTCCGCCGTCATCCCCCGTTTGCAGGAACTTGACCTCGCCAGGGATTACAGCGCCCAATCCCTCGCCCAGCACTACAAGATCGACGAGCAAGTCCCGTTCACCTACCTCGAAGACATCGACTTTCCGACCATCGCCAAGTTTTCCGAACACGACGTCGGCCTCCCCGGCGTCGATATCTCACCCAAGCCCGTGCGCCAGTATATTTTTGGCGCTCTGGCCGCGCACATCCTCGGCTATGTCGGGGCCCCCCTGGAGATCGACAAGCTCCCCGACGCCCACGAGTTCAACTTTTACCAGCCCGACGTCGAAGGCAAATCGCAGGTCGAACTCTACATGGACAAATATCTGCGCGGCGCCCCTGGCCGGCGCGTTCTCCAGCGCAGTGTGAAGAACATCATCGAGGGGGAAGTCAGCCGCCAGCCGCCCACGCCCGGAGATAACGTCTACTTGACCATCGACGCCCGCATCCAGGCCATCGCCGAAGACGCCCTTCGCGCGGCGGGACGCGCGGCGGTCGTCGTGGTCAATCCGAATAACGGCGACATCCTGGCAATGGCCTCGGTGCCGTCCTACGACCCGAACACCTTCATTCCCAGCATATCCGGCAAAGACTGGGGCACCCTGCTCGACGACAAGGCCACCCCGCTCGTCAATCGCGCCATCAGCGCGTTCCCGCCCGGCTCGACTTTCAAGATCGCGACCTCGCTCGCCGGCCTGCGCAAGGGACTCGCCAACAAGGAATTCACCTGCACCGGCGGCGTCTGGTATGGCAACCATTACTTCAAGTGCTGGATCGCGGAGAAAGGCGGCGCGCACGGCACCCTCAGCCTCGCGGACGCAATCAAGGTCTCCTGCAACGCCTTCTTCTACCAGTATGGCAATGCCGCGGGCATAGCTTCCATCGACGACACCGCCAAAATGCTCGGCCTCGGCCAGAAATCGGGCATCGAGCTGACCGACGAAGCGCCCGGGGAGATTCCCGGACCGGCGTGGATGGCCCTGCACCATCCGCAGGAAAAGTGGAGCCCGGCCCAGACCGCCAACGTCTCCATCGGGCAGGGATACGATCTGGTCACACCGCTGCAATCCGCCATGGTCATCGCCACGGTTGCCAACGGGGGCATTGCCTATTACCCTCGCCTGATCGACCGGGTCCTTACACCCGAGGGCAAGCCTGCCCTCGATGATGACGGAAATCCAGCGGTGCCGGAAGGCCCCAGGATACGGGCCGACCTCCGGTCTGATTTCACCCCGCAGCAGATCGAACTCGTTCGCCACGGGCTTTGGAAGGTCGTAAACGAAGCGGGCGGCACGGGCGGCGCCGGCCGGCTAAAAAATGTGCAGGTTGCCGGGAAGACCGGGACAGCCCAGGCGATGCTCAACGGAAAAAAGGACACCATCGCCTGGTATACCTGCTTCGCTCCCTACGACCATCCCAAATATGCCATGACCGTCATGGTCCAAGGCGGCGAACACGGCGGTTCGGTTGCCGCCCCGATAGCCACCCATATCCTCGAGGAGTGTCTGGCCATGGACGCGGGCACGTTCACTCCCAAGCTCGCGGTGTTGGCTCCGGCGCACAAGAGCAACCCTTTCCAGATGATCGCCAAGATCGACTATAAGAATACCGATCCCTCACTCCAGACGGCGGTCGATCCGGAGTCCGCCGACGCCAGCGAGCCCGCTCACGAAGCGGAGATACAGAAGGTTGGCGCGAGGCCCGAGATCAGGGAGAATCCGGATGCGGCGGGCAAGGTGCGCAAAAAATCCGCACAAGGCCCGCAGCAGCCGCAACCGCAGCAGGAGGACCGCAGAAATCTTTTCCAGAGATTGTTTGGAATAAAGTCGAAACCGGACGCCAACCCCACCCCGGCGCCGCGGGTGCGCTCGCATTAGGGCAACAATTGAATTTATTTTATGAGGAACGAAGTTTCATGATCGAGAAAGTGAAGCGAATTTTAGGCATCTCTCCCAAACAGACCGGCAACAAACTCATCATTAATTGCGAAAAACTCGAGCGGCGCGTGGCGCTTCTCGAGAATGGGCAACTGGAAGAGTACAACATCGAGCGCGAGACCGACCGGAACATCGTCGGCAGCATCTTCAAGGGCCGCGTCAAGAACATCGAACACGGCCTCAAGGCGATGTTCGTGGACATCGGCTTCGAGAAAAACGCCTTCCTCCATTTCTGGGACGCGCTCCCAGCCGCCCTGGACAGCGACACCGAGGAAGTGGACCGGCCCGGCGGAGACAAAAACAAAAAGCGGATCACCGCCAAGGATATTCCGCAGATCTATCCCGTCGGTTCCGAAGTCCTCGTCTATGTGACCAAAGGTCCCATCAGCACCAAGGGGCCCCGCATCACCACCAACATCAGTCTCGCGGGCAGGTATCTCGTCCTCATGCCGTACAGCGCCCAGAGCGGCATCTCGCGCAAGATCGAATCTCCCAAGGAACGCGACCGGCTTCGGAAAATCCTCAAGAAACTCGATGTCCCCGAGAACATGGGCGTCATCGTCCGCACCGTCGGCGAAGGCCAGCGCGAGCGCTACTTCGTGCGCGACTTGAGCCTCCTCCTTGAACAATGGACCCAGATCGAGCAGGCTATGAAGGAAAAGCCCGCCCCCTCCTGCGTATTCCGCGAACCGGACCTCATAGACCGCACCGTGCGGGACTTCCTGACCGACGAGATCGAGGCCGTCATCTGCGACGACGAGGCCGCCGTGGCGCGCATGCAGGAACTCATCGGCCATATCTCGCGCCGTTCCAGCAACCGCGTCATCCACTACAGCGAACCGGCCCCCATCTTCGAAAAATTCGGCGTCCAGAAGCAGATCGACGACGCCTTCCACCGGCAGGTCTGGCTCAAGTGCGGCGGCTACATCGTCATCGACGAAACCGAGGCGCTCATCGCAATCGACGTGAACACCGGCCGCAACAAGGGCGCGAAGGATGTCGAGAGGACGATCCTACAGACCAACCTCGAAGCCGTGGACGAGATCGCCCGCCAGTTGCGGCTGCGCAACATCGGCGGCCTCATCATCGGCGACTTCATCGACATGAAAAGCCGGCGCGACCAGCAAATGGTTTTCGCCCGGATGAAGGAGCGGCTAAAGCGCGACAAAGCCAAGAGCCACGTCCTGCCCATTTCACAGCTTGGCCTCATGGAAATGACGCGCCAGCGTGCGCAGGAAAGCCTGAGCGGCTCGATCTACGAAAACTGTCCTTATTGCGGCGGCCGCGGCATGGTGAAAAGCGCGATGACCATGAGCGTCGAGTTGCAGCGCACCCTGCACGGCGTCATGCGAAAATACCAGGATTCCATCCACGACATTAAAGTCACCATCAATCCCCAGGTGCTCAAACGCCTTCGGACCGAGGACGAGGAACTCCTGGTCGAGATCGAGCGCAAATACGCGGGCCGTCTCACGTTTCGCTCCGACCCGATGTATCACCAGGAGCAATTCCTCATCACCGACGCCACCACCGGCACGGAACTGAAGGTGTAGAGAGCCTTCGCGCGAACTCTATTTCTCAAGGCAGCTTTTGGCCGCGTGCGGCAAGCAGGATGCGATACCACGTCTCGCGGTCCAATTCGATGTCCGCGGCACGAGCGGCGATCTGGATGTTCTTCGGTTTCACGGTGCCGATGACCGGCACGATCCGGCTGGGATGCCTCAACAGCCACGCCAGGGCGATGACGGTCCGATCGGTTCCCCGTTCCGCCGCGATCTTGTCGAGCGTCTCAAGCAGCGCGGCGTGGTGTGAGTAACCGCTTTCCTCCGGCGCGGGCGCGTAGCCGCTCGCGACCCTTCCCCCGGCAAGCGGGCTCCAGGCCATGGGGGTAATTTTTCGTTCGAGGCATTGGTCGAGCGTGCCGTCGGTAAAGCAGTCCAGCCGCCGCAGGTGAATCTCCACTTGATTGACCAGCAAAGGGAACGCGAGCGCGCTTTGCACGGCCGAAAGCAGGGAAGGCCGGAAATTGCTCACGCCGAATTCGCGCACCTTCCCCGCGTCGCGCAGTTTGGTGAACGCGCGGGTGATCTCCTCGGGATCGGCGAGAAAGTCGGGCCGGTGGAGCATCAGAAGGTCGATGCGATCGACCTGCAAGCGCCCAAGCGAGCCTTCGACCGAGTCGACGATGTGCCGGTAGGAAAAGTCGTAACGGTGCGGATAGCCCGGGGCGGGCTCGTCTTCAAAGCAGATGCCGCATTTGGTCGCGATGACGAGTTGCTCGCGCCAGGCTCGATGGCGGGCGAGCGCCTGGCCGAAAATGCTCTCGCACGCCGTGTCGCCGTAGATGTCCGCATGATCGAAAAACGTGTAGCCCGCGTCCACGGCCGTCTCGATGGCATGGATGCCGCGCTCAATGGTTTCGGCATCGACCGTGGTGCGATCCCATGATCCGGAAATGCGCATGCAGCCATACGCGAGCCGCGATACGTGAATCTCGCTGGCGCCCAGCAATTGAGTTTTCATATCGGGGATTTCTATCTTGCCGCCGTTCGTGATTCAAGCATTGCGACTCAAAACGTGGTGTCCGCTTGGGAGCGATTTCGATTGGGTGAAAGAGCGGACTGTGTATTCTTGTTTTCAAAATGCATGTTCTTATCATCGGCGGAACGGGGCTGATCTCGACGGCCATCGCGCGGCAACTGCTGGAAGCCGGGCACCGCATGACGCTTTACAATCGCGGAATCTCCCAAAACCGCCTGCCGGCGGGCGCGGAGACAGTGCGCGGGGATCGCAAGGATTATGCGGCGTTCGAGCAGCAGTTCGCCGGAAAGACCTTCGACGCAGTCCTGGATATGGTGGCCTATAAGTCGGAGGACTCGGCATCGGCGGTGCGCGCTTTCGCGGGGCGGGCGGCGCAGTTCATCCACTGCTCGACGGTATGTGTTTACTCCGGGCCTGTGACGCAGCTCCCGACAACGGAGACGGAGCCTTACCATTCCATAGGTCAATATGGAAAAGGGAAGATCGAGTGCGAGAAACTGCTGCTCGACGAGTGCGACCGGAACGGTTTTCCGGCGACGATCATGCGTCCTTCGCACTCGTATGGGGAGGGCGGGAGTGTGATCCGCCCGTTCGGGCCGGCGAATGGCTATGTCGAACGCTTGCGCAAGGGCAAGCCGATGGTTGTGCCGGGGGATGGCACTTCGCCCTGGGCGTCGTGCCATGTCGAGGATGTCGCCCGCGGATTCATCGGCGTGATGGGGAATGCCAAATGTATCGGGCAGGCATATAACATCGCCGGCGACGAATGGATGACATGGAATACCTATTTCGAACAGATCGCGGAAGTGGTGGGCGGAAGTTATGAGCCGGTGCATATCCCCACCGACGTGCTCGGGGAAGTAGCGCCCGCCTGGTCCCGCTCAACGCGGGAGATTTTCGAGTGGCCCTCGATCTTCGACAATTCAAAAATCAAGCGCGACACGAACTACACAGGCCAGACCATTTCCTGGCGCGAGGGTGTGCGGCGCAACGTGGCCTGGCTCGAGTCGAAGAGCAGGCTGGCCGCGGCGCCGGGAGAGGATTACGAGGATCGACTCGTCGAGGCATGGCGCGCCGGCATCTCCCTGCTGCCCCGGCAAGGAGCGTAAGGGAAACGCGCCTGGCTTTTTTAACGGGCGACTTGCGCGGGTTCAGCAAGGCGAGTTAACATACGCCATGGCAAAAATCACCCTCGTTGGCGCGGGCAGCGTTGTTTTCGCAAAAAGCCTAATCTGCGATATCCTTCAGTATCCCGGCCTTGAAGGAAGCACCATCTGCTTGATGGATATCGATTCGGGGCGGCTGCAAACCATCAAACAGCTCGCCCTGCGCATCGTGGCGCAACTGGGAGTGAAAGCGCGCATCGAAGCCACGCTCGATCTGCGCGAAGCGTGCGTCGGCGCAAAGTTCGTGATCACCACCATTCAGGTTGGCGGCTATAAACCGTCCACGGTGGTGGACTTCGAGATTCCCGCGAAGTATGGAGTCAAGCAGACAATCGCGGACACCCTGGGAGTGGGGGGCGTTTTCAGGGCGCTGCGCTCCATACCGGCTCTTGCGAAAGTGGCGCGGACGATCCAGGAAGTCGGAGCTCCCGATCCCATGCTGCTTAATTATACGAACCCGATGGCTATGAGCATGTGGGCGATAGATCGGATGACAGGCATCGCTTCCGTCGGTCTCTGTCACAGCGTGCAGGGAACCTCCCACCAACTCGCGGGGTATTGCGGTCTGGATTATAAGGACGTCAGCTATCTCGTGGCGGGCATCAACCACATGGCTTTCTTCCTGAGATTTGAATACAAAGGGAAGGACGCCTATCCCTTTCTTTTCCGTGCTTTGGATGACCCGGACGCGGTGGCCTGCGATCGCGTCCGCTTCGAGATGATGCGGCGTCTCGGGTATTTTGTAACGGAATCGAGCGAACACCAGAGCGAATACGTTCCGTATTTTATTCACCATGGCGGTGAAGTGATCGAAGAATTCAACATCCCCATCAACGAATACATTCGCCGTTGCGAATCCCAGATCGGCTCGTGGGAGAGGATTGAGCGCGATCTGCTCGACACAGGAAAGCCGGTGCAGATCAACCGAAGCGCGGAATATGGGTCCACGATCATTAACTCGGTCATGACAGGGGAGCCGAGTGTCATCTACGGCAACGTCCCAAATACAGGGCTGATCACGAACCTGACGGACGGGTGTTGCGTGGAGGTGCCTTGTCTTATCGACAAACAAGGCATTCAGCCGACCCACGTTGGCAAGCTTCCGCAGCAATTGGCTGCGCTCATTCACACTAATCTTAACGTGCAGGACCTTACGGTGGAGGCGGCAATCACTGGACGGCGCGATTACATTTACCAGGCAGTCATGGCCGACCCCCACACCGCCACGGTTCTTACTTTGGACAAAATCTGGAGCATGTGCGACGAACTGATCGAGGCTCATCAAAAAGATGGTTTTCTTGGAGAGTTCAAACCCGTCGCGCGCAACACCGGAAAGCCGCTCAGCGCCATTTCCCGCGTATTCCTGGCCATCCAACCGGAGGGAGTGCCTTTCCTGGGCGAAAGAACAACGGCCTGCTTCCGATTGGTTGCGGAAAACGAGACAACGGAGGCGTTCAGCGGCGCGGTGAACATCGTGGCGGCGGGAGGCCCCATTGCGTTCCTGCCTTCGGATAAATTCGAAGTCCGAGTGGCGGCGGGAGAAACCGTCGCTATTCCCTTCACTATCGAACGCCTTGCGGACATTACCGCCGATTTGGTTCTTTCGATTGTCTCTCCGACGCACAAAACCATCGAACGCGACTTCCTGCTGCCGAAGCGGAACCAGATCGCGCTTCCCATCGACCCTTCAGGCGCAAATCGCCAGCCAATCGAAGTCAAGTGGTCTGGCAACACGGTTGCCGAGGGGAGCGCGTGGCTGACCGAAGAAGAACTCGCGCTGGAATTCCGCGTGGACGATACCGATATCAAGATAGTCCCCGCGGCCTTCTGGGAAGGAAGCGCAATCGAGATCGGCTTGAAGGACGCCGTCTCGCCGAACGCTCCCGCTATGCTATTGGTGATGCTGCCTGATCCGGACGCTCCCCGGATTCTGTCGGGCGGAAAGCCTTTTGGGGGCGGCTCCATCAGGGTGAATTGCGACAAGGGAGGGTATTCCCTGTCCGCCCGCGTGAATCTTGGCAAGACTCATCTTGACATCACGAGTTCATTCCTTTTGGAATTCATTTTTCATGTTGCTGCGCTCGGCTCAGCCCACGGCAAGATCCGCCAAGCCTGGCAAGGGTCTTCCAATTTGCGCGACCAGTCCAGGTTCGCATTGATTGTCCCGGCCCCTTGCGCGGAGAGTTCGCGCAGCAGCTTCAGAGGTGGGTCGGAAAATAGTCGAACCATCCCGGTGATGGCCTGACCATCACCGTGTTTGCGCGACGCATTCTCTTCGCTGCGATCTGGGCGCTGCTGTGGCGCGGTCAACCCGTCTCCGCTGCCGGCCTGTTTCCGTTCGTTCTTCCGTGGGATGATGCGGGACCAAGTGTTGCGAACGCAAGCGGCTGGCTGGACAAACCGGCTGGCGCTCATGGGTTCGTGACGGCACGCCACGGACATCTGTTTGCAGGAAAAAACCGAATCCGGTTCTTCGGAGTGAATCTCACATTTGGCGCAAACTTTCCCGCGCACGCGGACGCGGAGAAAATCGCGGCGCGCATGGCGAAGTTCGGCATCAACTGCGTGCGGTTTCATCACATGGACACGCGCATCGCACCCGACGGACTCGTGCAACAGGACGAGCGCACGCTCGATCCCGAAATGCTCGGTCGCCTGGACTACTTCATCGCTCAACTCAAAAAAAATGGGATCTACGCGGACCTGAACCTGCACGTCGGGCGCGAATATCCGGGGTTCGCAAAATGGCAGGGCGGGCCGACTTATTTCAAGGGCGTTGACAATTTTTTCCCGCCCATGATCGCGCAGCAGCACGATTACGCACGGGCTCTGCTCACGCACACCAACGCCTACACGGGCATGGCCTACGCGAACGAACCAGCCGTCGCCCTCGTCGAAATCAACAACGAAAACGGCCTCATCGACGAGTGGAATAAGGGCGCGCTCGATGCGATGCCCGACCCGTATTCCGCGGAATTCCGGCGGCAGTGGAACGAATGGCTCGCGAAAAAATACGGCTCTTCCGAAAAACTCGCATCGGCCTGGAACCAAGGCGCGGAGCCGCTTGGAGCGGAAATGATCCGCGGCGGCATCGGTGAAACGGACAGCGGATGGAACATCGAGAAGCACGAAGGAGCCGTTGCGAACGTGCAGCTCATTCACGAAGAGAGTAACGGGCAACCAGCGGAATTTGCGAAGATCACCGTAGTAAAACCAGGCACGGAAGGCTGGCATGTGCAGGCCAATTACCCGGGTCTGCAACTCGCCGCGGAGAAGAGCTACACGGTTGCTTTTTTCGCGAAGTCCACCGATCCCCATAAAATTCGGGTTGCAGCCGGCCAGGCACACGCCCCCTGGCAGGTCGCCTGGAGCAGTGAGGTGGCGCTCACGCCGGAGTGGCAGCGATTCCATTTTGTCTTCGTCCCAGCGGACGCCGACATGAATATGCGGGTCGGTTTTGCCGATTTTGGCGCCGCGGGCGCCGATGCAAGTCTCGCGGATGTGTCGCTTCGCCCCGGTGGGATTGAAGGATTCCCAACGGCCGAAAAACTTGGGGAGATCGGTGTTTTTCAAAAAAAGGAGATCGGCTCGCGCGCGCCCGCCGCGCAGCGCGACTGGTACCGGTTTCTTTTCGACACGGAGGCGCGTTACTGGACCGGCATGCGGCAGTTTATCCGCGGCGAACTCCATGCTCAAAGCCTCGTGGTGGGTTCAGCAGCGGGATACAGCCCGTGGCCCATCCAGGCGATGCTCGATGTGGTGGATGCTCACGCGTACTGGCAGCACCCGCATTTTCCACACCGGCCGTGGGATATGAACGACTGGAGCATCCAAAACATCCCGATGGCAGGCGCGCCGGATGGCGGCACGCTGCCGAGCCTTGCGCTGATGCGTGTCGCGGACAAGCCGTTTATCGTCACCGAATACAATCACTCCGCGCCAAACACCTATTCCAGCGAGGCGTTCCTCGAACTCTGCGCGGTCGCGGCATTGCAGGACTGGGACGGTGTGTTCGCGTTCGACTACTCGGGGCGCAGGGATCATTGGGACGAACGGCGAATCCCGAACTTTTTCGACATCGACCAGCATCCCGCGAAAATGGCCACTCTCCCGGCGGCGGTGGCGCTGTTTTTACGCGGCGATATCACACCGCCGGCTCGCAGGCACGTCGTCGAGATGACATTGGAAGACGCCATCGAGTCGGTGCGCAAGGGCGGCTTCCGGTCGACTGCCAGCGCTTATGGAATCCAGCGCGAGGAGACATTCGAGCATCCCGTGGCGATGCGGATCGGGAGTGTTGAAAACCCGCTCTCCCCAGCCGCGAAAAGCTCACGGTCCCCCATCTACAGCGACAACGGGGAACTCGAATGGGATTCCGTTTCACACAGGATGCTCGTCAGAACCCCAAGATCGGCATGGATTGTCGGGGCGCTGCATGCCGGCAAAACAATCGACCTGGGCAAAGCAAGCATTACTCCCGGAGCCACGATTCAGAATTGGGCAACGCTGACCGCCACCGTGATGGAGGGCGCGGATTTCAAAACAGCCAGGCGATTGCTGATCACCGCCACCGGTTACGCTGAAAACACGGACATGCACTGGAAGGACGCGGCGAAAAGCAGTGTCAGCAGGGACTTTGGCAAAGCGCCTTCCATGGTTGAAGGTGTGCCTGCCTCCATCACGCTGCCGCTGGCGGGAAAATACAGGGCGTGGGCCCTGGATGAGCGGGGAGCCAGAAAAAGCGAAGTGCCGCTGAAAACCGGGAACGGGACGCTGACGATCGAGCTTTCACCGGAACAAAAAACACTCTGGTGGGAAATCGCGGCGGAGTGAGGTTTACTTAAAGCCTTCTTCACCCTTCGCATGGAGCCCTGCGCCGATCTGTTGGATGGGTTCAGGAGCTTTTTCCACAGGGACGTTCGGGCAGGAATCGATCCATGTCGAGCCTTCAGGCCGGGCCCAGCGGACGGCGTTCTTCAAGACCAGTTTCACGGTCGCGTTATGGTAGATCGGGTAGGTCTCATGGCCGGGGCGGAAGTAGAAGATTTTGCCGTTGCCGCGTTTCCAGGTGCATCCGGAACGGAATACTTCACCTCCCTGGAACCAGGAGATGAAGACCTGTTCGTCCGGCGCCGGAACCGCGAAAGGCTCGCCATACATCTCCGTGTTGGGGATCTCGAAATAGCGGTCGATGCCCTGCGCGATGGGGTGGCCGGGGTTGCAGACCCAAAGCCGCTCCTTTTCACCGGCTTCGCGCCAGGTGAGCGAACAGCTCGTGCCCATGAGCCGCTGGAAGATCCTGGAATAATGCCCGCTATGCAGGACGATAAGCCCCATCCCCTGCCAGACGCGGGCCTGGACTCGCTCGACGATCTCGTTCTCCACTTTGCCGTGGGCGCAGTGCCCCCACCAGGTGAGCACATCCGTGGCTGCCAGAACCTCCTTGGTCAGCCCGTGTTCGGGCTCCTGGAGCGTTGCCGTCCGGGCCTCGATGTCGTCCGCCTCGCGCAGTCCCTCGGCGATGCAGTCGTGCATGCCCCGCGGATAGATTTTTGCCACTTCAGGGTGGCTCCTTTCGTGAACATTCTCTCCCCAGACGGTGACGCGAAGCTTCATAGTTTTCTGAATCTCGATTTGTTGTGAACAGGTTGCACCGGGCTAGGCGGGTAAAATCGCCGGTCCCGCGGGTAACGGCGCCGACAGGTCCACGCGCCGGAGCTCGACTTCGCGGCCAATCCGCGCGCTTTCATAAATTGCATCCAGAATGCGCATGATTTCGACGCCATCGGCGGCACCCGCGTCGGGCTCCTTGTCATTGAGAATGCAGCTGATGAAATGCTCCTGCGAGTTCTCGAAAGCCTTCGGATATTTGAGCGGCACCGTCTTCACCATCGCGCCACTTTCCTCGCGAAAGATGCACGTCATCGAATCCTTGTAATCGTAGGTAATGTTCGAGAGGCCTCCCTTCGTGCCGCTCAGTTCGACGTAAACCTTTTCGCGCTCCTCGAAGTTCAACGCCCAGCTCGCTTCGAGCACGAGTGTCGAGCCATTGTCGAACCGGAGCAGCGCGCTGGCCATGTCTTCCACGTCAAATTCCTTTTTCTGTTCCCGCGCCAGCGTCTTGCCGATGTGCGCGAAGGTGCTGGCCGAGACTGTCACCGCCTTGGGATTCCCGATCAACCACCGGGCGAGATCGAGAATGTGCACTCCCAGATCGATAAGCGGGCCGCCCCCGCTCATTTTCTTCTGGCCGAACCATCCCCCGAACCCCGGCATGCCCCGCATCCGGCGCCATCCCACGCTCCCGTAGTAAACCTCTCCCAATTTGCCGCTCTCGATCAACCTCTTGAAGTATTGGTGTTCGGCACGGAAGCGCTGGTTGAAATTGATCATGAACTTTCTGCCCGTGGCGCGGACCTTCTCCCGCATTTCCGCGGCTTCGGCCGCATCCATGGCCATCGGCTTCTCGCACAGCACGTGCAGCCCGCGGTCGAGAGCCGCGAGCGTCATGGACTTGTGCAGGAAATTCGGCACGGCCAGCACCACCGCGTCGATTTCCGCTTTCTCGATGAACTCCTCATAGTTGGTAAAGGATTGAGGAATGTCGAACTCGGAGGCTATTTTCGTCAGCAGGTCGGTGCTCTGGTCACAAATCGCCTGGACAACGGCCCGGGGGTCCTTCTTGAATTGATCCAGATGGGATATCCGGCCGATTCCGAGGCCAACTATTCCGACGCGAACTTTTTCCATCATGCGACACTGTTTACCAGTTCGCCGGCTCGGCGACAACCATTTTGCACCTGGTTCTCGCCTGCGTGCGTAGCCTCTTATTCCATGAAACCGACAGTCATCGTCATCGGCAGTTCGAATACCGATCTCGTCGTGACTTGCCGGCGCCTTCCGAAACCTGGCGAGACGCTGCTCGGCGGCGAGTTCGCGCGCCACGCCGGCGGCAAGGGCGCGAACCAGGCCGTCGCCGCCGCTCGCGCCGGGGCGCGGGTGGTCTTCATCGGCGCGCATGGCGAAGACGAGTTTGGCGCGGCGGCGAAAAGATCGTTGCGCGCGGAAGGAATCGACATCTCGCACTTTCGGTCGCGCAGCCGGCATCCAAGCGGGATCGCGCTGATCCTGCTGGGCGGAAAAGCGCGCGAGAATCTCATCGCTGTGGCGCGCTCCGCGAACGACGCGCTGGGCGCCGATGACGTAAAGGCGGCGCGGAGTTTTTTCCGGCCCGGAGCGGTTGTTGTCGCGCAGTTGGAGGTGCCCCTCGCGGCTGTCGGCGCGGCGGCGGCGCTCGCGCGGGAGCGAAACCTTCCGTTCGTGCTGAATCCCGCGCCGGCGCGGAAGCTGCCGGCATCCCTGCTGCGGCTTGTGGATGTGTTGGTGCCGAACGGCCGCGAGGCGGAGATCCTTACGGGCAAAGCGGAGCCGGTTCTCGCGGCGCGGATCTTGCGCGAGCGCGGATGCCGGAGCGTGGTGGTAACGCTCGGCGCGCGGGGCGCGTTGGTTTGCGACCAGACCGGCGAGAGAGCGGTCGCCGCGCCGCGGGTGAAGCCGATCGACACCGTCGGCGCCGGCGACTGCTTTACCGGCTGGCTCGCGGTCGGGCTCGCCGAAGGCCTCACGCTGGGACAAGCGGCGGAACGCGCGGTTCGTGCCGCTTCAATCTCCGTCACGCGGCCCGGCGCGCAGGCATCCATGCCCCTCCGCGCGGAACTCGAACGAAAGACTAAATCATGAACCAGTCCAAGTCAGCAGCCTGCCAGAAACTCGCGAGACAAGATCAACCCGCGCTTTTCACCAGCTTCGCTGCCGTTGAAATTCGCGTCCTCGAGCTCGACGCTTACGCACCCTTCGTAGCCCGCGCTCTTTAAAATGCGAAACGTTTCGATCCACCGCCCCTGCCCGTGGCCGGGAATCGTGTAGCGCCACGCCATGGCGCCGAACGCCGGCGGTTCGGCGAAGGTGGGCGGCTGCTCGTGGCCGAACTCGTAGAGGTGCTCGGAGTAGAGCGCGGTGTCCTTGCCGTGAACGTGAAAAACGCGGCCGGCTATCTCATTCAAAAATCGCAGCGGATCGATCCCCATGCGAATCAGATGCGAGGGGTCGTAGTTCACTCCAAAATGCTTCGAAGGCAGTTCGCGGAACAGCGCGCGGTATGTCTCCGGCGTGCAGCAAAGCGCGCCCGGTCCCGGCCAGCCTTCGACCACCAGTCGCCCGCCGGTCCTCTCCAACACGGGCCCAAGCGCCGAATAGCTCTCGATCATGTAACCAAAATTCTCCTTCCGCGGTAATTCCGCTTGCAAGGGCAGCATCAGGGCGAAGAAGTTTTTCCCGCCGGCGGCGGTGCTCGCTTCGATGTTGCGCGCCGCCTCCGCCACCGCCGCGGCGCGCCTCGATTTTTCCGGCGCAAGCATCTCTAAATACCCGCCCCAGCCGAGCAGATCGACCGAGCCGACTTCCAGACCCGCGGCTTTGATTTTCTTGAGATCGGAAACCGCGTTGTTCGCTATATCGATCGCTCCGAACCCATTCGCTATGGCCCAGTCGATGAGCGCGCCGGTGTCTTTCTGCCATTCGCTTCCCATGCGGCGGAAGCCGATGGTGAAGCCGCCCGTGTGTGTTTTTGCAATTGTCATTTCGTGTCCTCGCAGAGAGGCAGCAGGCTCGCAACCATGCGCCGCGCGGCCTCGGCGGGCGGGAGTGCCCACAGTGTTTCACTGAACATCTCGATGGAAAAATCGCCGCGATAGCCGAGTTCTTCGATGCGGCCAAACAGCGCGCGCAGATCGAGAATGCCGTCGCCCGGCAGCTCGCGATCCCCATTGCAATCCGATAGTTCGCCGGGCTTGTCACGCATATCGTTCACATGCACGTGCTTGATCGTGGCGACGTTCCCGGGCGTGAGCTCATCGAATTTCGTCGGCGTGCAGTGGTAGTGCGCGGGGTCGAAAAGCACACCTGCATTCGGCGCGCCCGAGCGGCGCACAATCTCCGCGGCGGTCCGCAGCGACTTCACGACCGGGCTCCAGTTGAACTCGATCAAAATGTTCACCCCGTATTCCGCGATGCGGCCGGCAACGCTGCGAATGCCCCGCGCCAGGCCGTCGAGAGCGTCCATGCTCGGGCCGGATTTGGGGCCGTCGGTGCCGACGACCATGTTTGTGCCGCCGAGCGCGGAAAGGAGCTTCGCATTCTCCACGTGCAGATCGTGGTTCGCCTTCACATTGTCGGAAAAACACTCAAGCGCCGCCTCGAATCCGCCGATGCATTGCAGTTCATGCTTATCGAGCAGCGCGCGGAGATCGGCGGGCGTCCGCTCCTTGCCGAGGTATTCTTTCACCTGCCAGAGCGCGAACTCGACTTTGCCGAAACCCGCGGCGCGAAAGCCGGCGAGCATCTTTTCGAATTCGCCCCTGGTTGAAACGGAGTTGATGGCGAGCTGCTCTCTTCTCATTTTTGGGTTACGATGAATTCGCGGTAGATCTCTTCGAAAAGCCGCACGTCGTTCAGCGTGTCGGCGGCGGACGAGCGGAACGGCGCGCCTGTGCGGACGCATTCGAGATAATGCTTCGCTTCTTCGCGATACGCCCAGCAAGGCGTCGCAAACTCGCGGGTGAGTTGTGCCGGCCGGCCATCCGCCGCGCCGCGATACACTTCGACGGTCGCGGGTGTCTCTTTTTGCATAAGCGCAGGTGCGCCGGTGCTCAGCCAGCCATTTTTAAAATAGAGCTGCGTGTGCTCGTCCCAGCCGTGGAAACCGGTGTACGCGCTCTCGATCACCGCTCGCGTGCCGTTGACTTCAAGCACGACGAGCCCCGTGAGGCCGTCGGAATCAAGCTGCACGGACTTCACGGCCGCCCTGCCGCCCTCATCTCCCAGGAAAAAGCGGAGCAGGTTCACATTGTGCGTCCACTGCTGGAGATACTCGACGTAAGGCTTGCGCCACTTCTCGGGAAGCCACCCGGGATATTCGTCCGCGGGCCCGGGCGGTGGCGGAGTCGTGGAAGTCTCGAACGGGACGTTCGGATCCGCCGCGTAAATCCAGTTGCCGCCAAAGCCGTGCGCCCGCGCAAAGACGACCCGCTCGCCCGCAGCGCGCCACTCGTCAGCGTGCTTTTTGATGAGGACGTTGCCTGTGTCGTAGCGCTTCATGTAGCCGACCATCAACCGCCCGTTGCTCGCACGCTCGGCCTCGACCATCGCCTCGGCGCGGTTCACGGATACGGCCATCGGCTTTTCCATGAAAACGTGTTTTCCCGCGCGCAATAGATCTTGCGCGATCAGACCTTGCAGCGTGTAAGGCGCGGAAACTCCCACCGCTTCGATCTCCGGATCGGCCGCGATTTCCTCGTGCGATTTGTAAAGTTTGCGAATGCCGTAGCGCTTCGCCACACGCTCCCCGAGATCGGTCCGCGGCTCGGCGAGCGCGATGAAATCGCAGTCAGGCAGCGCGGCAAAATTCGGAATGTGAATCGTCTGTCCGACAAATCCGCAGCCGACGTAGGCAAAACGGACAGGGTCTTCATGTTTGCTCATTTTGTAACAGCAATCGGTGGTGCGGGCATGGTGGCAGCCTCTTAGATTATCTCAAGGTAATCCTTGTCCGGCAGCGCGGGAAACGGCGCGGTTGGGAGAGTTTGATACCAGTAGGCGACGGAGGCTATGTCGTCCTGGAGCGGAAGATAACGCCCGCCGTCGCGCCAGCCCAGGGCCTGTATGGTCACGCGCAGTTCCTCGTCGAACCGGACGGGATCGGCAATGTGCCATCGATACATTCCGAACCGCGTTTGGGCCGCATAGAGTCCGTCCGGGCGAATGACCTGGGAGAGGCCCGCGTAAGGCGTCGTGAACTCGCGGTAGCCGCCGTTTTCCTTTCCGAGATCGAAGTTATAGGAGCCGCAGAAATAATCTTCAGTGCCCGTGCCGCACACGGTTGGAAATGCCTGGTCGCCGTCCATGAAAAACTTGATCTCTCCTTCGCCCCACCAACCGCAGTTGTTTACCCCCCATGCCATATAGGTTCCGACGTACTGTCCCTTTCCCTTTATCTGGTCGAGCAACGTGTAAACCTCTTTGTAGGGGAGGGGGTTCTTCCGGCGAAATTGGGCGTGGAAGTATGCGGCATCGTCGGGAACTTCCGTCAGAGTGTAGTTAATCTGGTAATACAGCCTCATCGGTTCGAACGCCACATTCGTCATTGTGATCCGGCATCGTTTCCTGAACGGCATTTCCCAATAGCAGTTCAACGCGCTGGCGGGATTGACGCATACCGCCAGCGAGGAAAGCTGCGTGTATTTGTTCCAGCCGCACGCGAAGAAATCGCCCACCGGGCACTCGACCGACGGCCTCTCCTGGCCGTCCCAATAGAAGCGAAGGATGCTCCATCGCCAATGCTTCGTGGGCGTCATCCAAATCTGCTGGATCGAGCCGCTGCCCTCGATGTTTGCCAGTTCGCGGGTTTCGCCGGGGAGGATGTCGATGGAAGGAGAGACTTTCCAGCCTTCTCCCAGATCCCGGCCGCAAGCGGCGTTTGTGCCTTCCACCGCCATGCCCCCTTTGCCTTTTTCCCCATGAAAGTTTTCCGGGCTGATGGAGCGCGTCTTTGCATCGGATAACCGCGGCAAGACGCCGAGGCACATGCCCAGGCCGTTGAATGGGAATGACGAATTTTGCATAGGGAATATCACTAGTTCCGTGGCCGATACTCGATGCGCTTCACATCGATCGCACCGCTTTTAACCTCGATAAATGGTTGTCCGTCCTTGACGCCCACGTTTCCAAAACCTGTGGCCGTGGAAAGGAAATTGCGAAAATCCCCCTTGATGCACGGCTCCAAATAGAGGGTTTTCTCCACGGCATCGTATCGCGCGCCGCTGGCGGCTTGGAGAAGCGGGTAGGACGCCATGGCCCTGGCGTACCAATGTCCGCACTCGTATTCATCAAAGGGATTGCGAACCCGCCCGTCGTACCGAGCCCGGGCTGCCCTCACGATCTCAAGCCCCTCCTCCAGGCGCCCGAACGAAATCAGATGAGAGGCCACCTGGTATTCAATGCCCGTCCAGATTTCCTCCGAGTAGGGCAGGGGCAGGGACAACCGGTTTCCGCGGGGCCAGGTGCAGAGAAGAAGCCCAGCTTCATGCCCGATCGCGTAGCTGCTGCGCTGAGGGTTGGCATGCCCGGAGAGATCCGCCTTGAAGTTATATTTGAAAACGGATTCCAGGTGTTTGCCCAACTGCCCGGCATCGAGAAACGGCCGAAGCCCCGCGGCCCAAGCCATCCAGGCGCCAATGACGCCATCAGAAAGACACCCTCCGCCATACTGATACTTCGGCCCCTCGGCTTCCAGCAGAAGAAGAGCCTCCGGCGAGTAATCGGAGCCAAGGCTCTTGAAGAGCGTGGGATTTGGCGCGCGCAAACCCTTCCACCGAATGTTCTGCTTGAAGTATTCCCCGTTGAACAATTTTTCGGCGAAGAAGAGACGTCCGGCGGAAAGGAGTTCCTCATAGAGCGGCACATTGTCCCCAACGGCCCTGCCCATTTCAATCGCGGCAGCCAGCGCTCCCAGATAGAAACTGCCGCACATGCCATCCTCCCCCCAAAACTCCACATCATAGGTATTATGATGGGGCTCGACCAGCATCCCCTCGTGCTCGGGATCCCATGTTAGGATGCAGTAGTCGAGACTCTGTTTTACACGAGGCCACAACTTTTCCAACCAAACGAGATCGCCGCTGATCCTCCAGTCCCGATAGACCTTGATAACGCCTCCCAACTGCCCGTCCGCGGCGGCATAAAAACCGTGGTCCGCACGCGGCCCAATGGGAAGGGACGTTCGGAAATTCTGATGTCCCCGTTCGTCTTGCGAATCAAAAAACTCGGTTTCGCGCAGCCCCCGTTCGAGCCCCGCAAAAAGATGAGGCAGCGCCTGCGCGTAGTTCCACACGTGCGTGCAACTACCCTCGCAGGAGCCTGCGGCATCGTGGCATCCCTCCCACGCCCATATCCGCCCGTCATCCTGCCGGAGCACGGTGGGTGATTTGAGGATAGCGAGATTCGCGGCTACGGCATCCAGCAGTTCAGGAGGCAGGGTGGAGTCGTAAAATGCGTTGGAAAACAGTTTTGTCCTTTCCCGCAATTTCTCATAATTTTCCTGCCAATATTTTTTGAGAGCGAATATATCCGCGAAAGCCTTTGCGTACCATGGCCGGTAGCGCGCGTCCTTCGCATACACCTGGAGATCTGAAAAAGGGACATACCATGACCATTTGAGGGTTATTGCTTTCGCTTCTCCCGGCGCCAATAGAACCGGCACATACAAACTCCCCCCAGGGCTCGGCGTTCCCACAGCTTCCTCCCGATCGAGAGATTCGGCAGCCTGCACCGATTTCCACACCATGGTCAACGGGTCGAACCAGCCTCCTCGAAACCACGCAGGGTTCACCTTTGTCGCATCCTCATCGATCCACGCCGCGAAATATCCCTCGTCCCACGGTTTGCCGGCGTGCCCCGGCTGCCGCAGCACAAAACCCTTTTCCATCCGCGTCACCCGGCCATCCTTCTCGGGCATGCCGGCGGCCATGAAGTTCTCGGCGTGGAACGAAAAAACCGCCTTCACCGTTTTCGACGTTTGGTTTGTAAACTGATACTCCACACCAGCCACTGGCAGGCTCGAGTTGTCCGCATCATTCGGAATAAATGGATTCCAGGCGGTGATGTGAACCCCGATCGGGAATCCTGGATCCGACAAGTCGATCTTCGCAAACGGAAAACGTGCCGTAAAGGCAGCCTGGTCAAAACGGGGCAACCCGAAGAGTTTCCCCCGTCCTCCATCCCCCGAGGAATCGAACATATTACCCCAAGGGAACATAACCTTCCAATCCGGCACCGGTCCTGCCAGCATGCGAGCCAGATTGGGCGCTTCGTCATCCCCTTTTATCGAAATCGCCGAAAACAGGACCGGTTGAAAATAGACATTGGGGTGGTGTCGCAACGACACTTGGGAAAACGCCCCTGCTCCTTCGACAGAAATCATCCCCGAGCCGATCCCGCCAAGCGGGAAAGCAACCCTGTTCAAGCGTTCTTTTTCGTAGGTGAACACAGGGGGGAATCGTTAAATCGTTACATACGCCCGTTTAGGCGAGACGCTGCGCCCGGGCTTGCGCCTCGAGACAGAGTTCCGCCGCCTTAAACGCATGACGTTGCGACATGGCATTCTCGGTCCGATTCAGGCAGTCAAGGATCAGTTGTCCGAAGAAGGGAAAGCCGACCTGATTTTCAAGGGACAAGTGCTTTTCTCCTTCGCTGTCAACCAGGAAGAGTTGATTTCCTCCCGTTTCGCGAGCGACATCAATATATTTGCGCAACTCGATGTAGCCTTTTGTCCCAAGGATGATGGTGCGTCCGTCGCCCCAACTGCGGAGGCCATCGGGTGTGAGCCAATCGACGCGGAAATGGTTCGTCGCGCCGTTATCGGCGACCAGATTGGCGTGACCGTAGTCTTCGAGCTCGGGGTGCGCCGGGTTGGCATAGTTTGCGATCCTTGCCTCCGTCACCGCGGCCCCTTGCGCGCCGGAGTAGAAGAGGAACTGTTCGATCTGGTGGCTGCCGATATCGCACAGAATCCCGCCGTACTTTGCCCGCTCGAAGAACCATGCGGGGCGCGAAGGAGCGTTGAGCCGGTGGGGCCCCAGCCCGATCACCTGAACCACTCGCCCGATGGCGCCTCCGGCGATCAATTCTCCGGCAAACACGGCGCATTCGACGTGGAGCCGCTCGCTGTAATAGACCATGTATTTGCGGCGCGTCCGGGCCGCGGTCTCCCGCGCTTTCTCCAGTTGATCGGCCGAGGTAAATGGGGTCTTGTCGGTAAAGTAATCCTTCCCCGCCTCCATGACGCGAACGCCCAGGGGGCCTCGGTCGCATGGAATGGCCGCCGCGGCGATGAGGAGGATCGCCGGATCCTCCAGGATCGTCTCCAGGGAACCGACCGGCTTTGCCTGAGGATATTTCTCCAGAAAGGCAGCGACTTTTTTAGGATCGGGATCGTAGACATAACGAAGAGTTCCTCCGGCCTCGATCAGACCGTTGCATTGTCCGTAAACGTGGTTGTGTTCGAGGGCGGTTGCGGCGAAGGGGAAGTCGCCGGGGCCGCAGACCGGTGATGGTTTTCCCTCGGGCGCGTAATTCATTCCGTCGGAGTTTGACATTGATTTTAAAAGTTGAAGGACTTGGAGAGATCCACAGCCTCGGGACTTACGGCTCCCGCCGGCTCAGCCGTCCGCCCGCGCTCCCCACTTCCGGCGCTGGCGTCCCCACCAGATGAGCGGCCCGGTGACGGCCAGCACCGGCAGTGCGAGGCTCATAAGGCAAGCAAGGATGCGCGTCGGCCAGCCGTAAATGTCGCCCGTATGAATTTCCCTGTTCCAGAGTTTGACCACTCTAAAACCCCACGAGGCCGTGCGCGACGGCTGCGAGGACAGGACGTTGCCGGTGACCGGATCGATATAGATAATCGTGCGCCCCGCGGGAGTTCCATCCTCGGGATATTTCATTATAACGCGAACGGGATTACGAACATTGCCAAGACCTTGAATAAAAGTCACCTGCGCGCCGGGCACGGTTTGTATCGCAACAGCCAGCAAGGCATCCGGCCCCAAGGGTTGCGCACCGGCCGCCTGCGCGGCCGCTTTCACGGGCTGGGGTTCGGTCGAGCCCGTGAGGCGATTGATCAGCCGCGCCGTTTGGTTTTCGAAATGGATCACGACTCCCGTGAGTCCGAAGAGAAACAGGAAAATGGATGAATAGAGTCCCAGGACATTGTGCAAATCGAAGTTGAAGCGCGACGCGCGCCGACCGGTGAACTTCCAAAGCTTCCTCGGCCACCAAAGGATCAATCCGCTCACCGACAAACCGAGAAGAAATACCGAACTCCACCCGGTGATCTCTCCGCCCACTTCTCCCAATAAAAGGTGTGTATGAAACTGGTGCGCCCGCTGCATAAACTGGTTGCCTTTTGCCGGGTCGCCCAGTTCCTCGCCCGTATATTGATTCACCGCGGCGCGGATGCTCCCACCCCGCGCCCCGCCATCCAGGAACACGGCGAAAGCGAGATCGTCCTTGGCGGAGAGGGAGAGCGCGCTGACTTTGTACCCGGGGTGCGAGCGCTCCAGCTTCTCTGTCAATGCGTTCAGCGAAAGCCGCTCCCCCACGGGCTGCACTTCCGTGAGCTTGGGATTTAACCAGTGGTTGATTTCATTCTCAAACACCAGAAGCGCGCCGGTCAACCCCAGCAGAATCAGGAAGATCGCCGCGACCAATCCGCCAACGAGGTGAAGAGTGAGAATTACTTTA
>Ga0302324_100001917_pt1 | contig 49243 bp, 35 predicted proteins | sample Palsa_T0_1_FD_201949 | JGI IMG/M metagenome (GOLD analysis project Ga0302324, IMG submission 201949) | Peat permafrost microbial communities from Stordalen Mire near Abisko, Sweden - Palsa_T0_1 | ecosystem: Environmental > Terrestrial > Soil > Palsa > Peat permafrost | place: Sweden: Abisko...
CAGCCCTCCCGAATCCGCCAGCCCCAGAGGGTCGACGCTATAGAGCGTAATACCCGCCTGCCGTAATGCGTTAGAGACATGGACGACAGAGTTGAATACTCCCTTGGCATCGTTTGCGCTGAGGGTGATGCGTGGACCGCTGAGGATAGGCCATCCCGGACTGATCCAGATGACCATCTTCCTGCCGGGCTTGGCGGACTCCATGGCGGCAAGGCCGAACAGCGTCTTTAGCGACAACTGCAGGCGATCCTGGGCGCCGTAAAAACCTTGCGATCGCCTGTCAGTGCGCAGTGAGTTCTGATTCTGGTCAAGGGCGGATATCAGGAAGTTTCCATCGGAGGAGGGCTTGCTCTGTATCTGGGTTCCGCTGTCGGAGAAGAAGACCAGCGAGACCGGCTGGGCAAGCTTGCCTTCGTTTCGCGACAAAAATCTTTTGAGCTCGTCGCGTTCGTAGGCGACCCTGGTGAACGCAGTGTTCACCTGATCGATAACAAAGATGACCTCGACCGGATCTGCAACAGCAACCGCTCCGCCTACCGATTGAAAGGAGAGGATGTTGCTCGGACGTTTGTTGTCGAGGATGCTGAAGTCCTGCTTTTGCAGACCGGGAATCACCTTGCCCGATCTATCGGTGACAACCACATCGAGCCTGATCGGGCCGGCTGGTGCAGACGACGGCTCAGAGGCCGGCTCTGACTGGAGCGCTGTGGCAGGTGCACTCTGCTGTGCGACTGCGGGAAGAGCCAAAGATAAACAGAAGAGAAACATCCAAGATCGAGATGACATCTGCATTACAGTACCTCCTGCCAAATGCTGCAACGAAACTCAGACGGGCGATACTATCACGACGCCTGGCGCCAGATGATCGTCTGATAGTTGGACGCAGGAGCGGCGGTGCGAGTCTCAGCAATTGATGCGCTGCTCGTTTTTGGCTTGCAACAGCCTTCCTGTTATTGCGCGGTTGCGATTTTGCGCGAAGATTTTGGTAGCGCTGCGTGTGGATCTATCACTATCCTCCTCCTGCAGGCCGGTCCGCTAAAGCCGAGTCGCAGAAAGCGCGAAACTGATTCGTTTATCTATCTCCATTGACCTCTAAGCCCGCATCCCGGCTGCTCTACGGCATCGCGGTCTTCCTCGGTGCGTTCCTTCTGTTCCTGGTGGAACCGATGGCGGCCAAACAGCTTCTGCCTGCGCTCGGGGGCTCCTCTGCGGTGTGGCTCACGTGCCTGGTCTTCTTTCAGATCACTCTGCTGCTCGGATATCTCTACGCTCACTGGCTTAGCCGCGCGACGTTTGATGGCTGGCCGCGCCACATCTATCTCGCACTGCTGGCCGTGGCTGTCGTCCTTCTCGCAGCGCAGATTGCCCGGCCCATAAACCTGGGACAAGGCGCAAGCCACCCGATTACGACCATCTTCGTCGCTCTCACGCTGACGATAGGGCTGCCTTTTCTTGTGCTCGCATCGACCAGCCCACTGCTGCAGGTTTTGCTGGTGCGGAGTGAGGGCGGCAGAGTTCCGTATCGACTGTTTGCCCTGTCGAACACAGGCTCGCTGCTGGCCCTGATCGCCTATCCGACGCTGGTCGAGCCGAACCTGACGCTACAGCTTCAGCGAGATCTATGGTTCGCAGGCTTCGTGCTCTACGCGGTGCTGTGCGCGGTGCTCGCACGGCAGAGCAGACCAACCACCGACCCAATGCCCAGCACGGAACAGACCGAAGCGCCCGCAGCTACTGACGGAACCCAGCCCGGGAAAAAATGGCTTTGGTTCCTGCTGCCCATGGCTGCGGCCATGCAGTTGAGCGCCGTCACAGGGCACCTCACGGTCAATATCGCCGCCATCCCGCTGCTGTGGATGCTTCCGCTGGCGGTCTACCTGCTTAGCTTCATCGTCGCGTTTGAGTTTCCTGCTCTCTATCGTCGCGGCCTTGTGGTGCGGCTTCTGGTGGTGATGCTGGCTAGCCTTGGCTACGCTATCTCAAGGACCGAGGTCTCGCTGCCGATCGGCGTTGCGATCCTCTTCTTCCTCGCAGAAGCTTTTATCGCCTGCCTGTTCTGCCACGCCGAAGCCTACGCCCTGCGCCCGCAGCGCGCCTCCGAGGCTACACTCTTCTATCTGCTCATCGCTGCAGGGGGAGCAGCCGGAACCTTCTTCATCGGCATTCTGAGCCCGCTGATCTTCTCCGCCAACTACGATCTCGCCATTGCGTTTCTGGTCACAGCCGTGCTCGCCAGCGCCGTTACATGGTGCGATGGCTGGCCGCAACGGCTGCTGTGGTCAACCTGCAGCGCGCTGCTGCTGTTCTTCGCCATCATGCTGCACACTGCTTACTCCCGCGAGGCCATTCTGGAGGTGAGAAACTTCTACGGCACGCTGCGCGTGAAGCAGAGCAATCCGGCTCCACTGGCCTTCCCTGTGCGGATGTTGCTGAACGGCACGATTCAGCATGGAACGCAGATCTTTGCTCCGGAGCTAAGCCGGACCCCTACTACCTACTACGCCGAAGACTCCGGCATTGGCATTGCTTTGCGCTTCTGCTGCAACGAACGCACTCGCAACATCGGCGTCGTCGGACTGGGAGCCGGTACACTCGCTGCATATGGCAAGCCTGGCGACCGGATTCGCTTCTACGAGATCAATCCGCTGGTCAGGCCTATCGCGGAGAATCTTTTTACGTATCTTCGCGACTCTCACGCGCAGATCTCCTATGTCGACGGCGATGCCCGCGCGTCGCTGAGCCGTGAAGCGCCACAGGGCTTCGATGTTCTGGCTATCGATGCTTTTTCGGGCGATGCGATCCCCCTGCATCTGCTGACCACGGAGGCACTGGCACTGTATAAAAAACACCTTGCGCCCAACGGCATTCTGGCCTTCCATGTCTCTAACCAATATCTTGACCTCGCGCCAGAGATTGCACTTCTGGCCGACTCCGCAAGTATGCAGGCGCAACTGGTCGAAAGCTCGCCGGACGTCGTGCACGGAGCCTTCCGCTCGACCTGGGTGTTGCTTACGACCAGCCCTAGTTTTTTCGCGCAGCCGGAGGTTGCTGCTGTCGTCCAGCGGGTGCCAGCCAATGCGACTCGCGGCCTGAAGCCGTGGACCGACGACTACTCCAGCCTGCTGCCCATCCTGCAGCTAAGCCGCCACTAATTACTTCGCCCACGCCAGTCCATCTGCTCCGTTACCAGCATCAATCAGGCGCTGCAGCTTCCACTGCTTCAGGTCGATCTCTACTACCTGATGGCTCGCTCCACAGGATGCATATGCCGCTCTTCCGTCCGGGCTCATTAGAATCTCCATTGGTGCGCCGGGAATATCGATTGTGTGTTCCATCTTCATCGTCTTGAGATCGACGACGCCAATCTGTTTGGTCTTCGGCAGCGTGACCAGCAGCCATCGACCATCCAGCGTCGACGCCGTTCCGTAGCCGACGGCGGGCAACGGCACCCACAGCTTGATCTTGTTGGTCGCGGTGTCGATGACTGCGAGTTGCGGCTTGGTCTGGTCGGCGGTGAAGACCATGCTGTCGTCGCGCGAGATGGAGATGCGCTGCGTCTGAGAGGAGATCGGGATGATCGTTACAGTCTTGCGTGCCTTCATGTCCAGCACCGACACGGTTCCGGGGCCGACGTTCGCCGTGTATCCGCGAGAGCCATCCCGCGAGAGCGCCAGCATGTGCGACTGCTCCTGCCCGGTGGGCACGCTGCCGACGATCTTCAGCGTGTGCGGGTCGATGATGCTTATGGATTTATCCAGCTCCGTCGTGACGTAGAGCATGCCGCTGTTTTGGTCGTAGAGGATGCAGTGGGGACGTACGCCGTGGTCGAAGTCGATCTTGTGGATGAGCTTTTGGCTGGCGATGTCGATTACTGCGATCTCCCTGCCGTCGGTACCCGGCTTGCCCACGCCGGAGTCGCCGTAGATCGGCACATACGCTGTCTTGCCGTCCGGCGATGCAGCCACCTCGTGGCCGGTCACGCCCTCCACCGGCACGGTCGCAATCTGCGTGGCCGCTGCAGGATCGATCAGGCTTAGAGTGCGATCGTCCTGGTTCGCTACAAGCAGCATGGGACCTCCAGTTTTCTGGGCATGGCTTTGTCCAGTGAACGCAGCAATACTGATCGCAACACACACCACCAACAAGCGCAGAAGGATCGGCTTTCTTGTGTTTTCCATAGAGCGACAAGTATAGCCAAGGAAGGGCGTAGTGCAAAAAATGGGGGGAACGGCGTTGCTGCTGAACCCCGCTGCCAGCCACCTCTATACTTGCAAGAGGCCATGCCCGAACTCCCCGAAGTCGAAACCGTAGCTAACGGCGTCCACGAACGAATCCACGGTCAGACCGTTCGCTCAGTCTGGACCAGTAATAAGCCACAGACGTTCAAGTCGCCGCCGGACGAGATCGTCGAGGTAGTCACGGGCAGCCGCGTCGATCGTGTCCACCGCGTTGGCAAGACCATCGTCATCGACCTTACGCGCTCTGGTGACCACGCCAAAGAGCCAGCGCAGTTTCTCGTTCATCTTGGGATGACCGGACGCCTGCTTGTTTCAACGCCTGACACACCAATTCCGCCCCATACCCACGCAGTCCTGACCCTGAGCGGCGGAAAGGAGCTGCGTTTCGTGGATGCCCGGCGCTTTGGCCGTCTCTCCGTCGTGGCCGCGGGAGGCCATGAGACAAGGTATGAAGGCCCTGGCAGTGAGCCGCTCACCATCGGTCTTGAAGAGTTCATTGCGCTCTTTCGTAACCGTAAGACGCCGATCAAGGCTGCATTGCTCAACCAGTCGCTGCTGCATGGAGTCGGCAACATCTATGCGGACGAGAGCCTCTTCCATGCCGGCATTCGACCGAGCCGCCACGCTGGCCGTCTTACGCGCGCTGAGCTTACACGGCTGCGTGCCTCGCTGAAGAAGGTGCTGACTGAGGCGATTCAATTGGGCGGATCGTCGGTTTCGGACTACGTGGACGCCGATGGAGTCGCGGGTTTCTTCCAGCTTCACCACCACGCCTATGGGCGCACCGGCCAGCCCTGTAGGGTGTGCAGCACACTCATCAAACGCATTGTGATCGGTGGCCGCAGTACCCACTTCTGCCCCACCTGCCAACACTGACTCAGAGAGAATCGGCAGCGGATTTACATGGGATTAAAACAGATCAAGAACAAAGATCTTGCTCTAGCATGCTTCCTTCGCCGCGGCCTGCTCTGCAACGACCGACGCACCGATGACGCGGGTCTCGGACTTATCCTCTACGATCTCCACGGAGTAGCTCTGCAGCGGGCTCATCTTCACCATCTGTTGCAGGTAGTCCTTGAGCATCGGCAGATCGAGGAATCGCACATTGAAGCCTGAGATGAAGATCTTTCCCGGACCGGCCATGTGGATTGTGGTGGCAGAGGCCGCAGCCAGCGCCCTATGCCATAGCCGCTTGAAGTCCAGACAGCGGGGATCGCCCGCCTTGGCTGCCTCGAAGACTTCTTCGGGCTCCATATCCAGAAAGCGTAGCCGCATCGCGCGGTGGCCCATGATGCCTTCCATGTGTCCGCGACCGCCACAGCCGCAGAACTGCTCTTTTTCATCGAGCGTAACGACGGAGTGTCCGCCCTCCCAGACGCCTGGAGCAAACGGGTAGCGGCCATAGCCGATTCCGACGCCCAGCGTCCAAACACGGATCATGTGGTCGAGCTTTCCATGCGCCGAAGCCAGCCCCGCGGCCATGCCATCGGCATCGTTCATCGCGGTCACCGGCACATCGAGCCCCTGGACCCGCAGATGGTTCGCCAGCATCTCCTGTATTCGCGCACCCTTCAACTGCGGCAGGTTCGGAGACTCCTCCACCACACCGTTTTTGACGAGTCCTGGCAGCGAGAGCCCGACGGCTGCGATTTCCTTTTCGCCGTTGGCCGTTAGGATGACCTGCTTGCTGATCGCCTCCGCGAGGGCGTCCGTATGCATCTCCACGAGGGCGTCGCCGTCGTCATGATTATCTTCAGGAAAGTGCCGCACTGCTCCTTCGAGCCGGTGATCCACGACCAGCCCTGCCGAAATTCGCTCCGATAAGATGACCCCGATTGTCTTTGCCATTGCCCCATCCGCCTCGCTCTTGGGTTTCGCGTTTGTCTACTCGAATTTGCTGACGCGGTTCAACCCATTGAAAGCCGCAACTTTATAACATTCCGCGAGGGTTGGATAGTTGAACACCGTATCCACAAAATATTCCAGCTTTCCGCCCAGCGCCATTACCGCCTGACCGATGTGCAGAAGCTCGCTGGCGCCCTCGCCGATGATGTGCACGCCGAGGATGGAGTGGTTCAGCCGATGGAAGATCAGCTTCAGACGTCCGGTGGTGTCGCCGCGGATCTGACCGCGTGCAATCTCGCGGTAGTATGCGACGCCAACCTCGTAGGGCACGTCCTCTTCGGTCAGCTGCTCTTCGGTCTTGCCGATGAAGCTGATTTCGGGGATCGTATAGATTCCGTAGGGGTAGAGGCCGGGTTGCGACAGGATAGTTTCGTCGCCGAAGGCCCGCGCCGAGGCGACCCTACCTTGCTCCATCGACACCGAGGCGAGCGACGGAAAGCCGATCACATCGCCTACTGCGAAGATCGTCGGCACCTTCGTTCTGAAGTCCTTGTCGACTGGAATGCGCCCACGCGAATCTGACTCAATGCCGACGGCGGCGAGGTTGAGCTCGTCCACATTGCCCTGCCGTCCGACCGCATAGAGCAGAGCGTCGCCCTGAACCTTTTTCTTGCTCTCGAGGTTTGCCACGACAGTGCCGTCCGGCATCTCCTCCACCGACTCCACCTCTTCATTCAAGCGCATGGTCACGCGCGAATCACGCAGATGGTAGCTCAGTGCCTCGACTATCTCCTGGTCTGCGAACTCAAGCAGGCGGGGTCTGCGTTCGATCAGCGTTACTCGTACGCCCAGGGCCGAGAACATACAGGTGTACTCCACCCCGATGACTCCGCCGCCTACGACGATCATCGTCTTGGGCAGGTTTACCAGGTCGAGCACGAGGTCGCTGTTGACGATGCTGTGCCCGTTAATCGGCACTTTGGGGGACGCCGCTGGCTTGGTTCCGGTGCCGATGAGAACGTTCTTCGTCTCATAGACGGTCGAGCCGCGCGAGTTGGTTACCTTCACATGAGTCGCGTCTTCAAAGCTGGCCACGCCGACCAGCATCTCGATGTTATTGCGCGAGAGCTGCGCCTCGGTGACGTCGATCTCGGTCTTGATGACATGCTGGACCCGGAAGGCGAGGTCCGCCATGGTGATCCGTTCCTTCACCCGGTAGTTCATGCCATAGATCGACTTGTAGTTGTAGCCGGAGAGGTGGAGCACGGCCTCTCGCATAGTCTTCGATGGGATGGTTCCGGTGTTGATGGACGTACCACCCACTACCTCTCGCATCTCCACGAGTGCGACCTTCTTGCCTAACTTGGAGGCATAGATTGCTGCCCGCTGTCCGGCCGGTCCGGAGCCAATCACAATCAGATCGTAAACACTACTCATAGTTGCATATGCTCATAGACGATGACTCTTGCGGAGTGCTGGTCTATCTGGTTATCGGCCCCTTGATCGCAAGAGGTTAGGGCCAGTTTTTCGCGATGCCTCTGTTCGTTTCGAGATCGCTTTCTAGCCTAAAACTACCACAACGACACCCTGCTCTCTATTACAGGTCCTTGGCACCATACACTTACAGGAAGATGCTTCGCTATGCCATCACCAGCCGCACACTATTTCCCGGCGACGAGCGCCACCAGCAGGCCGCGCTGATTGAACAGGCCGCCCGCTGGGGCGCGGCTGGCATCGATGTGATCCAGCTGCGCGAGAAGGATCTGCCTGCGGCAGAGCTTGCCGTTCTTGCCCGCAGCGTCCTGAAGAATCTGCGCGGAACCACGATGCTGCTCATCAACTCCCGCCCTGACATCGCTATTGCAGGAGGAGCTCATGGAGTTCACCTGGCCGGCGGTGCCGGTGAACTCTCTCCTGAACAGGTTCGCCATCTATACGCCTCCGCTGACGTATCCGCACCTATCATTACCGTCTCCTGCCACTCTCTGGCTGAGGTCGCCAGAGCTCGCGAAAACCGCGTAGACGCCATCCTCTTCGCTCCGGTCTTCGGCAAGTCCGTCGCTGGGCAGATCGTCTCTCCTGGACAGGGCCTCGACCAGCTTCACGCCGCCTGCATCGCAGCGGATGCAACGCCGGTCTACGCTCTGGGTGGCGTCACGCTTGAAAACTCCTCAGACTGCCTCCACGCAGGAGCCACCGGAGTCGCTGGCATTCGTCTGTTCCACGGCTAAGCTTCTGTTAGGCTCGCTCTCGACATGAGTATCTCGATCCGAAGGGCGGCCTCTGACGACGTTGAGGGGATTGCGCGTGTGCATGTCGATGCGTGGAAGACGACCTATCGGGGTATCGTCCCCCAGGCGTTTCTTGACTCCCTCGACGTCTCTTCGCGTGCAAAGGCATGGAAGGACGCGCTCGCTGAAGGGAGATCTCACATCTATGTCGCAGAGGATGGCATCGAGTTGTGTGGATTTATCAGTGGGGGAGCACTTCGAGAGGCTATCGAAGGGTTCGACGCGGAGGTTTACGCGGTTTACCTCTTGGATTCTGTGCAACGGCGAGGCGCAGGCAGGCTCTTGATGCAGCGCCTTGCTGAGACACTTCATGGGAGTGGCTTCACGCAAGTGGCACTATGGGTTTTAGCCGATAATCCGTCGCGCGGCTTCTATGAGCATCTGGGTGGGTGCCAGATTGCGCAAAAGCAGATTCGGATTGGGGACGCCGATCTGCTGGAGGTCGCCTATGGGTGGCAAGACATCCGAACGCTGGCAAACTCTACCCGCGATCGCTCCTGAGCCGTTTCATCCTGCCATGCCATAATCTCCTCAGCCGATGCCTCTGCTACTGTTCACTTCGCTGGTCTTCACTGGCTCTTTTGTAGCCGGGCTTCTCGGTGCGCTTACTGGACTCGGCGGGGGTGTTGTTCTGGTTCCCCTGCTGACGCTGGTCTTCCACGTTGACATTCGCTACGCCATTGGCGCCTCGCTCATCTCTGTCATCGCTACCTCCTCAGGAGCAGCTGCGGCGTACGTTCGGGAGGGCTTCTCCAGTGTCCGCATCGGCATGTTTCTTGAGGTAGCGACCACTATAGGAGCGGTGTTTGGGGCCTATTTGGCCACACGCGTCCCTACCCATGCGCTTGCCATCGTCTTCGGCGTGGTGCTGTTGTATTCGGCATGGCTCTCCTGGCAGCAGACACGGCACCCTGCCACGCCGAGCACGACCCGAAATCCCTGGTCCGACCGTCTTCGCATGTCGGGCTCCTACCCCGATGGGAGCGGCGGGCAGTGCAACTACACGGTCGACCGCATCCCCGCCGGCTTCGCCACGATGTTTGGCGCAGGGACGCTGTCCGGCCTGTTGGGGATTGGCTCTGGCGCGGTGAAGGTTCTCGCCATGGACCGCGTCATGCGCATCCCGTTCAAGGTCTCGACCACCACCAGCAACTTTATGATCGGTGTGACGGCGGCGGCCAGCGCAGGCATCTACCTGCAGCGGGGATACATTAATCCAGGCCTGGCATTTCCTGTGATGCTGGGTGTTCTCGCCGGATCGCTGTTGGGAGCGCGGTTCCTGGTGCGCGCCCGTGTCTCGATGCTGCGCAATATCTTTACCGTCGTCATCCTCGCGCTGGGCGTGGAGATGATCGTCAACGGCTGGATGGGGAGATCATGACGCTGAAAAAGACTGCCTCTGCTGCACACTTCGATGACCGCCGCATGGAGGCGATGATGGGCCGACTGCTGCAGGCCGGAGTCCTTCTCGCCTCTACCCTTGTTCTTGTCGGCGGAGTTCTCTATCTCAAGGTGCATGCGGATACGGCCGTGAACTACCGCACGTTTACCGACGAGGCTGCCAGCCTGCGCTACCCGGATCGGCTTATTGGCCTGCTGAAACAAGGAGACCCGGCGGCCATCGTTCAGCTTGGCATTCTGCTGTTGATCGCCACGCCCGTGGCCCGCGTTGCCTTCGCGGTTATCGGCTTTGCAATCGAGCGCGACCGTCTCTATATCGTGGTCAGCTTGATCGTCCTCGTCGTCCTGATCTTCGGGCTGCTGCACTAGCGTTCGTCCGCGTTCGTCCGCGAAGATCCGCGGTCGATTGTGCTTGTCTTCTGACTGAAAGATGGGGTCGTTCTAGGCGGACTGGAGCGCGGCTTCGATGCCGGAGTTGACCTCGGCCTGGGCGAACTCTGCTGCGACGCGAATGCCGTTCATGACTGCCTTCTCATTCGAGGACCCATGCCCGACGATGCACACGCCGCGCACGCCCAGCAGCACAGCGCCGCCGTACTCTGAGTAGTCCAGCCTCTTTTTGAACTCGGCAAAGGCCTTGCGCGACAGGAGCGCGCCAACCTGCGAGGTCACGGTCGACTTCAGCGACTCGCGCAGAGATGCGGTCAGCAACTGCGCCGTTCCTTCGATCGCCTTGAGGGCGACGTTGCCGACAAAGCCGTCGCAGACTGCTACATCGGTGTGTCCGTTGAACAGATCTCGGCCTTCCACGTTGCCCTGGAAGTTGATGCCCCTCAGAGCGCGCAGCAGCGGCAGCGTATCGCGGGTCAGGGCATTTCCCTTGGAATCCTCCTCCCCGATGGAGAGGAGGCCTACGCGGGGGTTATTGATCTTGAGGATGGTCTTGGCGTACATGTGGCCCATTACGGCGAACTGGACCAGGTTATCCGGGTCGCAGTCCACGTTCGCTCCGACGTCCAGCAGCAAGGAAGGAACGCGATTGACGGTGGGAAGAATCTGCGCCAGGGCGGGCCGGTCGACGCCGGAGAGCATCCCCAGCACCATCTTCGCGGTCGCCATTGCCGCGCCGGTGTTGCCCGCAGTAAAGAAGCCGGCGGCTCGGCCTTCGCGCACTATCTTCAGCCCGACTCGCATGGTGGAATCACGCTTGGTACGGACGGCCTGGGCGGCCTTATCTTCCATGGTGATCCACTCGCTGGCAGGCACGATGAACACCGGCAGACGCTGCCGGCGTAACGCCTGACGAAGGATCGGACGCAGTTTGTCCTCAGGCCCGACCAGATGCACACGCACGCCGTACTGGCGCGCAGCAAGTACGGCCCCGCGAACCTCTGGCTCGGGGGCCTTGTCGGAACCCATTGCGTCTACAACGATGTCAGTCGGCATCAGCAGGAAAGAGCAGGGGCTGGGTTGTGAATGCTAGCTGGCTTCTTTGGTCACAAGAACTTCGCGACCCTTATACGTACCGCACTTGCGGCAGGCACGATGGGGAAGCTTGCGCTCGTGGCAGTTGGGGCACTCGGAGAGGCCGGTCGGGGTGAGGAAGTCGTGGCTGCGGCGCTTGGCAGTCCGTTGCTTGGAGTGGCGCCGTTTTGGATTAGGCATTGCAGTGTCCCTTTCAATCGGCCGCGGCGGTGACGCGAAAGATACGCGGTCGACGAGGCAAAAACTTGATTTTAGTGCTTCAACTCGAGCTTATCGGCCAGACCCGCAAGCGCGTTCCAACGAACATCGGCCGGAGCCTCATCGCAGGAGCATTTTGCTTGATTCAGATTCTGACCACAGCGCGGGCAAAGCCCTTTACAGTCCGCCCTGCAGAGGGTGCGACCTGGCAGGGAGAGTAACACCTGCTCGCGCACCACATCCTCAAGCAAAAGACCGCTCTCCTGATAATACCCGATTTCGGTCTCGTCCGGGGTAATTGAGCGCTCTCCGGCGTCTGCATCGGCGCTTTCGGGGCGGAAGATGAGGTCGAAATCGCCCTCCAGAGGCACCGCGACCGGGTCGACGCAGCGCGCGCAGAGGATTTCGAAGTCTGCGCTATAGTGTGCGCGCAGGCGAATGTCGTTCACATGCGAGTTGGAGCTGCGGTGTTCGATGAGCAGATCGGCGGCGCCTTTGACCGGAAGCGGGCCTACCTGCCGGATGTCGGAGGCATATTCGAGGGTGCCGGGAGCAATGGCCTCATCGAACTCAAGAGGCTCATCGACGAGTTGGAGAGGGGTAATGAGCACATCATTAAGGGTAGCAGGTTCGGGGCATAGAGCAAATACCCCGAAGACCGGCGATATAGACCAGATCTACTATTGGGGAGCAGCCCGGCGGGGCGCCTCATCCGATAGATAGCAGCCCTCAGCTCGAGCCCTTTCCCGCAGGAAATACTTCGCATCTTAACGGGTACCTTGCAACGTCCAATACGGATGAGCAAGAAGTGGACGGCATCGGACATTCTCTCTCTGAAGGGCCAGCGAGTGCTCATCACCGGAGCCAACAGCGGCATCGGCTACCACGCCGCGTTGAAGTTGGCTCGCAAGGGCGCCTCCGTCATGCTCGCCTGCCGCGATCAGCAACGGGGCAAAGCTGCTCTCGACCGCCTGCAGGCGGACTCCGGCGGAGTGGATACTGAGCTGGTTCTGCTCGATCTGGCATCGCTCGCTTCTGTCCATGAGTTTGCCGCGCGAGAGCTTGCGCAACATCGACCACTGCATCTGCTCATTAATAACGCGGGCGTCATGGCGCCAGCAAAGCGCCTTGAAACGGCAGATGGATTTGAAGTGCAGTTCGGCACCAATGTTCTAGGCCACTTCGCGTTGACGGCGCTGCTGATGCCCGCTCTGCAGCTCGCTGCTGACGAATCTCCCAGCAATAGGCCGCGCATCGTTACCATCGCCTCTATTGCCCACAAGCGAGGACAGCTAAACTTTGACGACCTGCAGTCTACTCGCAGGTATTCACCGATGAAGGCGTATCAGCAGTCGAAGCTGGCCGACCTGATGGTCGCGCTGGAGCTGGATCGCAGACTGCGCGCTGCGAACTCACCGATCATGAGCGTCGCCGCACACCCTGGCGTCGCCAATACCAACCTCTTCCAGACAGGCAACTACTCTACGTTCGAGAAGACAGTTCGCAGCGCAGTTGGCCATGCCATCGGCCTCTTGTTGAATACAGACTCGGAGGGAGCGTTGCCGACGCTATACGCCGCAACCGCACCGAACGTAGAGGGCGGAGATTACTATGGCCCACAGGGCTTCCAGGAGATGCGGGGCGAAGAGATCGGGCGGGCTCAGGTAGCGAAGCAGGCTAAGGATGCGGCTGCATCCGCTCGTCTGTGGCAGATCTGCGAAGACCTTACCGAAGTGAGGTTTCAAGCCCACTCGCAGCAACTTCAATCGATGCACACGAAATAGAAGAACTATTTACCAATAGCGGCTGCGACACATCTTCTGTGAATAGAAGCGCAAGCGCGATAACAGCCAATTGGATATAGGGTGCAGAAATCTTTAGTGGTGCGATGGCACCCTTAAAGAGTATTTCTAATAAGATGCGTATCCTGACAGCCCTTCTTTTTTTCGTTTCGATCTTTCAATGTGTAGCCGAGGTGCCGTCGCCCATAGCTCAAGATGTTAACGAGCATTCGGGCCGCTCCGTTGCTTTGATTACGTCTCTGCCGAATGGCATACATTTTGTTGGGAATGGAAGTATCACAGAGGTCACGGCACTTCGTGATGATGTTTTACGTGTACGGGTGTCACACCGGAGCTCGCTGCCAGAGGACGCCTCCTGGTCCGTGTTGTCGTCAGCACGCAAATCGAGCGTTTCTGTCAAACCGGAGGCTGCAGGATTCAGTACCTCTGCGTTACGGGTTCAAGTTGATCCGGCAACCTCAATGATCTCGGTAAGCGATTTAGCTGGCAATCTCCTGCAGCGGGACGCCTCGCCGATACTGTGGGACGGTAGCCGGTTTCGCGTTAATAAAGTGAAGACCTGGAACGATCATTTTTTCGGCTTGGGAGACAAGCCGGGTCCCCTTGATCGCTCCGGTCAGGTGTTTACGATGTGGAACACGGACAACTTCGGCTGGCAGGAGTCTACCGACCCGATTTATAAGAGCATTCCATTTTTTATTGAGATGAGTAATGGCCGTTCCTTAGGCGTTTTGCTGGATAACACCTTTCGTTCGACGTTCGACTTCGGTAGAGAAGATGCCGACCGCTACAGTTTCACTGCGCCTGACGGCCCCCTCGACTACTACCTGCTGTATGGTCCGGAGCCGAAGAAGGTAGTGGAGGATTATGCATGGCTGACGGGACTGACTCCGCTGCCTCCTATGTGGTCGTTAGGATTTCAGCAGTCGCGCTACTCCTACGAAACACGCACAAGGTTAGAAGAGGTTGCCGACCGGCTCCGCACAGACCGCATCCCGACAGATGCTCTGTATATGGACATCGACTATCAAGTGCACAACCGTCCTTTCACTGTGGATCCGCTGAAATACCCAAACTTTCCTGAGATGGTTCAGGATTTGCGCCACAAACAATTTCACCTGGTGCTCATCACTGACCTGCATATTGCCGACTTGCCCAGTGCAGGCTATGCCCCGTTTGATAGCGGTACAGCGGGAGACCACTTCGTAAAAAATCATGACGGAACAACTTATGTTGGACAGGTGTGGCCAGGCGCCTCAGTCTTTCCTGACTTTACTCGTTCGAGCACGCGCGATTGGTGGGGTACGCTCTACGCACAGTTTGTTCAGGATGGTGTTGCCGGCTTCTGGAACGATATGAATGAACCCGCGGTCTTCGAAGTCCCGACGAAGACGATGCCAGATGATGTACAGCACCGGATTGCTGAGCCGGGATTTTCGCCTCGCACGGCGACTCATCTTGAAGTTCACAACGTGTACGGCATGGAGAACTCACGAGCTACGTATGACGGGCTGCTGAAGTTGGAGCCCAACGTCCGTCCGTTTGTTCTAACGCGTGCGAGTTACGCCGGTGGACAGCGATACGCCGCTACATGGACAGGAGATAACAGCTCTACATGGAATCATCTTCGAATGACGGTTCCGCAGATCGTGAACCTTGGCCTAAGCGGCTTTGCCATGACTGGAGCCGATGTTGGCGGCTTCGCCGGATCGCCTTCGCCTGACCTGCTCACGAAGTGGATTGAGGTTGCAGCGTTCCAGCCTATCGATCGCGATCATGCAGCGAAGGGCACACGCGACCACGAACCGTGGGTCGATGGACCCGAGCATGAAGCGATTCGTCGGCACTACATCGAAGAACGTTATCGTCTCATGCCATACCTTTACACCACTGCAGAGGAGACCTCACGCACCGGCTTGCCGATTATGCGACCGTTATTCCTCGATTTTCCCCACGCCACAGAGGACGGTCACCCCTTTGATTTAGACAGTGGCAGCGAGTTCATGTTTGGGCCGGACCTTCTGGTTGCTCCAAACCCTTCCCCTGAGGAGGTCGCGCCTTATGAGATTCAGCTTCCACCAGGTGTCTGGTATAGCTACTGGAGCGGAGAACGGTATGATCGTCAGGCGCCGTCAGCTCATCTTGATCTGGAACAGCGCGATAAGCTAGCACAACGTAAACCGCTTATGGTGACACCTACTCTCGCTGACCTGCCTGTTTATGTCCGTGGTGGCAGCATCCTACCGATGGCTCCGCTGACGCAAAGCACCGTGGAAAAGCCGCAGGGACCGTTGACGCTGCGCGTTTATGTTGATTCGCAAACGACACCCGACACCTGCCATGGAGAGCTTTATCTGGACGACGGGGTCAGCTTCAACTATCGTGATGGCGCATATCTCCGTCGAAACTTCACTTGCAGACAAGTGGGTGACGGGAGCCTGCAGATCGCGTTCTCCAAACCGGAGGGTAGCTATGCTCCGTGGTGGAGTGAAATCAAGTTGGAGATCTTTGGTTGGCAATCAACGTCGAAGCAAATCTCTACCGAGGATGGCACTAAGTCGAAGCTCATTCATACCGGCTCCGCGTGGACTGCGGTCGTGGAGGACCACCGCACAGCGACCACCTACACACTACGGTGAGCTGCCCCTGGCCATCGCAGCTGATTCGACGATCAGCTGCGGTGAGCCGCGATCGGACGACGTTGCAACGTGAGAACGGTACCCTCGTTCAGCTCCAGATTCTCCAGGCAAATGTAGTCGGCGCCTAAAACTTCTGCCAGCTCGCGCGGCCTGCCGAGACGCTCGTTGCTGTTTTCCGTATCGATGACAAGAGCGGGTGTCTTTATCTGGCTTGCAATCTCCAGAGCCTCCTGCCATGGGTCACCTTGTTGTAGTGGAACGTTCGCTCTTCCATCTGTTAATAGGATTAATACGGTGGCGAGTGTTATGTAAGTTCGGGCGAGATCGAGAGCATGCGCCAAGGGTGTTCTTCCACCGGTTGGCAGATATTCGAGGGTGGCCATGGCGTCATGCAGCGCGTGCGTTGGCTCAAGCAACACCTGAGCCGATGTTCCGCGAAAGGCGATGATGGCAATCTCGTCGCCGTTCTTGAACGAGCGAGTCAGGAGACTGGAGGCTGCACCCTTGACGAGACGCATTCGCTCCTGCGCCGCGTGTGAGCCGCTTGAGTCAATGAGGAAGAGATAGCGTGTGCCGGTCTGAGGTTTTCGAACTCGCTCATGCAGGTCCACAATGCGCGGCTGGATGCTTCCGGTTTCCAGCAGCGCATGATTCAAGGTCGTGCGCAGATCGAGTTCTGTGGGAGTTTCGGTGCGACGAGCGCCGACGACAGGGCCTGGGTCACTGATCTGCGCCGTAGCGCTGGTGCCGCGCGTTGCTGCGTCTCCGAACTTTGCTTGTACGGCGAAGGTCTTGATCTCTCTCGGAGCGAAGATTCGATCAAGGCTATCGCTTGCATTCGGTGGCTGCTCTTGTTCGTCACGCTCTAGTGGAGGATTTGCCGGGGGTTGTGGAGGCTCGGGAGGACGCGGAGCATTGGAGCGCCGGCGGTCATGGGCGCGGTGTGCGAGTACTAGAGGAAGAACTGTTGCGACGTGATGGGGGTGAACAGACGCGTCACCCGCGAGTGCAGCGTAGGCAACGGATGCACGCACTACGGCGAGATCAGCACGAAGGGAACGCACTCCGTGCTCACAGATGGCTGAGCTGATTTGCGCGAGGATTTCGTTTGAGCAGGCGATGTCGGCGAGTTGGTTTCGCGCGGTCGCAACTTGATCGCGAAGTTGCTGCTCCATCGCATACCAATCAGCGTGGAAGCGAATTGGATTGCGTTCGAATGCGATTCTGCGCTCGACGACGGTTTGGCGTTCTGAAGGGTCGAGAGGTGCGGCGATATCGACAGCCAGAGCAAAACGATCGAGGAGTTGGGGACGCAACGAGCCTTCCTCAGGGTTCATGCTCCCAAGCAGGACAAACTCTGCCGCGTGAGAGGAGCTGATACCTTCGCGCTCAACTACGTTGACTCCGCTGGAGGCTGTGTCGAGGAGGGTGTCACCGAGATGCGCAGGAAGAAGATTGACTTCGTCGACGTAAAGAACGCCACCGTGTGCCTCGGACAGTAGACCGGGCTTTAGCGCTGGATCGCCTTTGAGAGCGCGCTCGAGATGCAGGCCTCCGAGGAGACGATCTTCTGTAACTCCGATGGGCAGATTGATGAAGGGAGCTGGGACAGGTAGAAGAGCGGCGAGGCCGCGTGCTGTCGTCGTCTTGCCTGCGCCTTTGTCTCCTCGGAGAAGCACACTGATGTGCCAGTCGACGGCCGAAAGCAGGAGAGCCAGCTTCATCTCCTCCTGTCCAACGATGGCCGAGAATGGGTAAACGGGAGGCTTCATAGGACTACCTCTCGCTTGCGTTCGCCCTGGGCCTCCAACAGGGTTTCGCTCTCCAACAGAACGCCGCGCAGAGCTTCGAGTGTCTCGGGGGCCGGGTTCTCCCAGAGCTCGCGCTTGGCGGCTTCGAGCAGGCGCTCGGCGATCGCGTTGAGCGCCCAAGGGTTTGAAGCGCTGAGAAACTCTCGCGTCGATTGCGACAGAGCGTAGTGTTCGGCGAGTCCTTCGTAGACGAAGTCGGGAGCTATCTGCGCAGTCGCGTCGAAGCCGAAGATGTAGTCGACGGTTGCTGCCAGTTCCAGGCCGCCCTTATACCCATGCCGCTTGATGCTCTCGATCCATTTGGGGTTGATGACACGAGAACGATAGACGCGCAAAGCTTCTTCGCGTAGATCGCGAACCTGAACTGCTTCGGGCCGTGAGCTATCGCCGAAGTAGGCCTTGGGCTGCACTCCGGTGAGCGCTCGAATGGATGCGACCATACCCCCGTGAAACTGGAAGTAATCGTCAGAGTCGAAGATATCGTGCTCGCGGTTGTCCTGATTGTGAAGTGCCACTTGAACGGATTTGAGGCGCTCAGCGAAGACCAGCTGTGCTTCGACACCATCCGCTCCCTTGCCGTAGGCATAACCTCCCCACGCGAGGAAGGCGCGCGCAAAGTCGTCATCGCCCTGCCAGTTTCCCGTTTCGATCAGGGGCAGGATACCCGCTCCATATGAGCCGGGCTTTGAGCCGAAGATGCGGTAGCGGGCCTGGGCTTCGGCTTCGTGCGCCGGAAGCTCCTGGTGAGATTCGAGGTCGGCAAGATAGTGCTTGCGGGGGAAGTTCTGCTCCAACGGTTCGTCGAGTTCGACGACGAGGGAGACTGCCTGGTCGAACATGTCGATGAGGTGCGGAAAGGCATCGCGAAAGAAGCCGCTGATGCGTAGAGTGACATCGATGCGTGGGCGACCGAGACGCTCCAGCGGAATAATCGCCACTCCTTCGAGACGGCGAGACGGCGCGTTCCAAACCGGCTCAACGCCGAGGAGAGCGAAGGCTTCGGCGATGTCGTCGCCGTGAGTGCGCATCTGCGATGTACCCCAGACACTAAGGCCCATCATCTCGGGGTATCTGTCTTCTTCCTTGCGGAAGCGCTCGATTGCCTCTCGCGCGAGTTGTTGTCCAACGCGCCAAGCTGCTTGCGAGGGAAGTGCGCGCGGATCTACAGCGTAAAAGTTGCGACCAGATGGCAAGATATGGGCCATGCCACGGGTCGGTGCACCAGCCGGCCCAGCAGGGACATACTTTCCTTCGAGGGCGTCAAGTAGATGTTCGATCTCGTCACCGGACTGTTCGAGCTTCGGTACGAGGTCGCTGCACGCAAAGGCGAGGACAGCGGCAATGTCTTTCGACTCCAGGCCGAGCACGGCGCGCTGGACTTCGGAGATGACTTCCAAGCGAAATCCGAAGGTCTCAAGCATCGTGTAAAGATCAAGTGCGGCGCGGTCGAGAATCTCAAGCGCATCGGCGCGAGTATGGCAGTTCTGATTGAGGAGCTGCTGCGACTCGCTGAGACGTGCGCCGGGATTGTCGAGCAGTGCGACGAGGTCGAAGCCGAAGGCTGTCGCGAGGCTGGCCTGTAGGCTGGGCGCGGTTGCATTCGATAGACGGGTAAGCGAGCGAAGCATCTCGGGAAGCGGAGGCATCTGGCCGAGGACGTGGAGACCGTCGCGAATTTGCGCCATGCCGAGTTCGCAGAGATAGCCGTCGAGGTCTTCGATGAGATGCGCGACCTCGTTGCCGTTCATCGACGCGAGTGTGGTTGGGATTCCTTCCGGTGTCAGTGCGTCGTCCCATTCATGGCCATGGTCGCCGCGCTCGCGTGTCATCATCGTCTTCAGGTCGAGGTCGACTTTGAGGTTGGTGCGCTCCACGAGTTGCCAGATCTGTTGCTGAAGATAGGGCAGCTTGGAGGGATCGAGTTTCTCGATAGTGTAGTACTCGTTGACGAGCTGGTTCAGCTCCACGAGAGAACCGTAGGTTTCGGCAGTCGTCATCGGCGGAGTGAGATGGTCGACGATGACCGCATGGGCGCGCCGCTTGGACTGGCTGCCTTCGCCGGGGTCGTTGATGATGAACGGATAGACGAGCGGCGTGTCACCGAGCAGCAGGTCTGGATAGCACTCGCTAGAGAGCCCGATGCCTTTGCCGGGGAGCCATTCCAGCGTGCCGTGTTTGCCCATGTGGACGATCGCGTCCGCACCCCAACCACCTTCGGATTGCGGTGTTCCCAGCCAACGATAGAAGGCCGCATAGTGATGTGTGGGAGGCAGGTCGGGGGTGTGATAGATGGCGTCGGGATCGATGCCGTAGCCGCGAGGCGGCTGAAGGGCAATGAGCGCGTTGCCGAGATCCATGGCCGCGAAGAGGTAGTCGTTATCGTCGCCCCAAGGCTCTTCTGCATCGATCGAGACGACTTTGCCGCCGATGGTTGGCAGGAGTTTTTTATCCGTCTTCTTGGCGGGCATTATGCTGGAGCCGCGGTCCTGTGGCTGTCCCCAGAAGTCTTGCATTCTGCGATTGGGACGCTCGGGGAAGGATGAAAAGATGGTGCGGTAGGCAGACCTTGAGAAGCGCATCGCTTGCGCTGGATCCAATGGATAATGGTCGTCGTAAGTTCCCCGCTGCAGGAGGTTCTGCATGAGATCGTCCGAGGTTTCGGGCAGCGAAGAGATGCTGTATCGTCTCGCTCGCATCGCACGTAGCGTCGTGAGGAGACTTGCCGGAGAGTCGAGCCCAACTGCGCCACCGACCTGCGAAGCCTTTGCTGCGGAGTTGGTCAACACGAAGGCGACGCGACGGTCTCGATTCGCCGTTTGACGCAGATTCGCGAGGCGGCTCGCAAGACCTGCGACTCGAGCCGCCCGTTCTTCGTCGGCGACATAGAGACTCTCCATCCCAGCGGCACCGCGTTCCTTGAAAGAGATAGGCACAGTGATGATGCGGCCATCAAACTCTGGAATGGCGACATTGACGGCAGTATCGAGTGCGTTGAGGCCCCGGCGTGATCCTTCCCATGCTCCGCGCGGCATCCCGCTTGCAATCGCCTGGAGGATCGGGATGCCGAGGTGTCTTAGAGAATCAGCCTCTTCACCCGTTTCCGTCACTACACCCGTATTCACTTCACCGAGCGCGAACGACAGTGTTGAGATGAGTACGTCTGCTCTTCCCTCAATCAATTTGAAGGCGGCAGGCCTACCCGCTTCTTTCGACTTGAGACTGGATGTAAAGATACAAAGCGCATTGACGCCCTTGTTCTGCAGTGCCTGAGCAAGCGTGTCGATGAAGCCTGTATTGCCGCTCATGCGATGCGCCCGATAGAAGAGAAGGGAGACGGTGGGCTTCGTTGAATCTGCCTGACGGTGCCAATCCTCGAAGGTGGCGACATCCATATCCGGCAGATAGATTCCGTGTTCAGGCATCGGGCTTGGCAAGGCATATCCATAGCCCGTGAGCATGATTCGGTCGGAGAGAAAACGGAATAGCTCGCCGAAGTTGTTCACTCCTCCAAGATCGAGATATTGCGTGGCAGTCTCCATCACGTCAGCGGGGACATTGATGGTTTGCGAGAACTCAGAGGTGTTTTCACCGCAGCCGCTGACGAGGACAAGGGACTGACCGCGTTCGATACAGGCCTCTTTGAGTCGATCGAATCCGGGTATACAACTGAGGGGGCCATGACAGCGGACAACGATCACACGTGCCTTGCCCATCTCTCCATTGATCAGCACGTTCAGTTGGTCTTCGTTGCGCAGCGCGTTCAGTGAGAAGGCGCTTACACGTAACTCTTCGGGGAGAAACTCAGAAGCCTTCATCAACGTCAGCAGGTCAGTGTCTGCGTGAGAGAGAAGCATAATAGCGCCGGTGGGTTGCACCTTCCCAAGCTTTACCAGAGCGTCCGTGGCTGCCGGCAGACGAACGTCCCAATCGTAGTAGTTGAAGACGTACTCGCTCAGTTCGGCAGGAGGCTGTACGAAGCGATCTGCCTTCAGCATTGAGTCGATGTATTCGTAGATCTGGCGCACCTGCCATTCGCTGTTGACGGAGTGGAACCAGATGCTCTTGCCGTCGAAGACGAGGCTGACGACATTTGCCAGGGCACAGGGGCCAAGGCATCCGCCTTTAGTAAGGTGGACGTCGTTGCGAATCTTGCGCTTGAGCCACTCCTCCTGGTAGACATCGACCGGCACCGCAGCGTATCCGCGCTCGGTAATTCCGCAGCAGCAACCTGTATAGCAATAGGTCAGGTGAGCGCGATGTTGCACGATGTTGAATGCGCGCCCATCGGCACGAATAACGCGTTGACGATGTGATGTCGACATGGCTACATTTTCTCCGAGGGTCTTCTGGGACGGATCGCCCAAACCAAGTAGGCGCCGCCGACAAGAGCAAGCATGGCCGCGTGCCGAAGTTCCGTAAGCAGCTTTTGAACAGAGGGACTTACATCGCAAAACCGTGAGACGCGGACAATCCTATCTTTGAGATCAAGCATGGAGAGTGCCTTAGTACCGCTCGGAGTGGTCGAAACGATTCTTTGACGCTTCCGCAGGCGCGACACTGAACTCCCAGTTATGCGGAGTGCCCAGTCATGCGAATTATCTTCGATCGAGCCAAAGGTCAGGCGCAAGGTTTTCTGTTCTCCGCAGAAAGTTGCAGTTTGTACCCTGGCAGGTCTCCTGGCTCAAAGACAACACTCACGTGTCGACCGCTATCCTTCCCCGTAGGTTTACGAGTGGTGATGCTAGCGGTTCATCTTTGTCTACAGTGGCGGGACCGCGCCGGTTTTTCTCCGGACTTCCCTTTTAAGCCCATGTGGGCACCGTGGGTCTATACCATTAGTATCACGCAGCGCGAAGGTCAGCTTCTGTCAGGAGTGAGGCATCTCGTCCGCGGTGCTAAATGGTCGAGCGCGCAACGGGATATGGCCCTCTTGCCGCTCGGTAAGCCATCCAAAAAACAGTCCCAAGATGCTCCACAACACCGCTTGCGTCTCCCATGAAGCTATGCGGAACTTCCACAGAAGCGACGCCGGGAAGCCTGCCGGAACCTCATCGATTGCGGGCAGGAAATAAGCACTCGCTCCCACAAGAACCAAAAACAATAAAGCTGCGAGGAGCGAAGCATTCCAACTACCAAAAGATTTGCTCCAATGGCGGCCAGCCTGAGTGGACAAAATCATCGTCGCCAATGAGATGGCAATGGCCAGAAAATAAGCTGCTGTGCGGACGCCAATCGTCTCAGGATTGCCGACCGCTGGAGGATTTGCTGGGTATTTGAGAGACGGAACCAGGACAATGGCGATAAAGCCGAGGCCTGCCATCAACGCTGCGAGCACTCTTGGTCTTGCAAGGCTGAGGCGGCCTCGGGCGTACGCAAAGACGAGTCCGAAGATGCCGCCTAGCGCCGTACCATAGACCGCGACGCCAGTTAATAACCCAATGCTCTTTTGAATCTTACGGCTAACCATCTCCGGCTCGGGCGCTTCGCCTCTGGCTTGGTTCATGCTGGCTTCAAAGGCGATGGCCTTATCAACCTGAGGCTCGCCGATACAGCAGGCAAACGCGAAGACCAACAAGCCAGCTACCAAGCCAACGAACATTCCGCGAAGAAGCAGCGTGCGAGTCATTCGTGACTACCTAGTGACAGGGAAAACCCAGCAGATGGCGCCCATCGTGCACAAATTCATGAACGGCGCGGCCGTGTATTAGAGCAGTGGCTCCCTGTTCGGCACTAACAAAATAGATAAGGAGCAGCATAAGCAGGCCGCCGAAGAAAGCCCACGGCATCAACTCGCTTAATGGAATGACCGGTACGGATATGGGTCGACAGATTGAGTCTGCGGCAGACTGAGCCATGGTGAAGCCTCCAGAGTGAATAAATCCTGATTGAAGGACAGGATCTCCACTGAACTTGAGCCTAGTGAAGGTCGATGGCAGTGTCAAGGCGGCCGCGTCTGTGATGGTAATCTGTCCGCGGTGAAACATTGAAACTGCAAGCATTACCAGGCAGACTTACGCTTATCAGTCATGCGACCACTCTTGCGCTGCGCCGCGCGGCGTTTCCACTGGATGAGCCTGTCATCGATTCGGAGTTGGAGAAGATCGCGGTGAACACCTGGACAGCTCCCCGTGCCCAGCATGTTTGGTCTGGTCCGGAGCTGCGCACGTTGCAGACAGCGAAGGCTTTGGGTCTTACATCTTCTGCCGCGGTCGAGCTCGCTGATATCAATTACGGGACGTGGCGTGGAAGAGAGATTGACGAGATCCAGGCGAGCGATCCGGAGGGATTGGCGGCGTGGCTGACCGATGTGGACGCAGCTCCGCATGGTGGTGATTCGTTAGTGCAGCTAGTCGCCCGAGTCGGACATTGGATGGAGAACCAGGCCGATGCCGCCCATACCATCGCTGTCACACACCCCGCAGTGATTCGTGCGGCGATTCTTTGTAGCCTGCAGGCCCCAGCTCATTCGTTCTGGCGTATTGAAATCGCGCCCCTTTCAGTAACCGATCTCCGGTTCAATGGAAGACTATGGACAGCGCGTTCGACAGGATGTCCTCTTTATCGCCTCTGAAAGATCGGTAATGCCGATAAGAACTATTAGCGTTCCAAAAAACTGTGCTAGTCTAGCGAAACATTCTGGGTGCCCGCAAGGGCATAAAAGGGAAGCCGGTGTAAGTCCGGCGCGGTCCCGCCACTGTAACCAGGAACATGACTCTTCGATAAGCCACTCGGTTGAGAGCCGGGGAAGGCGAAGAGTCAGAAGCTTCGCACTAGAAGCTTCACCTGGAAGTCAGGAGACCTACCTAGAAAAATTCTAGATTCTTCTCCGCGTGGAAACGAGAAGCGATCGCTCATATGTATTTGAGCTTTTGTGCCTCTTCCACGCTGTTTGCGAGGCGCACTTGTTCGGACCGCAGTCCATTCCTTCCCATATCGCCGCGAGAGCAAGCTTGTCTGTTCTACTCACCGTGTTTCTTTTCTTTGTATCGGCGCGTCTATGGGCTGCGACCGGAGGCAGCATCTCCGGTGCGGTCGCAGACCAGAGTGGCGCCGTAGTCACAGGGGCAACGCTGAAGTTGGTCAACACCGCCCAGCGAACTGCGTATCAGGCCATCACTGACAAACAGGGACTCTATTCCTTCCCCAATCTTCCGGTCGGCCACTACGATCTCACCATCGAAGCCGATGGATTTGCGCAGCAGCAGAAAGACAATCTGACCGTGGATACTGACTCCGCGTTGAGAGTAGACATCAGTCTCACGATTGGTTCTCGTTCGGATACTGTGGTAGTTACAACCGATGCCGGAGTGCAGGTCGAGACCACCGCGACTCATCTTGGCGAGGTCGTATCAGCCTCACAGATGACAGCGCTTCCGTTGAACGGACGAAGCTACACCGACTTGCTGGCGATACAACCGGGAGTTGCCCCGATCTCAACTCTGTTGCCCAGCTCCGTGATTATGGCGGGCGTCACTGGCGATATTGACCCCTCCGGCGACCTTAACCCCGGCAATCTGTCTATCAATGGACAGCGTGAGTCCGCCAATGGCTTTATGGTGAACGGAATCGATGTGCAAGAGCACATGAACGGAGGAACCTCGATCATTCCAGATCTCGATTCGATTGAAGAGTTCCGGGTTTTGACGACGAACTTCGATCCCGAGTATGGCAACTACAACGGTGGTATCGTCACCGTCGTCAGTAAGTCGGGAACAGGTAGCTTTCATGGCAGAGCGTTCGAGTTCTTTCGCAATACCAATTTGGATGCAAGAGGCTATTTCGATCCCACGCGCTCGGCCTTCAACCAGAACCAGTTCGGAGGCGCGGTCGGCGGCCCGATCAAGCAAGACAAACTCTTCTTCTTCACCGACTATCAAGGAACTCGAACAACTCAGGGTGTATCGACTGGAAACATCTCGGTGCCGACCGTAGCTGAGCGCTCTGGAGATTTTTTGGGGCAGGCCTCCTCCTTTGCAAAGACTGCAACTGTGAACGGCGCGCCGATCACGGTTCCAACTACCGTAAGCGGCCCCTATCTTGCTACACAGGTTCTAGCTCCGAAGCTTGGCTACGCGGTCACTGCGGATGAACCATATTACTTCGTCGCAGGTCAGCATCAACCAGTCGACCCAAACCACCCCAACGTTGTGCCTCCGGTCTACAACACCAACTGCACATCGTCCGCCCAGTGCGTCTTCCCTAACCTGGCCATTCCACAAGCCGCATGGTCTGCACCCGGTAAGAACCTGCTCCAGTACATCCCATCGCCTAACGTCGGAGCCAGCCAGTTCTCGACATCCGCGTTCTCTCAGACCGTCCGTGACGATAAGGGTTCGGTGCGCATCGATGCTAACTCTCGGCTGGGTCAGTTGTCTGGCTACTACTTCGTCGATGACTATCGGCTCGACAATCCCTATCCCGGTGCTGTAGCCGGAGCGAGCATCCCGGGCTTCGATGCGTTGACCATCGGGCGAGCGCAACTCTTCTCCCTCGGAGATACGAAGATCATCGGCTCCGATACCGTCAATGAGTTTCATGTGGGCTATCTACGGAATGCAAACATCATCGGTCAGCCGAAGGGCGGCCTCGGTGTCAGTCTGGCATCGCAGGGTTTCACGACTGGCGCCGGCACACCCGGCATCTTCGTTCAGGCGCCGCAGTTCGAAGGTGTAGAGAACATCACCTTCCCGAATTTTGTATTGGGCGTGCCGATTACTAACCTTACGCAAGTGAATAACACCTACTACCTGAGCGATGGAATCTCCAGATCGATAGGCTCCCACACGCTGAAGTTTGGCGGCCAGTTCCACATCGATCAGGTCAACGAACATCCAAATGCCACCTTCAATGGGACATTCAACATCGACGGAACAGAGACTGGTTCACCTTATGCTGACTTCCTGATAGGAACTCCGAGTAACTACACGCAATCCTCTGGTCAGCCGTTTTATCTACGAAACCGGTATCTTGGGCTGTACGTACAGGATAGTTGGCGCATACGAAGCGACCTGACGATCAATGCTGGGCTGCGCTGGGATGTTATTGCGCCTTGGTGGGAGAAGTATAACCAGATTCAAACTTACATAGCAGGAGCCCAATCCACGCTCTATCCTGGAGCTCCTTCAGGACTGGTTGTCGCCGGTGATCCCGGAGTTCCGAAGACGCTTGCACCTGTCAGTTATAGAAACTTTGCTCCTAGAATCGGACTTGCTTATTCGCCGCGATTCGATGAGGGATTCTTGAAGACGATCTTCGGTAGCAACGGACGTAGCAGCATTCGAGCGAGCTACGGTCTCTTCTACACCGCATTTCCAGGCCTGTCGGCTGGCATCATGTACTCTGTTCCACCCTTCGGCTTCAACTATCTAAGCCCCGGGCCACCACTGCTTGCAACTCCCTTCATCACAGCCGCCTCCGGCGTCAATAACGGACAACGGTTCCCCTTTCCCTTTCCGCCGCACAGCGTCTCTGCTTCCCATCCGGATACCTCGGTCAACTGGGCTAACTTCCTGCCCCTTGCCGCCGACCCATTCTTTGACCACACCAACCGGGTGCAATACACGAACAACTACATGCTTTCGATCCAGCGGCAAATTACAAGAGACACCCTATTGACCGTAAGCTACGTAGGAAACCAGGGGCATCGTATTCTCACGCTTGTCTCAGCCAACCCAGGCAACCCTGCTTTGTGTCTTAGTCTCCCGGGCTGCGGACCCTTTGGCGAGGACTCGCCCTACATCAACAGCTCAGGACAAACAATACAAGGAACTCGTGTGGGGCAGGGACCGGCCTACGGCGAAAATACAGCCGATAAGTCTGTGGCAAACTCCAGCTACAACGCACTGGAGACTACGCTTCGTTACCAACACCATGGCTCGCAGTTCCTGCTGAGCTACACCTACGCGAAGTCGATCGATCAAGGCTCTAACCTCGGGGAGCAGATCAACCCGATTGATCCCAGGCAGAGTCGCGCCATTTCGGCCTGGGACCTTAAGCATGCCTTCGTCGGAAGCTATACGCTTGCGCTTCCAGTTGCCACACTCTTCCGTAAGAGCAATCGTCTGACGGAAGAGTGGAGCCTCTCCGGCACAACCCGCTTCACGACCGGCTTTCCCGTAACTTTGTTCGACAACTCCGATAATTCTCTGCTTGGCACGCTGGGCAACGGTGCTAACAACTACCTGCTCGACACTCCGCAGCGCATACCGGGACATCTTCAGATCAACACCAACGCACGCAATGGTCGCCCGGCCTTCAATACCTCCCTGTTCCCTGAAGAGACCCTCGGTCAACTGGGAAATGCCAAACGTCGAAATTTCTACGGCCCTGGCATCGAAAACTTCGACATGACACTTCAAAAAGGCCTGCGTTTGGCCGACGCAAGGTCACTGGAGTTTCGCGCGGAAGCATTCAACATCTTCAATCACGCTCAGTTTTACGGCCCGGCAGCCGTGGATGGACAGAGAGAAGATCCCAGCTTTGGCCTGATCGAAAGCGCAGCGTCCCCTCGTCTCATACAAATAGCGGCCAAGTTTTCGTTTTAGATGCGATTTCACCTAGAGCTACAGTTGCGCGACTGTTACCTGAGTTGGAATAAAGTCTGAATTTCCATAAATATATATAGACAAAGACTTACCTTCCTGTTCGATTAGGTTACATGTGTCGGGTATATGCAGATCTACCAAGCGCTTCCATAAATGTAGATCTATATGGCCAGTCACATTAAATGTAGTTTCTACAATTAGAAACGAGATCAACATTCTCTATGACACATTGCAAAAGAAATTTCAGCTCCTCCCTATGCCTTCTGGCTCTCGTTCTATCTACCTTCTCCAGTTGTGCACTGGCGAGCTCCGAAAGTTCATACACGCACCGGCTTCGGCTCGACGCAGGGTGGGAGATCCAATCGTCTGCAAAGGTTCAGGCATCGGGGGTGATGATCTCTACGGAACACTTTGCATCACGTGACTGGTATTCGGTGAGTGTTCCTACAACGGTGGTCGCCGCTCTGATAAAGGCAAAGGTGTACCCAGATCCGACGTTTGGGACGAACCTGCGTAATTTTCCTGGCATGGACTACCCGATCAGCGAAAACTTCTCCAGGATTCCCATGAAGTCGACCAGCCCCTTCGCCACCTCATGGTGGTTTCGCAAGGAGTTTACGTTGCCGGCCGGCAACGCTGACAAGACGATATGGCTGAACTTCAGTGGCATTAACTATCGCGCCAATATTTGGGTGAATGGCCACAAGATCGCCGACACTAAAAATGTGGTTGGAGCATGGCGGCACTACGAGTTCGACATTACGCCTGTGGCGAAAACCGAGGGCAGGAACGTTGTGGCAGTCGAGGTTTTTCCGCCGACTGAAAATGATCTTGCCATCACCTTCGTCGACTGGAATCCCATGCCCCCCGACAAAGACATGGGCCTGTACCGCGAGGTGTATGTCACGACGAGCGGTCCGGTTGCGGTTCGTTATCCAGCCGTATCTTCGCAGGTAAACTCTCCTGCGAATGACGAAGCCAGGCTAAGCGTAACCGCACAACTAAGGAACGCGTCCGATGTGAGCGTTACAGGTACAGTTCGAGGCCGATTAGAGAAGATCGAGTTCGCGCAGGACGTAACACTCGCGCCTGGAGAGACGAAGTACGTCAACTTCGAACCAACGGAGTTCCCTCAGCTAATTGTGCCTCACCCTTTATTATGGTGGCCTGCTCAGATGGGCGCGCCGCACCTTCACCAGCTGCAGATGCAGTTCGAGATCAAGGGCAAGGTGTCGGACTCTGCTGAATCTCAGTTTGGCATTCGACAGATCACCTCCGAAGTCACAGAGAACACACGGCGGCTCTTTCGTATCAATGGAAAGCCGTTGTTGATTCGCGGCGGAGGCTGGGCGATGGACTTTCTGCTGCGCGAGAATTCGGAACGGCTGCGAGATGAACTCAACTATGTGCAGGATATGGGGTTGAATACGGTTCGACTCGAGGGAAGGCCGCAGACAACGGAGTTCTATAACGAAACCGATCGCCGCGGAATTCTTGTGATGGCTGGATGGAGCTGCTGCGATCACTGGGAGAACTGGGCCAAGTGGACACCAGAGGACAAGGAAATCGCTAAAGAATCCATGCGTTCGCAGATACTTCGACTGCGTGCTCATCCGAGCTTGTTGATCTGGCTGAATGGGAGCGACAATCAGCCTCCTCCGGCGCAGGAACAAGTCTATCTCGATATTGAGAAAGAGCTGCGCTGGCCAAATCCGATCATGTCGTCCGCCACAGCGAAGCTCGGCACGGGTGATGCGCCAAGTGGCGGGCGTATGACCGGCCCCTATGACTACGTTGCGCCCTCCTATTGGTTAATGGATTCGAAGGCCGATCAGCCAGGACATACGTGTGATCTCGGCGGCTGCGGCGGCGCTCACGGATTTAATACGGAGACGAGCGCCGGGCCTGCAGTACCCCCCGTCGAAAGCCTTAAATCCATGTTCGGGCAGGATCATCTCTGGCCCATGGACGATACCTGGAAGTTTCACGCCGGAGGCGGCGTGTTCAAAGACCTCGACATCTACACACGCGCATTGAATGCGAGATATGGCGCGGCAACAGACGTCAACGACTATGCCACGAAGTCGCAGATGATGTCATACGAGGGTGTTCGCGCAATGTTTGAGGGCTACAGCCGAAACAAGTATGTCTCCACAGGAGTCATCCAGTGGATGCTGAACAATGCATGGCCCTCGATCATCTGGCATCTGTATGACTACTACCTACGTCCGGGCGGCGGATATTTTGGCGCCAAGATTGCTATGGAGCCGCTGCATCCCATGTACTCCTATGACGATCATGCAGTTTGGCTCGTCAGCAGCCAATATCAGGATGTGAAGAATCTAAAGCTCAGTGCGACCATCTACAACCTGGATATGACGGAGAAGTTCTCCCGCAAGCTAGTCGTCGATGCTCCTGCGGATAGCACGACCAAACTATTTGTGCTTCCCGAGATCAAGGACCTGTCTTCCACCTACTTCCTCAAGCTGGTTCTTCAGAACAAAGCAGGAGAGATGGTTGGGTCGAACTTCTACTGGATGTCGACGACACCTGAGACATTTGATTGGTCAAAATCAAATTGGTATACGACACCGACAGCCTCACAAACTGACTTCACTGGACTCGCACAGTTGCCCAAGGTCAAATTAGCGACTTCGATACTCACCGAAAGGCGCAGCGACCAGGAGGTGACTCATGTTACTGTGCGTAATCCGAGTAAATCTCTTGCCTTCTTCATTCGTTTGAAGCTGGACAGAGGGGCGAACGGGGAAGAGGTTCTCCCCATCCTCTGGCAGGATAACTACTTTTCCCTATTGCCTGGAGAGAGCCGCGAGATCACGGCGACCTATCAAGCGAAACAGTTGGGTTCAGCCAAGCCGGTGGTCACCGCAAGGGGATGGAACACCGAGTGAGACATGCACGGAAACTACTGCGTGACTTGCTGAGCTTCGATGAGGAGCCGCACCGTTGGTTCGACCGCGAGTTGTAGCTCGGCGTGCGGCTTGATGTTCTCTTCTAGAGTTGCGAGCTGTTGCTTGCGCTTTTCTGCTGTGATGGACTGCCCGGATTCGATCACATCCAGCGCTTGCAGACCGAGCGATCCGAGAACGGAAAGATCGTGCGAGAGAGGGATGAGTTCCCTACGAAGGGCTGAGTCGGCTAGAAAGGGTTCCAGCTGTGCATCGTTGATCGACCATGTTGTAAGCCACTTCCGCAGCTGTGGCCGCGACGATGAATCATGAAGAGCGGACTGCGCCAGCTGATCGATGTTACGTGCGCTATCGCTCTCTGGTGAAACAGCGTCGACGAGACGGTTCAGCGGCACATCCACATCGTATTCTTGAGTTTTCTCGCGGTTATATTCCTTGACCGGTTCCACTGCCGTGGCAAGGATGTCGAACAGGTCGTGAGGGGTATCTCCGGCAATGCGCTCGAGCATTCTGCGGCTATTGGTGCGGTGACGTAGCTCAAGCCAGTCGAGTCTGCGGTTCAGGACAGCGAGACGAGCATACATCGAATCCAGATTGTTGATCGAGGCTGGAGACCAAAGCCTTTCGGCAATTGCACCGAGCCTGGGCCAGATTCGGTTGTCGATATTTTCTTCCGTCACATACTCCGACCATTCGGCCGCCTCGCCGCCGACGATGCGTTTCTGTTGTTCTGGCGTGAGAGCTGCGCTGTCTCCACTCAGCGGCTCGACGGCGTAGTGCATTGACGCAGGATACATGAGGTCGAGGTAAAAACCCGCAGAAAGCAGGGTTGGGTAGCCCATCTTTGCGGCTGCGGCCAAAGACGCGGCGCCTCGCCACGATTGGATCAAAGTATCTTTGGGCAGATTCGGAGATAAAATCTCATCCCAACCCTCCAGGTGCTTCTTCTTCTTTTTTAGGATGACCTGTATACGCTGATTGAAGTAGGCCTGTAGTGCGTGATTGTCTTTTAAGTTGTGGACTTGCATCCAGGCCAGGATACGTTGATTCTTGTCCCAGTATTTACCGTCCACCTCGTCTCCTCCAATATGAAAATATGCATCTGGAAAGAGAGCCGCCATTTCTGCGAAGACAGTGTTCAGGAGCTTGTAGGTTGCCTCCTGCGTGGGATCGAGCGGGGGACGCATTTTGTCGAAGTGGCTTCTCACGAGCGTGATGGGGCCGGGAGCGGATGCCAACTCCGGATAGGCCGCAAGCCAGCTTACGGCGTGTCCTGGGACGTCGAACTCGGGAACGACACGGATGCCACGATCGCGAGCATAGCGAATGAGATCCCGCACCTGGGCCTGCGTATAGAAGAGCCCTCCCGAAGCAAGGTGGGTGAGCTTGGGGCATCGTCGACTCTCCACACGAAACCCTTCGTCATCGGAGAGATGAAGATGAAGGACATTCAGTTTGACTGCTGCCATCCCATCGATGTTTCTTTCGAGGACGTCGATCGGCATGAAATGTCTTGAAACATCGATCATGAGGCCGCGCCATGGAAAGCGCGGGCTGTCCTCAATATGAACCGCAGGAATAAACCAGCCGTCTGGTCCTGACTGGACCAGCTGCAGGAGAGTCTGTAAGCCATGCATGATTCCCAAGGGATTGGCGGCTGTCAGTTCAATGTGTTTCGCGTCGACGACAAGATGGTAGCTCTCGTCTTCTGTTAGGGATTGCACTGCCAAACCATGACTACTACAGCGAATCGACAAGAGAGGAGCCCCATTCATCTCCGAGCGAGCAGAATTGAAAGGGACACCAGTCTGAAGGCTTAGCTGCCTTTGGAAACGCGCCAACGCGTGATCGACACGCTCGTCACCGCCTGTGGATTCTACCCGAAGCGCCCCGTACAGGTTGATAGAAGCCGGCAATTGCTCAACCTGCAATGGCCATGGCATCAAGCTGAGCTGTGCTGCATAGGTAGTAGGAGCAGCGCTCAGGACCAGCGCCGCGAACATCACCGTTCTTACAATTATCTTTGATGGATGCATTCGATCTACACTAGCATTTTAGAGTGCACTCAAAGAATCTGCCTGTAGATTTTTAAGGCAGTAGGGCTATCTTCTCGTTGCTGCGCGGTTACAGCCTCCTGAAATTGCCGGTCCGGACTATCAGTATGCGCAAGCAGCGAATCGGTCAACACCTCGTCGGAGGGTAAGTCCGCATCCCAAACAGCAAGGATCAGACTCGACGTGTGGTGAGCTCTCTCCAGTGCAGTGCGATGTCCGGGACCAGAACAGCCATGAACGTTATAAAAATAATCTCCATCGCAAAGCCGGCCTCGCTATGACGATTCCAGGCAGGGATAGGCTGTAGTACGCGGGTGCCAACGAAGGTAAAAGTGACCGCGTACGATCGCACCATCCACTCACGGTGTTGTTGAAAATGCCGATTACGCGCCGTTAAGAAGGCAGCCGCGGTAGTGATCATCCATGTGCCAGCCTGAACCACGTTTGCCGCAATAAAGTGGATGTCGTGAGGCCCATGGTGGTGAGTGGACATAACGATAGCGAGAGGTGCAGCGACGAAGACTGCGATGACATAAGACCGTCCAAGCACACGATGAAATCTAGGGTTGCGGCGACGGAGACGACTCGAAAACTGAAGTGGCCCGCTCAGCAACGCTACGATTCCGGCGAGAACATGCGGAATGATGAGAAACGGTATCGTACCTAAATAGGCGCGTTCCCTGACCTGACGAAGGAGCGGGACCTCGCTGTAAAAGACCACGGAGAGCGTCATCGCGCACATCACCGCCCAAAGCGCAATCTTCAATCTGCGGCGTCCAGTAGAAGGAGAGGTAGCGGAGGTCTGTGTAGCCGCGACGCTAATTGGCATATCCGCTCCTGTGCAGTAGAAGAATGGTCATCATTTGAAGTACTGATCGAAAGATTCGTAACACTGAACTGGCATCACTGGTTACATTGTTGTTAATCAAATCGCGAGATAACCAAGCCTCCAACTGTGGCAGCTCATATCTCGCCCAGGTTGCTTAGCGACCCTCACACTTTTCTCAAATTGGATGAGTCGGAGGAAGAAACCATGGGCCGGCCACACTTACTTTTCCGGATCGCTCCCCTAGTACTCCAAATGGCAGCATCTCACCTATCTTTCAGGGCAGGATCAGTTGCCATCTGTAACTCAAGCTGGCCCACAATCCTGGCATATCGCGATCGCATCTGCGGAGAATCTGCAGTTTCTGCAAGTTCAGCAAGCTCCGCCAGAGATGGCTTGAGAGTTAAAGGCACATCCTTCCAAAAGTACTCAAGATCGTCCGAGAGCCAGTTGGCGTAGACAGCTTCCCATGATCTTCCGCTCGAGCCTGGAAACACCAGGTTTGCGGGATGAAGCGCTCGCGCATAGTCCTGAAACCTGCAGTCGATCGAAATCCTCAATTGATCGGAGATGTTGGGCGTAGCGGCATGAACAGTCAAACTGTGAAAGATCAACACATCCCCTGCATTGATCTGGCCGCCGACCCACTGGTTACCGTTTGCTGTTGCTCTGTCAATAATGCCAGTCGCAGGATCGGTACCTTGAAGACCAGAATGATGAGAGGCTTCCAGAATCTGCAGCGGCCCCAATTCAACCGGACAATCGTGAAGAGGCATCCACGCAGTAAAGCTATTCGCGTCCCCACCGATTGACTGGTGGTCTTGATGGGCTTGGATCACGAAACGCTCGCAATTAGGAAAAATTAGCCGGCCGATCGGTTTCGGATGAATCAGGAGCCTCGGCCCTACAAGCAAAGTCATCACTCGTCGCAGAGCGGGATGATGCACAAAGGCATGGAACGACTCGAGGTTGAAGATCTGTTCGTAGACAGATTTGAATGCCGGATCCGAATCGCCGCAGGCTGCACTCGCGACTACTTTGCGTTCCAACAAATCATGATTGGGCTGCAGCCACCCGCCCTCGCCGACGATCTGCAAAATCTGATGCAGCAATTGATCGACATAATCAGAAGACAGCAACCCTCGGATGAGCACATAGCCTCGAGAATCCATCTCATCCTGCAGGCAGAATGACTCCAGATCCTTCTCGTTGATCTCGTAAAATGGCTTCATCAGGTCACTCGCAAATCTTTGATCTACCCCTAGACACCTCTCTTTCATCGATAAACTAACGAATCGATGAAGGGAGGACCACTTGAAGACTACTTGTTGCGTCTCGTGTCTGTTGTCAAGGATTTGTCATTTAATTGTTTTGACATCGGGGGTGTATCAACAGGATGGATACGGATAACCTTGCCGAACTTGTTGATGGCCATGAGCTCGATATAGGGAACGTCTACGACGGAAATGTGACTATCCAAATTCAGGGTTGGTGCGTAGGGATACGGAGCTGCAGTTGTCGGCCGTGAATACTCATGGTCTCAGCCAATCTATAGTCGATCTGATCCAAGTCCGCACAGGGAATTTCTTGATTGGTGTGTGCGGCTGGATCGATGCGCCGATCGAAACAGAGCAGCAGGTCAGCGCTGCGAAGCATGTTTTGGTTGACGATCCCTGTGTTCAAGTTAACGAAGAGATGTGGATGGGCAAACCAGAGGGCATAGTTGCCGATGATGTTTAACTGCTCGGGCGACTTACCAACTCGAGCGGCCGCTCGAGTGATGGCTGCGTTTACCTTGTTCTCGTCGTGTTGAGATAAGGCCGCGTACTGAAGTGACGACCATTTATAGCGGTAAGCGTATTGGGGCAGCGTGAAGAGGAGGATGGCAGCGAGTATCCAGTTGCGATACTTGTCTGCGTAAAAAGCCTGCATGACAAACAGGCAGAGGAAGGGGGCGATGAAGACAAAATAGGCGGAGTTTGGCCAGCGAAGGATCGTCGCGAGGACAAAGATGACGGCGCCACAGAGGGCGGGCCACTGTAAAAGCAGATTCTTTTTGTTGCCAATGATGCAGCGAATGATCGCAGCAAGCAGCAAAGCGAGTTCGGGAAGATGACGCCTGTAGACGATGTAATAAGCAGCGACAAATCCGCCGGGAACGCGAATGTTTCCCTTGTCAAGAGCACCCCAGTCCGCTGATCGAAAGACAGAGATGATGTGCGGATGGAGTAAAAAAAAGACAGTCACCGCTGCGGCCGCTCCCAGCAGGATGCGGACGATGAGTGCGGGCGGGCGGAGGGCCTTGGACTGAGTATTCAAAGAGAAGAGAAATGTAGCTACGGCGAAGGCAATAACAACTGCGGCTGGCTCGACTTCGGTGGCCAGAGCCGCAACGAACATGGAGAGAACTATGTTCTTTCGGGCGGCGAGCCAGAGAGCGAGGGCGAGCATGAAGACAGGAAGAAATTCATACCGCGCTCTCTGGCTTGCGGCGACGAAGGGCTCCGTCAAGCCGAGAAAGGCGATGAAGCAGAACGTGAAGTTTGTACCGTAGCCAAGGTATTGGCATGTACGAGCGAGGAGGAGCAGCGAGAGGAGAATAAATGCAGTGCTGATGAGGGCTGCTGCGGTAAGGGACCATCCGAAGACACTGAGAAGACCACCCTGAATGAATCCAGCCAGTTTGCCGAAGGCGATGACTCCGCCCATACCGTCGGGAAATGCTTGCCGCATGAAGGTGTCTGTCTCGATGTGCTCGAGCCAGAACGACCGAGAAAAACTGGGGAACCATCGACTGTCGAGATCGAAGGCGTTATATCTGCCAATGAGCGCGATGTAGAGAATGCCAATGAGCGCGATCACAATATATTCTGGTCTTTTGAACCATACGACCGAGCCGCTTTCACCACCGTCATTCGCGTGCATTATGAGATTGCTCCGAGAAGTAAGCACAGCATCAGATTGGAACATCGACCTATTTGGAGCAGCCCACCTTCATCAGGTTGGATTTTTGGACTCTTCTGCGGAAATAACTCGGCGTCGGCTACGTCGTTCCGTCTTCAAGGACGAGAAGCCTAACCAGTCAGGCTATCGCCCATCATAAAGCATTGGCACAAGCTCGAGGTTGCTTGTGCAGCAAGTCCGCCACCGCGGAGTACTACTCGGATGTGTACGCCGGAGCTAATGATCGAGATAGCCTACCTTTTGCGACTCGGTGTCAAAACTTTCCGGTAAGCGAAGAAGTGTAGGTGGCGATGTGTTCGCGCAGGCCAGGGCTGATAGAGCACTCCTCGTGCATCAACGCGTGCGAGAACCGCTGGCTCCGTTGATGGCTGTTCCGGGCAAAAAGGTGTCGGTCGGTACAACGGATTATTCGAGATGCTACAGAGGCATAATTGCGACCATCTCCACCATTCGATGGATGCCAGTCACTTCTAACTCCGGGTAGGATGTTGCCTCAGTGGAACAAAGCAGACAAATAGGCTTGGCGGGAACGATTGCCGTGGTAATCGGCGAATCCATCGCGCTCGGCATCTTCCTCACGCCAGCCGCTATGGCTAAGTCACTAGGATCTCCTCTTCTTTTGGTTGCGGTGTGGTGCGGAATGGGCGTAATAACCATGTGCGGTGCGCTCTGCTACTCAGAACTTGCTGTCCGTTTCCCATATGCTGGTGGAGAATACGTATACCTTCGCGAAGGCTACGGCAGCCGCATTGCCTTCTTGTATGGGTGGATGGCGGCCACTGTTATGGATCCCGGCGTAGCTGCCGCGCTCGCTGTGGGGGCAACACCTTATCTCCTGTCGTTCATTGGCGTTTCTGTGTGGATGCAACGATGGGTTCCAGCTCTTATGCTTATCAGCCTTGCAGTTCTCAACTATGTGGGGACTAAACTTAGCCGCCGCGTTATGGCAACTACAAACCTATTCAAGATCGCTGTATTGTTAGCTCTGGTCGCGTGGGCATGGGCCTCCAGACACGCCACATTCGTTAATTTGATGCCGTTGGCTCAACGGCGATCAGGCTCCGAACCAGTCTTCGCAGCTGTCGCCAGTGCTACCGTAAGCGCGTTCTTCAGCTTCGCCGGATGGTGGGAGGCAAGCAAGATCGCCGGAGAGGTTCGAAATCCACGACAAACTCTACCGCTGGCTTTCACCGGCGGTGTTTTTCTGGTTACTGTTATTTATCTTCTCGTCAGCGTTGCTTTTTTGTCTGTTGTCCCATTGGAGCATATAGTCTCGAACACCGCCTTCGTCGCGCAGTTCGGTCAGGCTCTCTTCGGCACAGTTGGCAGCAAAGTGCTCTCCGCTTGCGTGCTGCTCTGCGTACTCGGTGGTCTGATGGCCCTCACCATGGCCGCACCGCGCGTCTATTACGCGATGGCGAAGGACGGTGTGTTCTTTGCGGCATTAGGGCGTCTTCACCCGCGCTTCGGAACACCGGCAAATGCCGTGCTGCTTCAGACTGGACTAGCTCTCCTCGTCCTCTGTTTCGGCGCATTCGACCGCATTCTCTCTTTCATCATATTTTCGGCAATCTGTTTCCTTGCACTGTCTACAGCCTCGCTCTTCCGTATGAAAGATCCGGTAAGACGATGGTGGTTTCCTGTTGCCCCAATCTTTTTTCTTCTGGGATGCGGTGCCATCAATCTAATGATTTTGATGCATGACCCTCTTCCCGCACTTCTGGGGCTGGGCATTGTGCTTTGTGGGGATCCTGTGCGCCGCTTTTTCTTCAATAAATCGATCTCTGTAACGCCCAACGTTACAGAACAAACAGTCATCTGAAAGGACACACAACTCTATGGCTCATATTCAACTTCCTGAAGGACTACACGGTATCCGCAGTGCAATGGCCTTCCGACCTGAGACCGCAAAGCCACTGAACGAATTGGTCGAAGTTCTCCTGCACGGTCCTAACTCTCTTACTCCTGGCGAGCGGGAGCTGATTGCAACTTATGTCTCTTCAGAAAACGACTGCTACTACTGTCAAACTATTCACGGAGCAATCGCAGCTGCAAGCCTAGATGACAATGAAGCGCTTGTAAAAAAGGTGAAATATGACTTTCAAAACGCTGAGATTTCTGACAAGTTAAAGACGCTGCTCGTCATCGCCGGACATGTACAGAAGGGCGGTAAGCACGTGACTCCTGAAGATATCGACCGTGCCCGCGAGGCAGGCGCGAGTGATATCGAGGTTCACGACACCGTTCTGATAGCCGCCGCGTTCTGCATGTATAACCGTTACGTCGATGGCCTGGCCACGACCCAGCCACGAGACGAAGCAATGTATAGGGAACGAGGGAAGCGTGTCGCACGCGATGGTTACGTCAGCGTTAGCAAAGAATACTTGCCGGTTGAAGTCGGCCGATAACGATCACCCAAGAAACACAAGGAGCAACGACAATGCCACATATTAATCTGCCTGAAGGTCTGCCTGGTATTAGCGGCGGCTTCGCTTTTCGTCCAGAGACAGCCAAACCGTTGCGAGAGTTGGCGCATCTGTTACTGCATGAACCCAATTCATTGACCCCTGCAGAGCGGGAGTTGATTGCGACCTACGTCTCCAGCCAGAACGACTGTTACTTTTGCCAAACCAGTCACGGTGCGGCTGCTGCTGCGCATCTGGGAAATAGAGCAGACGCAGTGGACCAAGTGAAAAATGATTTTTTGCTGGCTGATATCTCCGACAAACTAAAAGCCCTACTCGTTATTGCCGGACAGGTTCAAAGAGGAGGCAAACATGTCTCCGCAGAAAGCATACAGAAGGCACGGACGCTTGGTGCGACCGATCTCGAGATCCACGACACAGTGCTAATTGCTGCAGCATTCTGTATGTATAACCGATACGTGGATGGGCTTGCGACGTGGCAGCCCCTCGATCCAATGATGTATGCCAACATGGGAGAGCATCTCGCGACACACGGCTACCTAACTCCATCAGTGAAATCTTAAGAGTGGCAACTATATAGGCAATACAGCATGGCGTGGCTGAAACGGCTACTCGGGTATAGTCGAACAACTTGTCTACGTAATCTTCGCTACTAGCATTCCCTCAACCAAAGACTGGGAACAACTCAGCGCTGGACGGAGTGAGAGCCATTGTGCGAGAGGGCGATTCGATGGAGCAATGTCTGGAACTGTGCGTCGGGGCGCAGGTCATCGAAGCGGGGATCGTATTGCAGGTAGATGATCCAATTTGAGCGGGACTGATAAGCGCGCTCAAGAGAGCTTTCAGCTCCCTGCTTGTCACCGACCGCGGTCCACGCCGCCGCAAGATAGTAGTACGGTACAGACGCACCGTGTGACTTTGCCAGAAGATCTGTCAGGTTTCGAGCGGCTTCGGCTCGCTTGCCGGTCCTAGCCAATTCATAGTCAAGGAGAATAGGAGTTACCGCGCTATCCCTCTCGAGCGCTTCAGCCTGGTTTAGTTCGGCGGTGGCGCGTTGGTCGGCTCTCATTTGGCCATAGACAATTCCCAACAACTGATGAGCAGGAACAAAATCGGGATAAAGTTCAAGCACCTTCTTACATTGATCGACAGCTTGTTCATCCTGACGCAGAAGATAGTAGGTCCAGCCTAACGAAGCTAGCACGCTTGGTGAGACAGGATCGAGTTCCGCAGCGTGCCTCATCGCGATCAGAGCATCCTCTCCGCGACCCATCCCTAACAAGGCATAGCCGTAATACTGGTAGGCGACCGCGTAATTAGGGTCAATGGCGATGGTTGCTCTGAATTCACGTTCGACGCCTTCCCAATCCCAGTCGTAGTCGGCAAGAGTGGAAATCAATGAAACATGGGCTTCGGCCAGTGAATTATTCAGCGATAAAGCCTTAAGCGCGGCAGCTTTTGCGCGAGGGTAAGCCTCGGAAGGTGGAACGAATTGGTAGAAACCTTGCAACTGATAGCAATCGGCAAGAGCGGCATAGGCACGCGCATAACTTGGATCGATCAGAATTGCCTCATTCAACAGATCGATGGCCTTCGCTAACGAGTTTTGCGTGCGTGTGCCGGCAAAGAATTTTGCCTTCATGTATCTGCTGTAGGCCTCCGGATGTTTCGTGTCGGGGCCGGAGGACGATTTCAAGGCGTTCACGCCGAACTGAGGAAGGAGTGCATTGGACACCTGCTTGGCAATCGAGTCCTCTGTAGCAAAGATGTTGGTGTTGTCGGCGTTGAAGGTGCCGGACCATAGATCCGCTCCGGTACGACCGTCAAGCAATTCGACATTGATGACGACTGTGTTCATCACACGATGGAGTTCTCCCTTTACGAGTGCCTGCACCTCGAGTTTCTTGCCGGCTGCTCCGAGATCGGGATGAAGTCCAAGGATGGAGCGGACGGTGGTCGAGGAGCGGACACTCAACTGTGGAATGGTGCTCAGTTTAGCAGCCACGGCATCGGCAAGTCCCAGTCCTAAATATTGATCCTCTTCCTCTTCGGTCTTGGCGGTAAAGGGGAGCACAGCTACGGAATGAATGGATATCGATGCGGCTGGGTCCGCGGCCCTGGTGCGAGTGGAGTGGTAAAGGCCAAACCTCATTGCGGTTACGGTCACTGCGACGATGAGGGCAATAAAGAGAAGTGATGCGAACCATCGCCGCAAAGGACTCTTCGCCGGAGGCAGAAAGCTCTCGACCTTAGATGGAGGGATAGCAGAGTTTGCTCTACCGGAGGCCGGAGAAGGAGCCGGCACCGCCTCCGGAAATTGAGGAAGACGATGACCGTTGTTAGGCTCGCTGAGTCTGTCGATACGATTTTGGGGTTGAGAGGAAGTAGACGATTCGCCAAACGGACCGACGTATCGGTAACCAAGCCCCCAGCGCGTCTCAATGAATGCCGACCCGTCACCGGTCTCGCCAAAAGCCTTTCGAATGCTGCCAATAGCCTTGCTCAGGCTTTGGTCGTACACCTCCTTCCCATCCCAGAACCGATCCAGCAGTTCCTTGCGGAAGATCATCCGGTGCCGATTTTCTATTAAGTACTGGAGTACCAGATAGGGTTTGCGTTGGAGCGCGACGGTGCGCATGCCGATAGTGAGCGATTGCTTCTCGGGATCGAGCTGAGCAGAACCTAAGACAAACATTTCGGATAGAACCGTGGCTGTTTGGGCTGAAGTATATCCAGAATAGTGACGACTGCATAATTTATTCGGAATTCGGTGGGAATTAGGTAGGGATTTTCGAGGCAAATTCTTCTACTTTCCTGTCGTGAGCGCATTCAATTCAGCAATGTTTTTCCACGGCCCTCCTGTGCCTAAAGGGGCAGGTATAAAAAACAAAAATTTTGCAAGTCAGCAAAAATTTGCACAGCGTGCCCGGGAGGGCATTCGTTATGATTTGGAAACTCCTGAAAATTGTACTTATGGCCACACTCGCATTGGTCGCTCTTCTTCTTGCGAACAACTCTTTGGTAGGACGCTCGTTTGTCCACGCAGCGAGCCAGGGTCAGAGGAAGATCGCGTCCCGGCATGCATCAGCCAAGCCAAACTTCACCGGAAGCGACGGCTCTCAGACAGGAACGGCAAGCTTCCAAGGAAACTTCACGTCGATTTCAGCCGAGCCAGGGCAGGCTCTCGTCCTCGCCCGCCAGGCTAATTGCTCGCTCACCTTTGCCACCGGCAGCTACAACATTGGTACAAGCATCACCTATATGATGACCGGGGTCACCGGTAACTACGAGCGCGTGCTTCACTCCGAAGCAGGTCTAGCCACAACTGCCGACGTATTTCCGTCGGGTTGTGCTGAGCCTGCCAAAGGTATTGGCTCTCGTCCAGGCGTCTTCGTCGGTGTCACCAAAGCCGGGGTTAACGTATTCGCCGGCATTGCCTACTCTCCCCTCACCATGAATAACGCCCTCTTCATCCTGTCCGGCACAACAAGCTACACCACCAACATCCTCAGCCTATCCACGGCCAGCACGGTCGCCACGGCAGACCTCAACGGAGACGGCAACGGAGACTTGGTGGTCGTCAACGGTATCCTCACCACGAACGGCTCCATCTCCGTTCTGCTCGGCAACTCCGACGGCTCATTTCAGAACGCCGTCACTTACCCAACCGCTGGAGCAGGAACAGGCGCTGCGGTTATCGATGACGTTAATGGAGATGGCAAGCTCGATATCGTCACCGTGTCGAACACCTTGGGTGCTACTACCCAGCAGATCTCGGTGCTCACCGGTAAAGGTGACGGGACATTCAACCCCGCTCAGACCTTTACCGCTCCCGTCGTGCCTGGCTCTACCGGAGTCCCCGCCGAGCTTATCGTCAACCTCATCACAGCAGACCTCCGCGGTATAGGCAAAAAGGACATCATTGGCTCCAACGGCCTCGTCCTACTGGGCAACGGAGACGGCACCTTTACTGCCTCTCCCGATGCTGCGTTTCCTTACCCTCAAGCCTCATCCAACTACGGCCCTAACCTGGCCTCAGGAGATCTCAACAAAGACGGCAAACTTGATCTCGCCGTCAGCACCGGAGGTAACGTCCTTACCTACCTCGGCAAAGGCGACGGTACGTTCACGCCTGGCAGTAGCTACAGCACGGTAAATACAGTTGGCTTCGTTGCTGTCAGCGATCTTGATGGAGATGGAAACGCCGACATCTATATTGGTGACGCGAACGGCGGATACTTTCGAGGCGACGAATCCGACACCAACATCGCTTACGCACTCATGGGCAACGGCAACGGTACCTTCCAGGGCGCGCCTACCTTCCCTGGCGCATACACCGGAAACAATCTCGGCGATGTCAACGGCGACGGCCAACTCGATCTCATCACCTACGGCACGAACTTCACGGTTCGACTCGGCACACCGAATGGTCCCTTCAACTCTGTTTCCACCGTCCCCGATCCATCCAACTTCACCATCAACGGCTATACCTTTACCGGCGCTAACGCCACAGCGAGCGTAACCTCCTACGCCGTCGCCGACGTCAACGGCGATGGCAAAGCTGATCTCGTCTTCGTCGACGACAGCCTCACCGCAGTCAATCCTGGCAGCGGCTTGCCCATCACCTACCCTAATCCCGTCTACTTCGTCGCACTCAGCAAGGGAGACGGCACCTTCGCCGCGCCCATCGAATACGCCTTCCCTCAGATCGCTCCCGCAGGCGACTTCGACAACACTCTCACCTTATCCGGTCTCCGGATCGCCGACTTCAACCACGACGGCCACGCCGACCTCATCTTCAGCTACTACGACATCGAAGGTGCAACCTTTGGCGGGCCCCCAGTGAATTCTTACAACGAAGGCTTCGTCGTGCTTCTAGGAAAAGGGGATGGCACCTTCGCGCAACAGACGGTTCTAACCTCTACCTACAGCAGCAATACTGCTCCGGGAAATATATTCAATCCGGCACAGATCATCACCACCACAGACCTCAACGGCGACGGTAAACCTGACCTGCTCGTCACCAACTCCAGCGGCAATGCCGTCATAGGTTTTGGCAGCCAACTCCTGGAGTTCCTCGGCAACGGCGACGGAACCTTCAAGGCCTCTACAGTCATCAACACCGCAACGAACCCCACACTTATCGGCGGTGCTTCCTGTGTCCTCGCCGACCTCAACAAGGACAGCAAACTAGACCTTGCCTGTCTCGGCGAAACCAGCTTCGCCAACGGCAGCCAGGCCCAGCTCGCCATCTCACTCGGCAACGGCGACGGAACCTTCGCCGCCCCAAACATCCTTAATCTCTCCGGAGGAGATACCATCCGGAATGGCGGTCTTGCTATCGCTGACTACGATGGAGACGGCAACCTCGACATCGCACTCATCAATCCCGGCGACATCAGCGGCGTCTACTACGGCAAAGGCGATGGAACCTTCACCTCGGTCCCAGGCAATGGAAACTCCTATCCCAAAGATCTAATAAATCTCGGCGTCTTAGGGCCCGCCGTTGCGATAGACAATAAGAGCGGCAAACCCGACATCCTCGCCGGGAGCGTGCTCCTTCTCAATCTCTATGGCGTAGCCTCTACCAATCCAACTCTCTCCGCCAGCACCACTACGCTTACTGCCTCAGCAACCACCATCGCGACAGGCAGCAGCGTCACCTTCACCGCCTCCACCGCCGGAGCTGCAGGCACCACCGGCACCCCAACCGGCACCGTCACCTTCCTCGACGGCACCACTACCCTCGGTACCGGAACTCTCTCCTCTGGCAAGGCCACCTACACAACTACCGCACTCTCCGCCGGTGCGCACAATATCACCGCCGCATACCAGGGCGACACCACCTTCAGTGCCAGCACCTCCTCTGCAGTCGGCATTACCGTAAACGCTCCCGGCACCCTCTCCACCACAACCAGCCTCACAGCGACTCCGACCTCCGCCGCCACGGGTACCAGCATTATGCTCGCAGCGCTTGTCTCGCCCACCTCTGGCACAACCGTGCCCACCGGCACGGTCACCTTCAACGATGGAAGTACTCCCATCGGCAGCGCATCTGTAGGCTCTACGGGAAGCGCTTCCATATCGACTACCACTCTTGCACTGGGCACACACACGATCACCGCACAATATGGCGGCGTTGCCGGCTTTGCAGCCTCCACCTCCAGCGCGGTCACCGTAACAATCTCCGCGCCCCTGCCTGATTTCTCGTTGTCAATCACCCCGGGCAGCGGCACAGAGACGAAGACAATAGCAGCAACCGCGACCCTCACCATCACACCGGCAAACGGCTTCGATACAGCGATCAGTTTTTCATGCTCTGGTCTGCCTGCCTCTGTCACATGCAGCTTCAGCCCGGCAACATTGACGCCCGCAGGAGCGCCACTCAACACCACGGTTAGCTTCTCGGGCACCACGTCCGCGAAGGCACAACCCGACCTCGGAGACCGTCAGGTGCCCTTCATCTTTGCGGCTCTTGGATTCGGCAGCTGGCTCCTCACTCGTGCCCGCAAACTAAACCCCCTTTTTAGGAGGCTGGCGATCCTATGCTTTGCATCGGCGTTGGTCAGTATCGCCGGCTGCTCATCCAGTAATCACTCACAACCCTCGACGGTTACGATTACTGCGGCATCCGGGGCCACCTCGCACACGGCAACGTACTCCTTATCGACCAGCAACTAGCTAGACTGCCATTTTCACTGAATTCATCCTGGTGGCGCGGCGCAGGCAATTTAGGAGATGGACTCCGAGGGCATGGGTTCGATTCTGCCTAGAAGGAAGATGTAGCCTGCGATGCCGATGAGCAGGTAGGCCGCCGAGACAGCGAAGGCCCAGGCGTAGGACTGCCGTGCGGCGACAAGGTAGCCGGTAATGATTGGAGCAGAGATGCCCGAAACTTGATTGGAGAAGTTGATGATGCCGCCTACCTTGCCGACGCTGCTACGAGGCGCGATCAGCGACGGGATGGACCAGCCAACGGGTGCGGCAGAAGAGAGACCACCGATGGAGATGCTGATCCAGATGAGTGCTGTGAAGGGGCTGTGGGTGTTCGCCGCGCCGAGGATGCCTAGGCCGCAGGCGGTTCCGAGGATGAGAACCGTCTTGCGGACGCGGTTCGCGTTCCATCCGCGCTGGATGAGGAAGTCGACCAGCCAGCCGCCGATGACGAGGTCTCCCACGGTGGCTACCAGCCAGGGGACGCCGGTGTAAAGGAACGAATGCAAGAGATCGACATGCAGTGCGGAGGAGAGGTAACTAGGCAGCCAGGTGAGGAGCAGGTAGAAGATGTAGTTATAGGAACCGAACCCCAGAACCATGGCGATGACCTTGCGTTGGCGGATGAGATAGCCGAGAGAGGCATGGCCGGATTCATTTGCGGCGAAGATGCGGTCGTCAGCGGCGATGTAGTCGCGTTCGGATGCGGTCAGTTTGGGGTCGTCCTGAGGGTCGCGATAGATTCGCGAGAAGAGGAGGAAGTAGAAGAGGCTGATCAAGCCAGTGACAGCGAAGCTCCAACGCCAGCCAACCTTGATGAGAAGGATGCCGATAAGAGGAACACCGATGGCGGAGGCGAACTTCGCTGCTCCGTCGAAGATGGCTGTAGCGAAGCTGCGCTCCCGCGAGGGAAACCAGAGGCCGATGGCCTTCGCGTTGGCGGGGAAGGTAGGTGCTTCGCCAACTCCTAACAGGAAGCGCGCCCCGAAGAAGCCGCTGATGGTAGGGGTGATCGCAGCTGCGAAGGAGGCGATGCTCCAGAGGAACGTACTGACGCGGCCGACGCGTTTGATTCCGAACTTGTCGAGTAGCACGCCGATTGGAAGCTGGCAGGCAGCATAGGTCAAGTTGTACGCGCCTGAAAGATAGCCGAAGGTAACTGTGGATATGCCGAAGGTAGTGACGAGGGCAGCGTGCGAGACCGACAAATTGACGCGGTCGAAGTAGTTGACCAGGACACCAAAGCCGAGAAGCCACGCGATACGCCATCGACGGCGTTGAAGTGGCTTCCTCGTAGATGAGCTCGCGATAGAGATGGCAAACCGGTGGAAGAGGATTTTTGCGACGGCCGGTGGCGTGTTCTACGCGGCCTCCCATCCTAACTGAGTAGGCACAGGATGGTGGAGTGACTTTTGTTGATGAGTGTGGATGATGCTCAGTCGACCTCGTTCACCAGGGTGCCGATAGAGTCGATGCTGATGCGAATCTCATCCTTATATTGCAGCGTGAAGGAGTCGGGCGGGATGATGCCAGTGCCAGTCAGCAGAAAACAGCCATGAGGAAAGCTTTGATCGCGGAAGAGATATTCGACGAGGGTTAATGGATCGCGCTTGAGTTCGGCGAGGGTGACGGAAGCCGCGAACTCCGAGTGGCCTGAGCGCAGAATGTCCAGGTGAATCTGCGTGGATTTGGGCAGGGGGGTGGATCGGATGAGGATGCCGGGCCCGAGCGCGCAGCTGCGATCATAGACCTTGGCCTGTGGCAGATAGAGTGGGTTGGCACCTTCGATGTCGCGGGAGCTCATGTCGTTACCGATGGTGTAGCCGATGATCCTGGCGCGAGGATTGACGAGAAGGGTAAGCTCGGGCTCTGGAACCGACCAGGTGGCATCGCGGCGGATCTTTACAGGTGTGTTGGGACCAGCAACGCGGTGGGCTACGGCCTTGAAGAAGAGCTCAGGGCGCTCGGCGGAGTAGACGCGGTCGTAGAAATCACCGCCGCCAGCGTCTTTCGATTCGGCGATACGGGCTCTACGGCTGTTGTAATATGTGACTCCGGCGGCCCAGACCTCTTGGCGCTCGATGGGTGCGAGGATGGTGGCGGGGTTTGGTGATTGGGTGAGTGTTGCCTCTTCTGTAACTGCGGTCAAGTAGGCTTGCAGGTCTTCGTGAGCGATGAGGACGTCGAAGGAAGGCTCGTCGATCGCATGGTAGCTGCCGTTGTGTTCTACGAGATGGCCATGTGTGGTTCGGTAGAGGATCACAGTGCTATTCCTTTATGCGTTGGGGTACGTTTGGCGCCGATGGTCTGAACTTTTCCGGCGTCTTCGCCATCTTCTGGTAGGAGGGTGACGCCGCCAGGGATGAGGACAGTGGGCAGATCGCCTGCAGCGGCGAGAGCCATCATCATGGGGAGCAGGCCTTTGTCACAGGAAGCGATGCCGAGTGCTGGTGGGGAGCGAACGCATGAGCCGGCGCAGGACGATAGCGGCGTCGTTGCGAAAGGCAAGAGAGTCAAGCATGCCCGTGGTGCCTTGCGTGCGGCCGTCGCAGGGGTCAGTGCAGGCTCCGGCGAAGGGAACGGCATCCAGAACTTTAAGTTCGCGGGCTGCTTCAGCGACGAGAGAGCCGACCTCCCAGTGGCCAGTGTGAAAGCCAAGAGCGATAGGGCTGCCGTCCTCGGCACGAGACCGCCGTGCGTACTGAGAATAAGAATTTCGGGGCCGAGGAGGCGCGCTGGATCCCAGCCCATGCCGACGTTCTGGCTTAGGCCGAAGAGATTGCCGGAGGGTTGATTGAGCAGCATCTCCGGAGTGATAGGAAGAAAGCCAGACGGGCCCGGCGCATGCGTAGCAACGGCGCTGATCTCGAAGTCGACGGACTCCAGCACGGAGTTGAGCGATATGTCTTGAATTGAGGTCCCTCGCGATGGGATCAAGATACCAATACCTCACATTGTTTGGTTGCTGCCGATTGGCATCCTTGCGGGCGCAGTTTAGATCAGTTCCTTATCCTCGGGTCAAAACGTCATCCACCGTGCGCCACATCTGTGGAAAGCTTGTCTGACTCCGGAGCG
>Ga0302324_100001918_pt1 | contig 49238 bp, 47 predicted proteins | sample Palsa_T0_1_FD_201949 | JGI IMG/M metagenome (GOLD analysis project Ga0302324, IMG submission 201949) | Peat permafrost microbial communities from Stordalen Mire near Abisko, Sweden - Palsa_T0_1 | ecosystem: Environmental > Terrestrial > Soil > Palsa > Peat permafrost | place: Sweden: Abisko...
CATTGCCGCCCATGATGAGGACTACGTCGGCATTCTTGATGTCGACCCAGTGATTCGTCATCGCTCCACGGCCAAACGTCGGGGCAAGACCTGCCACCGTCGGGCCGTGTCACACACGAGCTTGGTTGTCGAACCCCAATAGGCCGAAGGATCGCGCCACCTTGTGAGTGATATACCCGGCTTCGTTGCTCGATGCGGACGCCGCCAGCATGCCGGTGCTCAGCCATCGGTTGACCGTCAGTCCATCGGGCGTCTTGGCCACAAAATTGGCGTCCCGATCCTGTTTCAGCAGCGTGCTGATACGCTCCAGTGCATCGTCCCAGCTGATCCTTTGCCACCGGTCGGATCCAGGAGCCCGATACTCCGGATACTTAAGGCGGCTCGCGCTGTGCACGAAGTCGATCAGTCCGGCGCCTTTCGGGCACAAGGTGCCGCGATTGACCGGATGATCTGGATCCCCTTCGATATGAAAGATGCTCGGTTGAGCATTCTTCGCACCATCGCCCAGGCCGTACATCAGAATGCCGCAGGCCACGGAGCAATACGGACAGGTGTTGCGCGTCTCGGTGGCCCGCGTGAGTTTGTACTCACGCACCTCCGCGAGTGCTTCGCCGGGTGAAAAGCCCATGAGTGCCAAACTCGAGCCGACCAGCGACACGCCGGTCACCTTCAAGAATTGGCGTCTTGTCAGTTCCGACATGACTACTTTCCTCCTGCGACGACCGCGAAGGTCTGTTACAGACAGAGCGACAAGTCTAGATCTGCGCTCGACCCGCTACAAGCCCTGGGCTGCATGGCTCACTGTTTCGATCTCGTCAGGTTGGCGACAAACGACGTTACCCATGTCATGCCACCATCATTCGAATACAACTCCTCGTATCGGTGCGATTCCGGCTTGATATCGGACCACATGGCCCTGACCAGGATGGTCCTGTCATTCACTGTGTCCTGACCAGTCAGTACGACCCGGCCGTCCTTGAATTCGCCCACATTCGACGACAGCGTCCCAACCTTGCTGTTCGCAAACGTCTGACTCCACTGGTGCGCCTGCGGGTTGTACAAAAACAGCGTCAGCCCCTCCCAGTGTCCCTTCGGCCCGTCCGCTTCGATCTCTTCCAGTTCCGCCCGGCCATCCCACACCTTGCGCACGGTCACCGTTCCATTGAGCTCGATCGACTTGCCGTCAGCATCGAACGGATCGACAACGCGCTTGATGTGGGTGTTCCACAGGCCAACGTTGAAATCAAAATCGTGCTGCCCATCGCGCATCACGCTGGCAGGAGTCGGAGCCTGGGATGCGCCGACGCGGGGATAGCAAAGAGCAATGCCTGCGACGGCCCCCAGAACTACCGCGGTCTGCGCCCAATATTTCACTTGCTTCTCCAAAACGCTAGTCAATGAGTGTCGCCGTGCTTATCCAAAGCCGCTGTCACATCAGCCGCCGTGGCATTGAGCCTTTTACGGTATTCTGTAAGTGGCCCCTGATGAAGGGCCTCTTTTTTGAAATATACCTGGGCCACTTCATGGATTCGCTGTTCGAGATCGAACTGGAACGCCCCATCCCCGGATCGCGGGACGCCGGCCACCGTCTCTACCGCCAGTTGAAGCAGGCTATCCAGGATGGCCGTCTCGCTGCCGGCACCCGGCTGCCGGCAAGCCGCAAATCGGCGCACTTCTTCGGCCTGTCGCGCAACACCGTGGCCCAGGTCTATGACCGGCTCGTCAATGAAGGCCTCGTCATCGCCCGCCAGGGCTCAGGCACCTATGTGGCCGATCTGCCGCCGGAACCCGCATCGACACCTTCGCCGGAGAGCACCTACCGGCTGAACACTTTTTGGCTGCGAGAGGATGTGACAGCGGCCATGGGGTTCTGGCGCGATGATCCGCCGGTCATCTCACGCGCCGAATCGCCGATCGATTTCCGGCCTGCCTTGATTGATCCGCGCCTGTTTCCGTTCGACGTCTATCGTCGCGTCAGCGCCAAGCAGTTGCGCGGTCTTAAAAAAAAGCCCGCTGCGTACAAAAGTCCCCAAGGCAACCAGGGCAACTTTCATCTGCGCGAGGCCATCACCAACCATATCGCGCTGACCCGCGCCGTGGTATGTCGACGCGATGACGTGGTTGTGACGGCAGGCGCACAGCAGGCCTTCGATCTGCTGGCGCGCATTCTGGTGACGCCGGGCGAGACAGTGGTAGCAGTCGAGGATCCCGGCTACCCGCCCATGCGCATCGCCTTTGCCGCAGCCGGCGCGCGCATCGTGCCGGTACCCGTGGACGACGAGGGGCTGGTGGTCGACAGCCTGCCGCCGGGGCTTGGGGTGATCTGCGTCTGCCCATCGCATCAGTTCCCGCTGGGCATCACCATGTCAAAGCGCCGTCGCGCCGCTTTGCTCGAGTTTGCCCGCCGGCATGGGGCGGTCATCGTCGAGGACGACTATGACGGCGAGTTTCGCTACGGCGCCAATCCGCTGCAGTCCCTGCGCGGTAAAGATTGTGCCGAGGTGGTGTTCTATGTCGGCACCTTCTCCAAGTGCATGCTGCCGTCCCTTCGCCTCGGCTTCGTCGTGGTACCCGGCTGGGCGCGCCGCACCTTGATTGCGGCCAAGAACTGCCTCGACTGGCATTGCTCCACACCCCTGCAGACCGGCGTTTGTGCCTTCATCGATGAAGGCCATCTGGCGCATCACGTGCGTAAGATGCGTCAGATCTACCAGAAGCGACGCCAGCTGCTGCTCGATCGGCTCAAGCGCGATTTCGGCGACTGGCTCGAGCCGATTCCTTCACTGTACGGCATGCACATCGCCGCCTGGGCGCGGCACGCAGTCGATCTGGAAGCTGCGGTTCAGACCCTTGCGCTTCGCTCGGTGAAGATTCATACGCTCGCACGCTACCATTTGACGGCGTCGCCGCGCCCGGGACTCGTGTTCGGTTATGGCGCGGTCGACCTGCCCGAGATTGATCGCGGCCTGGCCGCGCTTAAAAGGGCGCTGTCACGATGAGCCACGCACGCTCAACGAGGGCGATGCTGTGTGCCAGCACCAGCCGTAATGAAAAGTGCTGTGGTCTCGCCCCCGGCGTCGGCCGTGTGCCAGGTTCCGGGCTCGTTGATCGCAAATTCCCCGGGTCCCAAAATGACAGACTGTTTGGATCCGTCCGGCCGTTCCTGGTGCAGCGTCATGCTGCCCGCCAGGCAAAGCACTACTTCGGCCCCGCTTGGATGCATTTCCCACATGTTCCAGGATTCTTTGAAGGTAAACGTGCTGACCAATCGACCTTCGACGCCGTCGGAGTGGTGTCGCTCGACGTAGCCCGCGTACCAGTCCATGGATCCCGTGAACGCAGGCTCAGTGATCGCAGTCGCGCCTAGCCCGAGATGTATCGGATGCATTGCGATAGTGGTTCCGCCCATGCGCCTCTCCGTATTGGACTGCGCGACCCTACGACACTCGACCGACGCCACGCAACTCGGGTCCAATCACGGTCGGCGCGCAGAGGAGGTTTACTCGGCAGCTGTAGCCGCTCGAAGATACTGAGTATCAATCTGCCGGCGTTGCTATCGCGATGGGCCGGCGTGGGACCAATACCGGCAACGCCTGCGGGCGATTGCCACCGCGAGAAATGAGGCGTCAGATATGAAGCGATTCAAGGCGCAGCTCACATCACGAGGCCCAGTCGCGAGTGCGAAGCAAGAGGCGACGCGCCAGAGTCGTGCCGAAAAATCCATTGCCATGGTGCTCGCAAAGAAGCACGTCCGATAGTCCGCAGGCGGTGCAATAGGTTGCATTACCCCAGCCGGGAAACACTTGTTGTGCAATCAAAACGAATATTTGACGCGCAAATCGACCATGCGCCCCAGATCGTCATAGGTGGTGGGGTCAAACGGGCCGCCAGGTGAAGAAAGGAACAGCAGTGCGCCACTGTCGTACGGGGGCTGCCGATTGAGCAGGTTGACGACCGCCAGCGAGAATTTCCAGTGCTCACGGCCGCGATATTCGGCATTCAGGTCGACCGCGTTGTACGACGCAATATTCAACTGAGTGGTCGTACCGGCATAGAACAGGGTGGTCCCGCTCTCGTAGCCGGAGATATAGCGGACAGTGGCTCCGCCCGCCCAGTCGTGATCTTCCCACCCGGCGGACAGCGAGCCCTTCCAACGCGTCACCGGACCGCCGCCGGAGATGGGCGATTCATAGTCCCAGCCGCTGTTGCCCAGGAAACTCGTCCAGATGCCTGCATCCTTCACCCCGAAGGTGCTGACGGATGTGCCGTTGAGGCCGAATCTGAGCTTGCCGTCCGCCAGCGGGACGGAGAGCGCGGCATTGAAATCAACGCCGGCGGTGTGGACCTCGAACTGATTCGTGTACAGCGACTCGACATACAGCACCGCGCCATTGGCGCCGGTTACGAGCTGCCCCGGATAGGCCGCCGGATCAGCAAGGATCTGTTGCGCCGTCGCGTTCGGCGCGATCACCTTGTACAGCCAAATGTTGTAGTAGTCCAAAGAGAGATCAAAATTGCTGGTCGGCGAGAACACAATGCCCAGATCCGTATTCTTTGAGGTCTCGGGCTTGACCAGCGGGTTGCCGCCGGTGACGTAGCCAATGCTTTCTTGTTGCGAGGGACTTTGAGGGTTGGGCACGGTCTCGTGCGCCACTGAAAAGCTGTTGCTGGACTCCGCCAGGCTGGGCGCGCGGAAGCCGTCCGCGTACACCGCCCGCATCGTGATTTCGCGCAGCGGTTGCCAGCGCAGCGTGAGCTGCGGCCGCACATTGTTGCCCACATCGCTGTAATGTTCCTCGCGCACCGCGAAATCGGCGTCGAACGAGGGCAGGAACGGAAAGTCGAATTCGCCGAACGCCGAGTAAATTTCGCGGCTGGCAACAACCCGGGTACTGCCGGTGTTAAAGATCAGCCCCGCGGCCGCCGCGGAACCGGGCTGATCGTCCACCGATTGATAGCGGGCTTCTGCGCCCAAGGCCATTCTCATAGGCCCGCCCGGCAGGTTGAACAGCGCCCCGCTCCCCTTCAGATCCACGGTATCGAGCTTGGCGACAGAAGCAAAGGTGTCCTCGATCCTCAGGGCGTCATTGGCGGCCGGCGTCAGCGCCGGATTCAGGAAGTTGAATGACCCATTGGCGATGTCCGCGACCAGATTCGCAGCGTTGATGGCGTTTTGCTCCTCAAAGGACACGTGGTTCTCCGAATGCGTGTAGCCGCCGTCAATATCCCATCCAGCCCAAGTCCCCTTCACGCCGACGGTGATGCGGGAGGTATTGGAAACAACCTCCTGATTGCGGGGCCCGACGCTCTGAAAGGCATAGTTGATCGGCGTCGGCAGACCATTCAGGCTTGCGGGGTTGGTGCCCGGCAGGACGTTGGAGACGGCACTCGCACCTCCGGTGACCGGGTTCACGACGAAGGAATACTGATCGAGCGTGGCTGGCGTGAAGTTGTTCCATGTCTCTTCGTTGGAGTAGAACAGGTCGCTGTAGCCGGTCCAATTGTCGCTGAGGCGCAGGTCGCCGGTGGCTGTCACGTTGGCGCGCTCGGTACCAGGCAGCAGGGCCAGCTCACTGGCATCGTTGTAGTAGCACCCAGGCCCGTACCCATTTAAGCCATTCGGTTGAACCCTGCCCGGCAGGCCATTGGTACCACAGTTCGGAAAGGGACCCGGGACGCTCGGGTACGAGTTCACCACGTGCCATTGGTTAACACCGTCCGGCAGGCCGGTGTAGTCCTGGGACGCGGTATTGTCGCGTTGCGAAAACAGCAGCTGGTCGCGCTTGTAGACGCTGGCGGTCGCAAAGACGTTGTAGCCCTGCGACGCGAAATCGCCAAACCCTAAGCGCAGGTTCGCGTCGCGCTGGGCCGCGCCGCCTTCGGTGGTGAGACCACCGCCGACTTCCACCGCTTTTTCAGTGGTATTTTGCTTCAGGATAATGTTGATCACCCCGGCAACTGCGTCCGAGCCATAAATGGCCGAACCGCCGCTCTTGAGAATTTCGATCCGCTCGATGGCGGCCAGCGGGATCACGTTCAGGTCGACGAACGCGTCCGACAGGTTCTGGAACAGACCGTAGTTGGTAATCCGCCGGCCGTTGATCAGGACTAGCGTGTCCGCGCCGGTCAAGCCGCGCAATCCGACCATGGCCGCGCCGGGGGCGAAGCTGTTGGAAACCGCCTCGTTCTGATTGTTGCCGAAGGTCGAGGAGATGGTGCGCAGGTAATCGGCCACGGTCTCCTGCCCGCTGCTCTGAATGTCCTGGGCCGAGATCACCTGGACGTTTTCGGCCGTCTCGGCCTCGGCCCGCTTGATGTGCGAGCCGGTAACGACCACCTGCTCCAACTCTTCGCTGGGCTGATCGCCGGTATCGCTGTCGGCCGCCAGTAGTACACCTGAGAAAAGACCCGCTAGCGCAGTCACCATCGCCAGATGGGTGCGTGTAATACACGAGTGCATACGTCGTCTCCCTATTGGTATTGTTTTCCCTTCAGATACAGGGCAACTCTCAAGCACGGGTTGTGCCGCAGTAAACCGCAGTGCTGGTATCGCTAGGACGCATATTGAAACTCCGCATTGGCAGCGCCTCGCCGCGGCGCCCCTCGATACGAGATCTCAACGGTGCGAGTTCGGACCTGCCCCAGTCGGCCGCTCCCCCGAAGGTGTGGCGACCGCCAGAACACCGTGCTATCCCGCCGCACCAGGTGGCCGCGCACGTGATGCAACCGTGGACTCACGCGACCCGACGCGCCGGTCGGCGCCTGTGTTTGCGGCGGCGGCTGGTCGATGGGCACCGTGACTTCAATGTGCTCCAGAAGCGGTGGCTTGCCGGCCTTGCTTCGAGCCCGATTGAGCCGCTCATGATCGATGGCTTGGCGCGGTAGCAAATCACGCGCCCCAAGCAGGAGAGTGAAGGCCATGATCATTGGCGTGTCGAAAGCACAATGCCCCAGGTTTGCGCGCAGCACCTGCTCTGTGAGCGCCGGATCAAGGCAGCGTTCTTGGTAGTACTGTGCCCATTGCTCGTCGAGCCGAAACTGCAGATGCCCGAGAATCTCATCGATTGCAGGTTCCTCGCGCATGTAGAGCCGGGTGCTTGCGTGCCACGCAGTCGCCACAGGCGGGCTCGGCGCTGGCACCGAATCATTGAGGTCGAACACAGTAATCATCGGCGACAGGAAAGCCCGCTCGTCCTGAGTGGACCAAAAAGTGCGGATAGTTCCCGACCTGCAGTTGGGCGCCGATCGCACCAGGGCGCCGGCCCTTTTGGCGCTGCGCTTGATCGTGACCTCCAGTGATGGAATCTCCTGCAGAGCCTGCAGCCGAGGCGGTTCCGACCACTCAACCCAGAGCTCCTGCGCCGGCACGTGTATCAGATCCAAGCAACCGGACAACCGATCCCCTTCCGCGTAGGCCAATTGCGTGGCACAGCGCACCAGCTCATCCGACAACACATAGCGCAACGGGCATTCCCGAATGGCGTTGCGAAAACCCTCCGGGCCTGGCAAATGGCAGCCGTCGTTTGAACGCACGGCCGCGCAACGCCCCTGGGTTATGAGATCCAAGAGACGCACTAGCAGCTCGCTCCACGACTCGTGGGTCCGCGATGTTGAAAGCCTGTCATGCTTCAGCGCGCCACTGCATAAGTCAGTAAATCCAATGCCAGCCGTTGACAACATCTCCAGGCAGAAGCCTGGCTTGTGGACCACGCTCGCCGGGTTGCGAGCGCTTCGCGCTTTCCTCAAGAGTGCCATCCACGTCAACGGCCAAATTGATGCTCTCGCTGTCGAGTCGGTCCGCGTCGGGTTTCGGCACCATCGCCTCCGCGGCCTGCCAGGCATTTCCAATCGCATGCGACGCGTCCACGAGTCGCGCCCCGAAGAGAGAACCCGTAGGCGCCGTTCCGCGCCGAACATCTGGAGAGGAACGAATGCGGATCGACGCACTGGCTGGCATAAATTCGATCAGGAGTGGCTCAGTGCCAACTTTGAATGCGTCCTTCGGCAGCGAGGTACGCAGCAGTCTGCCGGCAACTCCTTGCAGCGTGCAGGCATATCCGAGCGAATAAAGGCTCAGGTGAGAACTCAGATCGACGCCTGCCGAACGACAGTTTTTGCCCGCTTCGACGTAGCTTTGTTGACGGCCCTCGCCGAGTCCGATTTGAGTGCCCAGCTCCAGCATCGCCTTTGAATCGCCTAACCGGGCGGCTTGTGCAAAAAACGCCGTTGCGGCCTCCGGGTCTTTGTCGACGCAGATCTGCTCCTCGAGCATCCGCCCCGCAAGGAAGGCCGTTTGGGCGTCGTTTAACGCTACGTTGGGATTGATCAATTTGACTGCCGAGATGCAATCGCCGCGTCGCACAGCGGCGACCAGCGGATGCGTTTCCAAGGCAGTCGGCCGTGCAGTCAACCCTGGGAGTACCCCGCTGATCCCCAGGACCGCGCAGCATGAGCACATGACAAGCACCGGCATTCGCATGATTCAACCTTGCTGGGAGCCCACGCATCGCCTGACGCGCGGGCATCCTCAGAACTTGTAGGCTGCGCCGACTACGAAGTAGCGCCCCACGGCTCCGGCCTGCTCCAGGGCCGCACTGTAGGCCGCGCCACCGCCGCCGCCGTAAGTCACCGCATCGAGCGGCGGGGGCCTGTTGAACGCATTTAATACGGATGCATGCACGGAGAACTTATCGGTGAAGTTATATCGGCCGTAGAAATCAACGTCAGTGAAGCTGGCGATGCTGCATAGCGAATTGGAGAACGGCGGGGTAACAAAGGAGCCGCCGCCATATTGGCTGGGAAAACGGTCCCCTAGAGCAAGAGCACAACTGCCTTGGCCGCTCGATGGATCGAGGGCGGTGAAGCTGCCGATATAGTTGACGGTGCCTGACAGAGACACGGCTCCCAGACTCCAATTGAGCGTGAAGACGGCGCGATCCTTAGGGTTTCCCGTGTCACCCGAGACACCGCTCGGCCCATGCGTGCCGGCCAGCTCATAGCTGATGCCATTGGCGGAGAGTGTGTAGGTGAGGATGTGCGTGTAGTTCAACTCGGCGCCGAGACGCCCGATGGCGCCGAGATCAAATTGGCTCTTGAAATCTACATCGATGCCATTGGTGTTTGTCTGGCTGGCATTGATGTAAGGAAAGAGCTGATAAACCGAAAGGCCTACGGGCGTCTCCACGTCGCTGATCGTGCCGTTTGGATTGACGAACGGGAGCAGTGCGGGGGTGCCGCGCACGATGGTGGTCGCGTTGATGCCGAGCCCACCGGCTTCGAACGCACTGATGATGTCCCGATCGACTTTGATGTCGTAGTAGTCGGCCGCAATGCTGAAATCATGGATGGGCTCTAAAATGAACCCGAAGGTATAGTTGGTGGTGATTTCCGGCTTCAGAGTGGCGGTCGAAGTTTGCACGCCGGTTAATGTCACGGCGCATTGCGATGGAAAGTTTCCAGGAGCGTCGGCTTTGCTTGAGTTTGGGCACAGGACTGGGTCCGGTGCAGTCGCGGCTAAGAAGGCCAAGCCAGAATTGGTCTCCGGAATGCTGGGCGCTCGGAACCCGCGACCGAACGTTCCACGCAAGGCCAGTTGTTTGATCGGTGTATATTTGATCCCAATCTTGGGGGTCGCCTCCCCGCCTGCTGCCGTGTTGTAGTGATCGTATCGACCCGAAACGTCTACCTCCAGAGTGCTCAACACCGGCGCATTGATCTCCAGGAACGCCGCCGTGTCGGTCTGGGATCCGATTGCCCAGGCATCATTGGTGCCGTCGATGCCAGCAAGGCTCAGCGGTGAAGCGGTGTCATTGAGCTTCTTCTCGTAAACCTCCGCACCTACAGCCAGCGCAAGATCACCACCGGGAAGTGGAAAGATCTTATGTGAGCCATGGACATTGCCATAAAAGAGATAGCTTGAATCGGTCGACTCGGTGGATGGTGTGAACGCCGCAGCTCCGTTGCCCGGGCTGTTCAATATGTAGCCGCTGTTAAGCGCCTGCTGCAACAGGCCCGGTGCATCGTATCCGGTGTACACCTGATCCATGATGGCGTACATGTAGCCGAGCGAGGCGCTGATATCCCAGCCGGCGGCGGTTCCATTCAGATCCTCGACCAATCGGTAGGTGTTGGTCTTGGCATTGTTCTCGGCCACTTGGGGATAAACCCACACCAGCGGCGCCGGCGCACCATAGGGATTGCCGGGGTAGTTTGTCGGCACGGTGACCTGGTAGAGGAACGCTTTGGGCGCGCCACCGGGTGGAAAGGCTACGTTTGAAAACGGCACCGGATAGGGATAATTGGGCGAGACGGAACCTTGGTAGCCATCGTTGAGTTCCTGATCGGCCTTCGACTGGAAAATCGATGCCGTGGTGATCGACTGCCAATCAGCGCCGAGATTGATGGTAAATTTAGACAACAGATTGGCATTGGTGGTTTGCGGCGCCAGTTCATTGCCCTTATAGGAAAAGGTGCATAAATTGCTCGCCTGGGCGCTGGCGCTGCATCCGGGCAGGAAGGACTCTGCGGGCAGGCCGTTGGGGTAGACACCTTTTGCATTAGGTGTGGTCGGATTGATCAGGTATCCGGTGATACTCTCCGGATACAAAAAGTTCGAGTTGTTGCCGGCGCCAGGAGTGGTGTTCGTGCCGCCATATCCTGTCCAATTGAGGTTGGTCCAATTGCCGCTTCGATTTGCGACCAGGATGTCGTCCTGATGGCGATATTCGACCGCCGTCCACCAGTTGAACCCGTCGGAGGGCAGATCGCCGGCGCCCCACAGTCCACTCAGGTGTGTCATGCGCCCGTCGTTGTACATGGAGTCACCGGCTTCGGCCGTAACCTCGGCGCCCGTGTAGGTCTTGCGTAAAATGATATTCACCACGCCGGCAATGGCATCCGAACCGTATTCCGCCGAAGCGCCATCCTTGAGCACTTCAACCTGTTCGACGGCGTTGAACGGAATGGAGCTGACATCAACGAAGTTGCGCTCGCCGTCATCGGTCAGCGGATAGCCCACCATGCGGTGGCCGTCGATCAGTGTCAGGGTTCCGGCGACGGTAAGTCCGCGCAGAGCCACGCCAGAGCCACCCGTTGCAAATGCCCCGTTGAAAGACTGGCTCAATGTCCCTTGACCATTAGCGGAAATATTGCGCAGCACGTCCGAAATGGTGGTGTAGCCTGAGTCTTCGATATCCTTCGCTGTAACAATCTGCACCGGGCTCGGCGTTTCGCTCTCGGTACGGCGAATCAGCGAGCCGGTGACGACCACTTCTGCCAACTGAGACTCATCAGACGCTGCGGCGGTCGTCTGAGACGGTGCGGACTGCGCTCCGGCAGTGGCCATCCAGAGCACTGCCAGCGCTGCGGTAACGTTCCTGAAGAGCATCGAAGTTCTAATGTGGAACATATGTGTTGTCCTTACGATGTTGTAATCGCCACCACGGTCAGCTCATGAATACCGAGCCGGCTCGGCCCCACTTGCATCGCCCTTCATCGTTCCATTCATCTCCACGCATGGACGTTGACTTTTACTTGTGGCGCTCCTGTGAATGCGAGTCTAGGGAGCCACTCAACGGCCCGTAGAGCTTTGCGACGGAGCGGACCAAATGAGCGTCATAGCGGACTTTTCCGCCGTCCAACGGCCGGGAGCCCGCGGCGCCTTCCGCAATCGAGCGATCAGTCCAAGATACGCTGGACCAGCCGAACGGAGTGCCTCGGTGCGAACCGACGTTGCTCGGGTCTGAGCAAGCACTCTTCCCGCTGACCTACTGCGCTGTGGCAATTTGGGTACTAGGCGACCCGAACCGACGCCGAGTGGTCGAATCCAATCGAAGGGTATGGAGCTCGGGACGTGCGGGCGTCGGGGCGTGATTGCCTGATCGCCTCTCGGACACTCACCACCGGCAGCGCCCGACTTGCGCAGAGTGCCTAGGTTTGAGGTGGTTCGCTCACGAACGGTCGAGCGGTACTTTCGCTAACGGCGAGCACAAGTCGCAGTGCGGCCTGACGAATTCAGGCTCACGCACTGTGCGCGCTGGACTTAAATATCCATTCCGACCAGTCGCTCAACAGCCGCGCGATAATTGCGGGTCAGCCTGAGTTGCTTGCCATCGAGAAGCACCACGTTAAACTCGCCCTTCGCGCGCGGGCGCAGTTCGCGGACGCGATCGGCATTAACAAGGGCGGAGCGGTGAATGCGTACAAACCCGGACAATGCCAGTCGCATTTCGACGCTGGCAATAGTTTCTCGCAGAATCAAACTTCTATCACCCACGTGTAGCATGACGTAGTCATGATCGGCCTCAATCCAGTCGATATCGGCGATGCGCACTACCATAACCTTGCCATTGGCCTTTACTGGCAGACGATCGATAGCAGATACCGTGACGTTGCCAGCGCGGGTCTGGCGAAAATCCGCGGCCGCCTGCAAAAACCGCCGTACCAGCGAGTCATCACGCGTGCTGGAAAGTACGGTCCGTGCACGAGACAGTGCGGCGTGAAAGCGCTCTTCATTGATCGGCTTAAGCAAGTAGTCAAGCGCATGCACGTCAAAGGCCTGTAGCGCGAATTTATCGAAAGCGGTGACAAAAATCACATAGGGGCACTTGCCCTCGTCGATCTCAGAAATGACTTCGAACCCAGTCTTGCCAGGCATCTGTATGTCGAGGAATACCAGGTCGGGCTCGCAGCGCGTGATGGCTTCGATCGCCTCGCGCCCATTGCGACATTCCGCCAGAATCTCCACATCGTCTGAGCGCCGGAGCAGTGTGCGAAGTCCGCGCCGTGCCAGATCTTCATCGTCCACCACGAGCGTTCTTATGGTCATGCGGGCAGCGCCTGTGACGGCTCAGGTGCGGTCGCGCCCAGAGCGCGGCGAAACGGCATGCGTATGACAACCGCAAAGCCGCCACCTGCAGTGCGCGAGCCGACCGTCAGCTGCGCGCTACTGCCGTACAACGCCGATAGCCGGTCCTTGGAATTCGCCAAGCCGACGCCAACGGCGTTCACTAGGCTGTGATCCAATCCCGGGCCATCGTCTTCAACGCAGACAACCAGCGTCTGGCCATCCTTGCTTATGGAAACCCATAGAGAGCCGCCCTCTTCGCGTGGCAAGATGCCATGACGCACTGCGTTTTCCACCAAAGGCTGCAGAATGAGCGTGGGAATGAGCGCGTCGAGAGCCTCTGGGTCGGCGACCACCACGGATCGCAGGCGCTCGCCGAAGCGAAAGCTCTGAATTCGCAGATACTGCTTTATCAATTGCAGTTCTTCAGCCACCTGGATCTCCGGAGAATTCAGCCTCTGAAGTGTCGAGCGAAGAAAAACACTCAGTTCATCGACCATCGCGGACGCGGCCGTAACATCTCTTTCTCGGATTAGAGTCGCTATGCCATTCAGGGCGTTAAAGAGAAAGTGTGGATTAAGGTTCGATTGGAGGGCGCGCAAGCGAGCGCTCTCGGCCAGCTTCAGCGCTCGCGCCACATTCGCTCGCTCATTCTCCAGATCAAGCGTCGCGTTAATGCCAAAATACAGCGAGGACCACGCGAACAATATAACGGTAAAGAAAAGCCAGTAGCCGATCGGCATCCACCACGACGCGGCGGCATCGGCTTGAGCGGCAGCCACAAACAGAGGCGTCAAATTGGGGGAATGAGCAAGCAAGAGGTAGGACAGGCCGGTCAGCGATTTAGAGACCACGTACCAGACCTGCGCCCCCATGATGCTTAAGAGCAGGCAAATCAAGCCATACTGGGCATAGGATCTAGGGATGGAACGAAACCGGCGATAGAAGCTGCGAAGGCCAAGAGTCAATGCTGAGCCGACCGTCGTCCATGCCAGGTTTTCTAAGGCGGCGGCCCTTAGCCCCTTGGTCGCTAAATCGGTGGCGAACGACAGTGCACCAATGGCGATCCAACCCGCGAAGTGGAGTAGATAGAATACGGTGGATTTCGATAGCTCTCGACCAGAGGCTAAAAGGAAGGGCCTAGCCGTCTTGGGTTGCTCTTCATCACGCTCAATTGGCGGCATTTGCACCTTGGGATGTCTGTGAGGGTGTCCTTTGGTAGTTTACACCGAGGGGCCGTACCCTAATATGACCGCATAGGGCGATATCCTACTCATCGCAGATTAAGTCCACTTTGTCGCCAAAAGTCGTTCAAAGGACCCGAGCGCAGCGCGGCAAACTGTCTTATTGTTCCTGCGCGCGTCGCGGTGAGTACGCGCCGACGCATCGAGGTCGCACCGGTCAGAACGATCAAACATTGGTCGTGGCTTCGAAGTAGCGCGTTTGTAGTAGGAGGACGGCACAATGACGTCTACAAATTCAACGCGTAGAGCGGTGCCCGCCTCGTTTTTCGGGATACCGCTAGGTCTCCTGGCGCTCGGTATTGCCTGGCAAGCCGCGGCCAGTATTTGGCCGCTACCTGAGCAGATCGGCGCCGCCTTGGTTTGGGTCGGGAGCGCCCTTTGGGCCTACCTCTTCATCCTCTACATTGCCAAGTGGATTCAGCAGCGCGCCGCCGCGGAGGCCGAATTTGAGCACCCCGTGCAATGCTGCTTCGTCGGACTGGCCGGCGTGGTGGGCTCCTTAGCTTCAATTGGTCTTGCGCCCTACAGTCCCGTTATTTCCTTCAGCCTCTTTGTCCTCGGCGCGGCGTGGACGCTGGTGTTTGCAGCCTATCGAACGGGCCGGCTGTGGATGGGTGGTCGAAAGGCTGAGACCAACACACCCGTGCTGTATCTCCCGACGGTGGCGGGAAGCTTTGTCAGCGCAAGCGCCGCAACGGCGCAGGGGTACCCGGATTGGGGTCAGCTTATGTTCGGTGCCGGGTTGTTTGGCTGGCTCGCGGTCGAATCGGTATTGTTGCACCGGCTTTACACCGCTGAGCCGATGCCGCCGCCTCTCAGACCGACCCTCGGTATTCAGTTTGCGCCACCCGCGGTGGCGGCTGTTGCCTATCTCAATGTGGGCGGTGGACACCCTGACCTGTTCGTGCATGCGCTCATTGGCTACGCATTGCTTCAGGGTTTAGTTCTGCTGCGCCTGTGGCCGTGGCTGAGAGCCGTAGGACCGACGCCGGCATGGTGGGGTTTCAGTTTCGGAGCCGCAGCGCTGCCTACCGCGGCGATTAAATTGGTCGCCCACGGTGATGGCGGCGCTGTGAGCCTGATGGCCCCGACACTGTTCGTTGCGGCCAATGTCGTGATCGTGATCATCGGCATCATGACCATCCGACTGCTGGTACGGGGCCAATTGCTACCCCCAGCGGCTGCGCCCGCGCCGTTGGTACCGACATGAATGCGGGCATTCAGCAGCTTCTTCGAGGCTTTATGCCCGCATCGAAGATGCGCGGACCCTTTCACCGAACTCACGAATGAAGCCTGCGATTCCCCGCTGTCGGCAAATATGCGCGCGTGGCCGACCTGCTGCGCCGACTGAATGCCGAACTCGGCAAGGCTGCCGCAGAAAACATCGTGATCGATGAGGTTCTAGCCGAGATCAAGCGCCGCCGGTAGCGGGGCCGGTGCGGGTTCTGAATAAACCCGTTGCGTTATGCTCGACGTCACTCATTGCGCCAGCGGTTGACGATGGCCCAAGCATCTGCCCAATCGCCGAGACCACTCGCGGCATTAATATGCCCACGCTGAGTCAGGCGAACGTGCTCAGCGCCCCAGGCTGCAATTTGTACCTCGGTGTACGTCGTCGTCGCGTAGGAGTCATCGTCGCTGCTGACCACCGTTACTCGATATTTGCGCAACGCCAGAGGGAGCGTTGCAAATCCAATGGCTACCTTTGGAAAGGCCGGCCCGCTGGGATCCGGCACGGCGACAAGCAAGACGGCAAAACAGGGTCGATCCGATCGCGCCGCCCAGTGGGCAACCGTGAGACAGCCCAAACTATGCGCGACCAGAATTGGCGGCGCGGCGGCGCGCGCCACCGCTTGATCCAAGGTCTCAACCCACTCATCACACACCGGATGATCCCAATCACGCTGTATTACGCGGCCAACGTCAGAGTGCTTTGCCTGCCATAAGGATTGCCAATGGCCAGGGCCGGAATTGCCGATGCCTGGCACAAGAAGCACCGGACGCATATGAATTCTCGCTGTGAAGCCGATGATCTACGATAATCATCCCTGGATCGGCGCGCCATATCGAAGCATCGATAGTTAGTGCTCAAAACCTTGAATTCATCGGAAGGACGCAGCTCGGATAGGACACCATGGACCTAGACAAAAAAGACCGATTGATTATCGAAGCGTTGCAACAGGACGCGCGGCAGAGCCTATCCGCTTTAGGTAAGCGAATTGGACTGTCTCAGCCAGCAGTGAGCGAGCGAGTCAAGAAACTTGAGGACCTGGGGGTGATTTGTGGCTACTCGGCAAGGATCGACCTACGGACCATTGGCCTTCGACTTCAAGCCATCGTACGGGTGCGTACGACGCATCAGCACATTCAAAGCTACGTCTCGTTGTTCGAATCCATACCGGAGGTCTTGGATGTCGTCCGCGTCACCGGTGACGACTGCTTTGTGGTCCGCTGCGCGTTTGCAGAGCCGGAAGATCTGGAGCGCGTCGTCGATGCCCTCGCGGCTCACGGTAGCATAACGACCGCACTCGTACTCTCCCATCCCGTATCGAAGACCATCTCTCTCGGGTAGATGCACAGTCGCGACAATGGTTGATCGTCTCGGTCAGGCCAGCTATCGGGTTCGATCCGAACTATTTGTAGCCAACGTAAGCCGAATCACCGGATTTTATTGGCAGCCGCGGGCTTTGTTCTCGGCCCGCTACACGCAGAAAACGCCCGTGGGCCACGGGCACACGCTTACCTTATGTCGAGATTCACCTCGCGACATCGGGCCCTTATCACGATACGAAAACACTAAACTTTGTACTAACATGAGCTTGCGCCACTCCCGAGCGCCGTCTGCGATCTAAAGGCAAGAGCTAGACCATGGAAACGATTGGCAACGATCTACGCCAGATGCAGCGCACCCCGCTGGCCGCATCTCACGTTGAGGCGTTACGCGCCGCAGGCCAGGTCGTGACGTATTCGGCAAGAGTCTTTCTCTCGCGGCCCGGTGAACCGATGGGTCGCTTCACTTACATCGAGGACGGCGAGGTCGAGGTGGTCAATCCCTATACCGAGGAACGCCAGGTGCCATTCACGGTCGGTCCGACGCAGTTTCTGGGGGAAATCTCCTTCCTGAACGGCGGCGCATGGTCGCTTTCCATGCGCACGGTTCGCGACACTCGCGTCATCGAAGTACCGCGTGAGGCAATGCTGACACTGATGTCCAGGATCCCTGAGATGTCTGACATCATTATCACCGTGTTTTCGGCGCGACGTCGACGACAGCTCGATGAAGGAGACGGCAGTTTGCAACTGATCGGAGAAGAGCAGGACCGTAACGTGCGCCGGATCGCGGAGTTCGCGAGCCGCAACCGCATTCCCTACAGGACGTTGGCACTGGGAAGCCCGGAAGCACAAGCGACTGCAACGACTTGCTCCATCGCTCAGGGGCAGCCCGCGGTGATTTTCGGGCGCGGCATCGTCGTGGCCGATCCCACGCCGGACAAGGTTGCGCGACTGCTCGGCCTCAATCTCGACTTCCGCGACGACGAAGCGTTCGACGTGCTCGTCGTCGGCGGTGGCCCAGCGGGCGTCGCTGCGGGGGTCTATGCCGGCGCTGAAGGTCTAAGCGCGTTGGTTGTCGAAGACATCGCGATCGGGGGCCAGGCCGGAACCTCGAGCCGTATCGAAAACTACATGGGTTTCCCAACGGGTATTTCCGGTGCCGACCTCGTCTGGCGCGGGGAGGTGCAGGCGATGAAATTCGGCACGCGCTTCGCGATGCCACGCCGCGTCGTGCGACTAGAGAGGCTCGAGGATGAGAGCTTCTGCGCCACATTCGACAGCGGACAGCGCGTTCGCGCCAAGGCTGTGGTGGTCGCGACCGGCGTACAGTATCGACGGCTGCCGATCGACCGCCTTGAAGAATTCGAAGGGGCCGGTATTTATTATGCCGCGACCGAGATCGAGGCGCGTTACTGCAAGGGAATGGACGCGGTCATTATTGGCGGCGGGAACTCTGCGGGCCAGGCCGCCATGTTTCTCAGCCGCTCGGCGCGATGCGTGCGCGTGCTCGTTCGCGGTGCGTCCCTGGCCGCTTCGATGTCGAGCTATCTCTCCAGCCGGCTGAAAGCGGATCCCAGGATCAAGATCGAATTCGGCGCCGAGGTCACCGCTTTGCGCGGCGCTGACCGTCTTGAGGAGGTGATCATCCGTGACGTCAAGACCGGGGTCACGCGCGCCGTCGCCACTGGCGCACTGTTCATCATGGTGGGAGCCTCGCCAAACACCGAGTGGCTCTCCGGGCTGGTGGATCTCGACCACAAGGGATTCGTGGTCACTGGATCAGGCGCCGGCGTGCCGCCTTCGCCCTTCGCCACCTCGCTGCCCGGCATATTCGCGGTCGGTGACGTACGCGCGGGCTCGGTCAAGCGAGTTGCTTCCTCAGTCGGCGAGGGATCAGTCGTGATCTCCAAGGTCTGGGAGTTCGTCCACCGCAAAGACTAGCGGCGGCGTGAGTTTCGTCGCTAAGTCACCAGTCCAACTGCTTTCAGCCGCGCTGGGCGCTCTCGATCAACGCCATGACCTTGTCCCACGGGGTGGGGCCCTGATGCATGGCGAAGACCGTGTTCACCTGAAGGTTTTCGCGCGCCACGGCTTGTGCGACTTCATGCATCAATTCAGGATCGTATAGTGTTCCGTCGCTGTGAAACGCGAGCGTGTCACTGGCATACAGTAGACGATAGCCGGGAAAGTACACCATGTACTGCCGTTCCGTAGAGGCGCCGTGCAGCGGATAGAGCTCCATTCGGTTCTCTCCACTGCCAAGCTCCACGCGGCCGGAAACGATTTTCCACAGCGGCCCTCGCGTCTGCTTCGTTCGAGACAGCTCGTCAGAATCGAGGTTATGCGGGGCACGAACAATACGGTCGAGCAGGGGTCGATTCAGATCCAGGATATAGACGGGAATGGCCTGCGAAACTGCAAAGCGGACCCCGCCGATGTGCGGCCAGGAATCGGAGGTCGACAAGATAGCTTTGATCGGTGACCCAGGGTATCGCTTGCGGGCTTCCTCGATGATGGCCTTGGTATAGAACTCCGAGATCGGGGCCTCGAGTATGACGAGGCCGTCGGGCTGTTTCACGATCGTCGAGTTCCACGAACCTGGGAACAAATCGATGCCGGGTGCCAGGGCCGTTGCCTTTTCCGGGCTGAACGGCCTGTCCCATGCGTGTGATTTGACGCTGCCCTTTGCGGCCACCGAATCCATTGCGTACATCTCATCGTCGGTTGGGCCATCGAACTGAACGTCCAACGCTTGCGCAGAACTCCAAACGATGCCGTTGCGCTCTTCGACCAAATTGGTTGGAAAAATGATGCCCTGTGCGAACTTCCAGTTGTCAAAGTAGATACGCTGCCGCACGTCCCCCCAGAAGTACCACATGTCCTGAAACACCTGGGTGGTCTCCACCGCGTCCGGCAATTGGTTGAATGGGTTCAGCAGCACGCGAACCGGAATCTGATTCCAAGTAAACGCCACCACCGCGTGTCGTGTGCCGCGAACAAGCTCCACAGATTCATAATGCAGATCCGCGGCCGTAGATGCGGTGAGCAGAAGGCGGGCTGGGTCCAGCGACAGAAGTTGCCGGGCGGCGTGAAGGTCGCCAACACGGCACGGAGAGTCTCCGTCCTTGTTACGATACACGCCGCCTTCGGGGCCAACGATCAAAGTGATCTCTGACTCCGAGTGTCCAGCATCCGATTCCGGCCAGGTTATTTTGGCGTCCCTCCGAAGTCGGCCGTTGGTTAGATCCAGCGTCATGTCGTCGCGCTCGTACGCGGTGACGAAGGGATCCTGACGGTATGACTGTTCGACGAGCAACGTATGTCCGATCGTCTGCAAATGTACCGCGCTGAGCTGCAATAGGCGGTCACGGCCACCCATTGCCCGAAGGGCTAGCTCAATGCATTCCGTCGGAGTTTTGAGAGCGCAACCCGGATGCTCGTTCGAGTTTCCGGCGGCCAGCGCGGCAGGAGCAATCGGGATTAGAAGCGCCGAAGTCACGCACAGCCACAGTTTTTTCATTGGGGCGTCTCCATTCAGCCAGCACCAATTAGCCTATCCGCTCACAATGCGGCGACAGTCGTCATCACGAACATTGCAACTCGCCACAGCATATCGTGCCGCGAAAGTGCCTGCGGCCTCTATAGCTTCAAAGAAAACCGCCATCAGCACAGCCTTGGCTGCAAACGGCTTTAATTCATCGTCGATCACCAGGGGCAATTGCCTGGCAATCAGGTCCCAGGGAACTCGCCCTGCATTCCCTACTCTCAACCGGCCTGTCACCGGGCGGCTTTTAGCCCGGTTCTAAGTCATCGCCGCGTGATAATCGGCATCACCACAGCAGGAGCGAGTCACTTTGCGACCCGCGTAGCGTTTAGCAGTCCGCTAGCCAGAAGCAATCCGCATTACATCTCATGGCTGAAGAAAAAAGTGTTTGACTAATTGGTAAGCTATCGCTTACTGTAAGTTGTGGCTTACCAAGATCAACAGGCACTGGACGACCTTTCGGTGTTTGCCGTCCTGGCCGACCCGACCCGTCGTTCGCTACTCGGATTGTTACGCCACAAGCCCTTGTCAGTGGGTGAGCTGGCGTGCCAGATGCCCGTGAGCCGCCCCGCTGTGTCGCAGCACCTCAAGATCCTGAAGGAGGCCCAACTGGTCCGAGAACGCCGCCACGGTACGCGGCACTATTTCGCCCTCAATCCCAACGGCTTCGCCGGGCTGCGCAAGTATGCGGACTCGATGTGGCAAGAGGCGCTCAACGCCTTCGCTGACTATGTCGCGGAACAAACGAAGGGCGCGGCGAAATCCCCGGTGCGCATCGCGCCGCCAAGAGCAAGAAAGGAACGCTAACCGATGTCAACCATGCCTGCGTCGATTGAGCCGGTCGTGAAGACAATCACGGTGGTATGCCCGCCAGAAGAGGCTTTCCGCTACTTCACCGCCGATTTCAGTAAGTGGTGGCCTATCGCCACTCATTCCGTTGTGGCTTATGCGAGCGAGTTCAAGGACAAGCCCGCGACTGTAATCTTCGAGCCGCGTGTCGGCGGTCGAATCTTTGAGCGCACAAGCTCCGGGGATGAGCACGTCTGGGGAAGCGTGCTTGCATGGCAGCCGCCGATGCGCGTTGTGTTCAGCTTTCATCCCGGCCGCGATGACAAGCAAGCGCAAACGGTGGAGGTCACGTTCTCCTCCGCCCCGGAAGGCGCGAGAGTCGTGCTGACCCATAGCGATTGGGAAAAACTAGGTCCCAACGCGCGGCAAGCGCGCGACAGCTACAACAAGGGTTGGGAGGGCGTATTCGTCACTGCCTACCGCGAATACATACGGAACAGAAAGCGATTTCAGGGGGACTGATGCGAGCCGCACTGTTTTTGCTGCTGACTGCGTTGCCGTCGGCGCCCGCCGGGGCAAGCAACCGTATGCTGACCGCGGAGTTCGAAGTGGATGCTCCTATAGAAAAGGCGTGGCAGGCTTGGACGACACCGGTCGGGATCAAGACGTTCTTTGCGACCGACTGCTAGGTCGATCTGCGGCTGGACAGCGCCTACGAGCTCTACTTCGCGCCGGAGGCCAAGCCCGGCGAGCGTGGTGGTGAGGGCATGCGCATTCTTGGGCTTTAACCCATGCGACGCTTTGCCTTTACCTGGGGCGCGCCACCCACGATCCCGTATGTCCGCGCTCAGCGCACAATGGTCATCCTCGAATTCGAAAAGAAAGATACCCATCGCACGATTGTCCGCCTGACCCACTTGGGATGGGGCGACGGCGCGAGCTGGGACGAGGCCTACGAATACTTCGATCATGCCTGGAACGAAGTCGTGCTGCCGCGCTTCCGCTACGCAATGGAAGTGGGGCCGGTCAACTGGGATTGGACACCCAAGCTGTTGCCGGTTGCACCTACGCTGAAGGTCAACTTCACTCGGCCTTGACCTATTCTCTTTCTAATCTTGGATTGTTTCCTGTCGTGATACGCATGCCGGTGTGATGCCCCTGTACGCGCCGCCGGCGTGAGCTAGTGCGGCGCCGGCCGCTCCGACACGTCCGTTGGTTGTTGCATAATGACGTCGAGCGCGATCACGTAGCCGAAAACGACCGTAAAGAAGTCGATCGTCAACGCCGTGGTGTAGGCTGCGGCGCTGTATTGGAAGCCTACTAGAACGTAGCCAACCATCGCCAGTGTCACAGCGGAGCCGACTACAACTAAGACTGCGAATACTGCGGGCGGCGGTCCTTTGCCGACCACTATGCGGCGTCGGCGCGGATAAGTGACCTGAAGAGACAGCATCGGGAGTGCGAAAAGCACACCAGAGCCTCGCCAAATCCACTTTTCCTGCATGTCGTAGAGCGCCAATAGCGCCGGCAGCAGCGCGCCCGCTGTCAATACAAAAATGTACGTCATGACCGTCTTTGCAAGGTATCTGTCAAGCAGTGACAACCTCGCTCCAGCGGCCGGTCGGAGGGCCAACAAGAGCGCCGAGAACCCCGCGAACGTGATCATCAGCCCAGCCAATGTGTACAAAAAGGTTGCGCCTTTGAATTCCATGTTTTGCTCCAGCTAAGAACCAAAGTCGTTTTGGGCTTAGAACCAGGTGCTAGCGACTTGAGCTTGCTGGGACCGTGATAAACGTGGATAACCGCGGGTGCAGATCTTGGCTAGGCGGCGAACAGTTTTCACGATTGTCGCGGCCGCCGGTGGCGCGGGCGGCGGTCTGGTAGAGAACGTTCAGGACATGGAAACTCTTATTAATCGCCGTGGATGGAAAAGTTACTGGGCCGACGCCTTTGCCGCCCGTTCGATCAAGCGAGCCACCTCATTCGGCTTGGAGATATACGCCGCGTGACTGGCCGGAACCTCGATCGTTTCGCTGCCGGCACGCTTGGCCATCCTGCGCTCGAGATCGGGATTGATGTTGTGGTCGCGGGTGGCAACCAGCGCCCAGCTCTTCTTCTGGTGCCAGGCGGCCGCCGTCACCGGCGCGCCCCCGCCGGCCTTAGCCAACATCGCCTGGGAATGGGCCATGAAGTTCGCGTGGGCTGGCGGGACGTCGGCTGCGAAATCAGCGGGGAAGGCGGCCGGGTCAAGGTACAGGAAATCGTCCTTGGTGGCGCGGATGTCCGTGTTGGCGGCGGGGGCCTGCGATAGCAGGCCCAATGCACTCTCGCCTTGGCCGGGGATGAAGGCGGCGATGTAGACGAGGCCGACGACATTTGGTGCATTACCCGCTTCGGTGATTACCACCCCGCCATAGCTGTGGCCAACTAGAAGGGTTGGACCCTGTTGCAGATCCAGCACGCGTCTGGTCGCTGCGACGTCGTCGGCTAGCGATGTCAGTGGCTCCTGCACCACGCTGACCGTATAGCCGTCCTTGCCAAGAATGGCGGCGACGCGCTGCCATCCGGAACCGTCGGCGAAGGCGCCGTGGACGAGGACGATGTTCTTGACCGGCTCGGCCTGCGCCGGAGCGACGGCCGCCGACAGAAGCGCGACCGCTGCGGCCGCCGTGGCAATGAATCTTCTGGGCTTCGGACTCTCCTGCCCTAAAGTTAGCGCAAGAGTAAAACTGTTATTCATGAATTCCCCAAATCGTGATATTGCGGCACAGAGCCGCGAAAAGGGTACTGAAACGATCGGTTGCCGTGCATCGGTCAATTGACCGACCTCGACTTCAGTCCTGGAATAAAATAATCAGTACAGTAATGATAAAGCCCAAGGCTTACCGGCTCGTTGCCAAGTATGTATAACGTATCCACTGTTCCGGTTAGCGATGCCATGCTGGCGCTGGCCTTTGTCGGGGATCTGAGCAAGGGACAGCCGACCAACCATTCTGTTCGAACCGCAAGACTGGCAGCATTGTTAGCGGCGGCAGACGGTGCTGGCGAGGAAGAATGCGAGGCCGCCTATTGCATCGCCTCATTGCGTTGGTCTGGGTGCACCGCCAATGCAGCCGGCTTCGGTGAACTTTTGGGTGACGACGTTGCTGGGCGTAGGAGCCTGACGACAGGGATTCACCCCTGGTTTAACATTCCCCGGGACCTCATTTATCCGCTGGCACAAATTCATTGCGAGGTTTCCGGCGATATTGCTGTGATGCTGAGCATGCCCGCAGCCGTCGAGATGGGATTGCGGCATATTTTTGAAACCTACAATGGGCAAGGCGTGCCGGGGTTGCTAAAGCATCCGGATGTGCCCGTGTCGGTCTATCGCGTCTCGCTGGCCGGCGATCTGGAAGCTCTAAGCCGCGTTCATGGTATTGATGCGGCGTTGACCTATGTGGGCAGTAAAAGCAACGTCAAATATCCCGATGAACTGGTTAAATGGCTGAGCCGTTTTGCACCGACTGGCTTGCGCTACTCGATTCTGACGAGTCGCAGCCGTTCGATTTTCCATTGTCTGCCGCTAACGCATCGATTGAGATTCCGTTAACGCTGATTGCCGACGTAGTCGATTTGAAATTGCCGTGGATAGCCGGCTTTTCCCGCCAGGTAGCCGAACTTGCGCGCGCCACAGCCGCGTTGCAAGGGCTGGTGCCAAACATCAAGGAGCAGTTGTACAGCGCGGGACTGATACACGGTATCGGCCGTGCCGCCATACCCAATTGGGTATGGAATACGCCCGGTCGCCTGGATGCGTCAGCCTGGGAGCAGGTTCGGCTTGCCCCATACTGGACTTTGCGCGTGGCACAGCACATCCGCAGTTTGACGCTGGAAGTAAATCTAGCCTCGCACGCCTATGAGCGGCAAAATGGCACCGGCTATTTTCGCTGTGTTGCTGACGAAGCGATCACCGTTCCTCAACGTACGCTGGCAACAGCCATAGCTTGGACAGCATTGTGTTCGTCTAGGCCATGGCGCAGGCCCTTCAGCAAAGATGACGCCAGAGCGCTCTTGCGTGACGAGGCTCTGCACGGGCGCTTCGACCCTCTCATTGTTGATGCTGTCTTGGCGGCGGCAAATGGTCAGCAGTTGAAGCCGCCCGCGAAGGCTGCCACTGTTTTGACTGATCGAGAAACTGAGGTATTGGCTAGGATCAGCCTGGGAGAAAGTAACAAGGAGGTGGCCCTTACTTTGGGCGTGAGTCCCAGTACGGTCCGTACGCATGTGGAAAGCATTTTCCGAAAACTGGAATGTTCCACTCGCGCCGCCGCAACGCTCAAGGCGTATACCTTGGGGATTATTTAGAAACAATCGCGAAATTGGTATCGCTATTTTCAAGCATGTCGTCAACCATCGCCCCATTAGCGATCACAAACCAAGGGTCAGTTGCCGGCAGATGCAATTTGATTTACTTCTTGGGCGGATGAATTTGTGCAAACACGTAGCACCGTAGGTATCGTCCCGGGCTCTGGCCACTGGATTATGGACGAGAATCCCAAAGCCACGACAGTGTTGATTGTGGAATTCCTGGCGAAATAAAAGACCTAAGACAGGAGAAGGACGTGACCAAGAGCATTCTGACGCTAGCGTTGTTCATCGCTCTCGCGAGCACGGCGCAGGCTGCGGAAATTGACCAGATTCGCCTGACGCCTGGCGAGATCGCCGCTAAAGAACACGGCGGCGCCGGTGCAGGCACTTCCGGCGTGGCTGGAATTCAAACCACCGTGCTTCTGGGAGACCCGTCAAAACCGGGGCTCTACACTATTCGCGTCCGGGTGCCGCCCAACACCAGAATCCAGGCGCACATGCATCGTGATGACCGTTCGGCCATCGTAGTATCGGGCACCTGGTACTTTGGATATGGCGGTGTGGCGAACGATAAGGCCACAAAGTCATTGCCGCCGGGCAGCTTCTACACTGAGCCCGGCGGTGTGGCGCATTTCGCACTGACGAGATCGAAGCCGGTGGTGGTTTACATCACCGGATATGGTCCGACTGACACTGTCTATCTGAGCGCAGCGGACGATCCGCGCAATAAATAGGAAGCAAGCACGGCGTCGGCGCGAAACTTGCCGCGACCTGAGGCTTTGCAAATTCATGGACAGCGAGCGACGCGCTAGCCTCTGATCTGGCGGGCGGTGAGAACGCCTGTCCGCCGGCACAAAGAATCCAAGAGCTACGCGCGATGGGATTGGTGGCGTGTGGGATCCGCGGGGCTCGAGCGCCTCGAGAATCCCGCCATGGCCATGCAGCTCACCGATAGCCTCGGGACGGAACGGATTCCTGAGGGAAACAGAGATCTCGCGCGCCGAACAAGTAGCCCATCTCTGCAAGGAGAGGCAAAGTACTCGTTATGAAATTCGATGCATTCACTAGCCATGTGGCTACGCGCAGGCGCAGACATTCCCAAGTCAGTGGCCCAGCGTACTTGGACGGCGTGGCGGTCCAACGGGAAATCCTCGTGCCGCCATCCACTCGATGGCGGCGAGCTCTCGCGCTAAGGCGCGCTGCACCGCCGGTTGTTCCCGATGACGCGCCCCGTGCTCGTTCAGATTGGGATAAGCGGAGGCGTCGAATCCCGCCACAATTATCTGATCCCAGATCCATTGGACATACGCGTCCACCACTGACCATTCGGACAACATCCATTGCCGATCGCCCAATCGTTGCTCGAGCAGGCGGGTATGCCAGTGCATGGCTTCGGATGCCATCTCCCAGACTCTAGGTACCGCATGGTCCAAGTCGCAGTACAACTGCGGCATGACCAGTCGCGTGACGATCGGATGAATGCTCGAAGCGCACCAGGAGAGATCGGCCAATGTCTCGCTTTGCGCGCGCACATCCATGCCGGCGGGCAGTAAGCCGGCTTGCGGGTATGTGCGCGCCAGCCAGCTCAGGATGGCGACGTTCTCCGTCATCGCTCGGCCTTCAATCATCAATGTCGGCACTTTGCCTTTAGGGTTGATGCGCAAGTACTCCGGAGATCTATGCTCGCCGGCGGCAATGTTGACCAACGAGGTCTCAAACGCCGCGCCACTTTGCTCTAGACCGACCATCGTCACACGTGCACAAGTACCTGGGAAAAAGAACAAATTGAGATGTGGCATGTGTATTTCTTCACTTATAATAAAATCAATTCGACAGAGTTATCGTGTGCCTTGAGGCTAACGCACGATCTGTCATTACCGATGGAATGGATAAGCTCATGAAGCAATTCACCGACAAAGTGGCAATCGTGACTGGCGCCTCGGCGGGCATCGGACTGGCCACTGCCACCGTACTGGCCGAGCGCGGGGCGACAGTCGTATTGACGGCGACGCGGGTCGAACATGTTCTGCAGGCGTGCCGTGACCTGCTCGCGCGCGGTCTGAAGGCGGAGCCGATGCCGCTGGATCTGGCAAATGAGGCCTCTATCGAGGGCCTGATCGGCTCGGTTATTGCGCGTCACGGACGCATCGATGTATTGCATAACAATGCTGCGGATTTGTCGGTAACCAAAGACGATCGGAATGTGGAAACGATGTCGCTGCTCGTATGGGACCGAATCTTCAGCGTTAACGTGCGCGGCACCATGCTCTGCTGTCATCACGTACTGCCGCACATGGTGCGCAGGCGAAGCGGCGCCATTATCAATACCGCCTCGGCACTTGGCTTATTGGGCGCGGATGTACAGGCGGCATACGCCGCCTCGAAGGCGGCTGTCATGCAGCTGACGCGCTCGATTGCCGTCTCGCACGGCAAACAGGGCATTCGCTGCAATGCCGTGGTACCCGGTCTTATCGCTACGCAGGCGGCCAAAGACAATCTTCCTCCCATGCTGTGGCAAATCCAGGAATCCGAGAACCTCACACCGTATGTGGGTGTGCCGGAAGACATCGCCTACACCGTGGCATTTCTCGCCTCGGATGAAGCACGCTACATCACTGGCCAATCGATCGTGGTCGATGGTGGCGCCGCAGCCCACATCGGCGGCATGGCGCAGTTGCGTTCGCTGGAATCAGCGTCGCGCGCCGACGACGGGCCGGTTAAGTCGCAGTAAAGCCGGTCCAACGACCGAAGAACACCACGCTGATCCAAAGTAATAGCGACAAGCCGCCGGCGAGTTTCGCGCTCACGGGCGGTACGCCTGAGTCCCATTGCGCGACGTGACGATAGGCGCCGAAATGAAAGATCAACATGTTGATCGCGGCGAGACCCATGCAGACGAATTTGAGCCGAAATTGCAGATTCCCTGCGTAGGTCGTGGCATTAGACATGAACAACAAGGAGCCGAAGACCGCGGCTGCGCACCACGCCGTCCACGTCCAGGGCAACATTTCCTGCGACAGCCTGGACACCGAACTATCGCGGGAGGCCATTCCAAGCAGCCGCAAATCGACCATTGCTATGGTGCCAAGCACCATGGTGAGCGCAATGACATGCAGGGTTTCGATGATGGGAAACAGCCACTCGCTGCCTGGCAGGTCACCGCGCACCGCGGCCGAAATTGGCCATGCCTTTATGGCCACGAACAGCGGCGCGAGGCTCATGCGTAAAACGACCAAGTGTAGCCGATGAAGCGGCCGCAGGTGATGATCGCGATCCAGAGCAGCGTCGATAGTATGGCAAAAACTTTGGCGCTGGCTGGTCGACTGGAAGTCGCATCCCATAGCGCTGCATTTAGGCGCACGGCCCTGGCATATAGGTAGGTCATCGCCGCCACGATGAGGATCATGGTCATTTTGGCCCAGAACGCCGGCGTGACAAATTGACGCACGGGTTCCGCGACGGTCTGGATCAGTCCGGTGCATAACAAAACGGCCAGGCCGCGCCACATCCAGGGCACGAGTGTCGCGCTCAGCGTAGAAACGCTGCGCCCGGTTCTCCCCACACCCAGTAGCCGCAGGTTGATCACACAGGCTGATGCGAACACCACAGACACCGCTACGATGTGGATCGACTGCGATGTCGGCACGATCCACAGATGATCCTGCAAAACCTTGCTGATTGGAGTCTTGTCAATCCAGTCGGCCAACGGTCGGAACATTGGCGTTACCGTCCCTTGACCAGCCAGAACTTGTAGGATCGATGCAGTGGATCTGCGCTTTCGTTCCAGACGTCATCGACCGCGTGCGGGACGAAGTCGTAGCACATGGGCTCACTATAGAGCTCATGCTGGATCTGAGCAGCCAGTTGCAGGCGCGGGGACGCCGGCCACAAACAAAGCAGCGAGGCGCCACGTTCGGTACGCAGTGTGAAAGTGCCTATGCGTCCTTCGACCTGAAAGGGACCATTCACATCCGGCGGCTTGATCTGCGGCCCTAGATTGTAGAAGGCGAAGTAATGGCCGTCCTGATTTAGCCATAGCCGTCCGGTGGCGCCCGTGACCTGATTGTGCCAGATCAGAGTATTCTCGAAGTATTCGTGAAGCGCCGCCAGGTCGCCAGCCAGCAGCGGCCGTGCCATCGCGAGTAATGCCACCAGCAAAGCCGCTCGTACCATAGCTATCGGCGACCCGGTATGAGCAGCACGCGATCCTTCCCCAATTCGCCAGGCAGCGGATCGTCCGCTTCGAACCAATCGTCACCAATTCGATGTGGCCCGATTGGATAGCACATACCGTGATAGAACCGTTCTCCCATCGAGCGGGTTGCGACTGACCGCTGCGCCGGCGTTAGCGTCGACAGTTCCACACCGCGCTGGCAGGTGGTGCGAAAGCTATCCTGTGTGCAGATCGTTCCAGTCGCCGCTCCGGCGCTGGACGGTGGCCCCATCCGAAGTGCAATCTCCGCCGGAGTGAGCATGTCCGGCGTATCCCAGTATTGGCAGACCGGTATTTTTCCATCGGGACGCATCGGACCGGTGGTGTAGTGCCCCGTCTTGGCCTCACCAGCGTCGAAGTTGATGAACGTACCATCCCGGTTCAGCCACAGATGGCACAGATCGCGGCCGGTCTTCGCAGCGGCACATACCAGGGTATTTTCGAAATATACCTCCAGCGGGTCTCCCGGCGCTTCCACCGGACGCGGCTTGACTCCCTCAATGATGGAAAACGTCAGGACCGTGCGCGGCTGGCCTTCCTGCTCCCCTGGATGGGTTAAATCAGTACTGACATCGGCAGTCTTGCCGGCGCGCTGATACAGCGCCTCGATGTGAGTGATGTCGGTGACCACTGCGGCCCGCGTCAGTTCACTCCCGGGCTTCAATCTCATCACCTGGGCGACCTGGCCGTCAGAGATCGTGCGATTACCCTGAATGTGAATCTCCTGTACGACGGTATCGTTGACAGTGGCTGCAAGCACGCCTGTGCCTGCGAGCGCGCAGATCGCGAGACAAAAGCACACCGCAAATCCAGACCGACGCAGTACGACTGATGACATAGCCCCAATCCCTAACCAGTTTTCGTTCTTCAGGCCGCAGCGAGCTGCGTGGCACAACGCTTTCGCAAAAGGCTAGCCGTTGTCCGGCTGCATTTCCACCACCCGAGAACGGGTTCCGCACATGTATCACGGGCCGTGATGGGCGGCATCGTCAAATTCGATAGGGCGCGGTAATGCAGTTCAGTACACTCGACGCGGTGTGCGGACGGTCTCTTCCGTGCACTCCGGGGCTTACTCGTTCGTCACCACCGCGCGCGCCGCGCAGTATTCCAATAGGCGTACGACGCCGAGCCGGTAAGGGTGGCCTCCATCCAAGAGGGCCAATGCACAGCGGAGAGCTTCGCAGAATACCTCATCGCGAAGCGCGATGCCCTCCATTGACAATCACGATGAATCTTAGCGCTCGCGGTCAGTACACTGCGGCACCAGACAAAGATCGGATTTCGAATAACATATTTGAAGGGGGCGTTCTCAATGCGTCGCGAATCTCTCAAGATTGCTGCGATGTCGTCGCTTGCCGCGGCGGTGTCGTCGATTCTCGCTGTATCCACCGCATACGCACAGAGTGTGGCGGCGCCGGCAATCTTGCCACACGTCGACGATCAGCTCGAGGAGGTGATCGTCACCGCCGAGAAGCGCTCCGAGAACGTAGAGAAGACCGCGATCTCCATTGCCACGGTATCGGGCGATGCTTTGGTTAGGGAAAATGCCGTCAAACTGGATGATGCGGTTGCCGCGGTCCCAGGGCTGAACATCATCGGCGGACCAGCCGGGTTCCTAGTCCGAATCCGCGGCGAAGGCATCAATATTCCACCGACCTTCGGGGAACCGTCGGTTCCGGTCATGTCGGATGGCATGTACAACTCGCAGGTCACCACGACGTTCTACGGCTTTTACGACGTCGCACGCGTCGAAGTGTTGCGCGGACCACAAGGCACGTTGTTCGGAAAGAACTCCACGGGCGGTGTGGTCAACATCATCACCAACGATCCGGTCAACAGCGAAGAGGGAATGGCGTCAATCTCGGTCGGTAACTATGACACCCTCGACACGCAGTTCATGTACAACTCACCCCTGACCGATGAGTTGGCCATACGCATCTCTGGATCCACCTCATCGCACGAAGGCTTTCTGAGCAACGGGGATAACGGACTCGGATCGCAATCCGGCCGGTTTAAGCTTCGCTACACACCGACGGATTCATTGTCCATTCTGCTGGCGGCAGAAATCACGCACAATGACAGCACCCCTCCGGGCAGTGTGCTCTCATTCGGCACGACTTGCTGTACGGCTGATTCGCCGCATGGTTCCACGAATCCATGGTACGACCCGGCGCCGGGCGGGAACTACTGGCGCACGAATTATCAGCGTTACTGGGCCGACCTCGAGTACGACCTCGGCTGGGGCCGTTTGAGCATTCTGCCCTCGGCGCAGTCGTTCTTTCTTTCCTGGCGCAACAACTTCGCGCCGGGAGGAAACATAGCCCAGTACGAGGCCAGCACCGGTCAATACCAGACCAGCGGCCAGCACCAATATGCGGCGGAAATACACCTGCAGTCTGAAGACAGTTCCAGGATAAAGTGGCTGCTGGGCGTGTATTATTACAACACACCAGACTGGATCACGCAGGTCGACAACCTAGTATCGTCGACCGGTGCGCCTCAGTTGCCCGGTCTGTATCCGAACGACCCTTCCTTCACCTATGAGGCTGAAGCCATCCGCGACCTGGCGGCTTTTGCCCAGACGACCATTCCCATTACCGATGCGTTGCGCATTACTGCGGGCGTGCGCGAGACGTCCAACCGCAAGGCGGTCAACTACGTCAACAATCCCGCTGAGGAGACTCCGAATGAAGGCTATCTAACACCCTGGAACACCTCGTTGAGCACCAGTCAGTTCACCTACAAGGCCGGTTTGGAAGGAGATCTGAGTCCGACTTCTCTGCTTTACGGGCAGGTTTCATCGGGGTTCGTGGCCGGCGGTTTCAATTTCAACAACGATTCGACTTTTCAGCCGGAGACGATCACTGCCTTCGAGCTCGGCTCGAAGAGCAGATTTCTACAGGACACGTTGCAGGTCAACGCGGAGATCTTCGACAACGAGATCAAGAACGTGCAAACGTTCTATCAGCTCGCGAACCCGTTCCTCAATGGCACCACCATCACCGCACCGCAATTCGTCAATCAAGTCGAGCCCGCCACGGCACGCAGCTTCGGCGGCGAACTTGAAGTGGCGTATCTGCTGACCCGGGTCGATCGCTTCGATTTCTCGGCGGCCTATCTGCATGCTCGCTTCGTGCATTTCAACGATCCCTGTCTGGCCAACGGCGGATCGAACATGTCGGGCCCCTGTGCGGGTGTGTGGCCTCCAATCCCCGGATTAGTTCACGTCGGCTACGACGGCGGCATCATGCCCCAGTCACCGACCTTGACGCTCACCGCGGCCTACGAACATACTTTCAGCCTCAACAACGGCGCTGCGCTGACGGCGCACGCGGATACTCGATTCTTTACGAAGAACTATCTGGTGTTCACCTATCTGGATCCGTTTCCGCCGTTCCCACCCGGAACCGACGTCGTTCCGCAGGCGACAGTGTCGAACGCCTCGTTTAGCTATGCATCGCCGAGAGGGAAGTGGAACTTCGAAGCGTGGATCAAGAACATCGAAGACACGCCGCTCAAGACGGGCGCCTTTGGACCCAATCTGCAGCTGGCCGATCCTCGTACTTACGGCGTATCGGCGTGGGTAAGATTCTGAACTGCAGCTAGCCGTCGATTTCGGTCAGCGCAGGGAGCGCCTGCGCAGCTTCGAGAATGCGGTCGCGAAGCCATTGGCTGCCGGGATCCAGGTCCCGGTATTTGTGCCAATGCAGCACCTGATCGAATTTTGGCACTTCGAATAGCGGCCGTACGCACCGGACCGGCAACCCGGCCAGCTGCTGTTCGGCAAAACGCCGGTGCATGGTAGCGACCCGATCGGTTCCGACGACGAGATAAGGCAATAACTGAAAGGTATAGGCGGAAACTTCAATTCGCCGGCTGTAGCCGTATTTTTCGGTAAACCAGCGCTCGAACACCGGTACTCGGCTCTTTTCCGCCTGATAGGCAATGTGACCGAGTTCCAGGTAGCGCTCCAGCGTGATCGAGTCGCCAACTTGATTGTGATTACACACGACCAGCACATACGAATCATCGAACAGCACCTGGCTGGATTGCGACGGCGAAGTGAATATCTCGGGCATAATCACGAAATCCACATCGCCGGATTCGAGTTCCTGGGTAACGAACTCGCTCGGCGGCGACAACCCCACCGTCAATCCGGGGGCATCGCGATGTACCCGCTTGAGTACGGCCGCGAGCAGTACGCTGATGGTGTAGTCCGAGGCAACGATCGTGAAATGCCTGCGCGTGGTCAGCGGATCGAATTCCGGCCGCACCCGGATGGTGGCGTCGATGCGCAGAAGCAGATCGTTCACCGGCTGTAGCAGACTCTCAGCCAGCGGGGTCAGGTCCATCTTGCGGCCTACCGGCACGATCAGCGGATCGTCGAAGTAATCGCGCAATCGGCCCAGAATGCCGCTCATTGCCGACTGCGTGACATGCAGCAGCTCGCCCGCACGGGTGACACTCTTTTCCTTGAGCAGCACCCGCAGGGCATTCAGAAGATTGAGGTCAAGCTTACTGTGACGCATTGGGTTGTCGGTTTGCCATCGTTGACGCTGATGTGGAACATCGAGAAGTCTGATTTCCAGCGACGGCGAGCGGCGTGTACGGTTGCGGCACTGGGGGTGCTCATTCTAATGCATGCCGTTGCCGGCACCGAGCGCGCGAGCTGCAATGGGGAATTGCGCTCATCTCGGCGCGAAGCGCCAGAGCGCATAAAAGTGACGTTTTTCAGCACGTTAGAACTCCCCGGTGGACGATTTTAGGAGAGCGAGAATAATGAATTGCACCGGTCTAGTCCTGACTCTGCTCGGCGCGGCAGCGGCAGTGACGCTCCTCGGGAACGATGGAATGGCCGCCGACGCGCATACCAGCACAGCGGCCCCAAAAGCGAGCTCGACGCATTGGTGGGAGAGCTTGAAAGGACTGCCGGACTGGTCGGGAGCGTGGGGGCTCGATGATCAGTCCTTTGCGCAGACCATCAGCGACAGCACCGGAAAGAAGCCGAACGATCCGCCCCTCACGCCCAAGTATGCGGCGCTGCGCGCTGCCAATGGCGCTGCCAATAACGGTCAAGGGCCTCCGGGCGGTGTGGAGACCAATTCAGTCAACTGTATTCCCGATGGGATGCCGGGGGTCATGACGGCGCCGTTCGCATTTGAATTCCTAGTCTCCCCGGGCCGGGTCACCATCCTGCCCGAAAACAACGAGGTTCGCCGTATCTACACCGACGGCCGTGCGCACCCGGATGATCCTGATCCCACCTACGAAGGAAATTCGATCGGACACTGGGAAGGCCAGACGCTAGTAGTCGACACCACCGGAATGCTGCCGCAGGCCGAGTTATTCGTCGGGCTGCACGTCACCGAGCAGACTCACGTGGTCGAGCGCATTTTTCGACGCGATGCGCAGACGATGCAGATCGACACGGTCGTGAGCGATCCGGTCATCTTCACCGCTCCGTGGCATTACACCCGCACCTATAAGCGCTCGGATGCGGGGATGATCGAGTATGTCTGCGAACAGAACAATCGCGACCGCAATTGGAAAGTCAATCTGACTCCACCGAAATGAAACACGCGAGTTCGAATAGACTGATCGCGGCGCTGTTATGGGCGCCCTGCAGCGTCGCGTTGGCGCATCACTCATTTGCCATGTTCGACATGAGCAAGACATTGACACTCGCCGGTACCGTCACGAACTTCGAGTGGACCAACCCTCACGCCTGGCTTTGGATTCAGGTGCCGGACAGCAAAGGGGGTAGTCAGCTTTGGGGCCTGGAGGGACAGGCGCCTGGGGAGTTGACGCGCCACGGCTGGACACGCCACTCGATCAATGTCGGCGACAAAATTTCAGTGCAGATTCACCCCTTGAAGGACGGTGAGCTCGGCGGCTCGTTCGGCATCGTCACGTTTGCAAACGGTACCGTGCTGTCATCGGGCATGTCGATCGGCGCGCAACCCGCACCCTAGACGGAGAGATGGCTTGAGACATCTAATCAGTCGGTTTGTCTGCGTGTTTGGACTGCTCGCAGCCGGTTGGGCGAGCGCGCAAGTACCAGATCTCAGTTCACTGCAGAATGCCACCGCCGTGCGACCCGCCGTCGTTGACGGCGCCTTGATCATGATCCCCTCGGGGAAAAAATCCTTGGCGCGAGAGGAGGCAAATCGCAGATTGGTGCTCGAATGGTTCGATGACTTCTGGAACAAAGGTAATTTCGACAACTGGCCGAAATTCCTGGCCGCCGACTTTCGCAATCATGATCCGGCCGAACCAAAGGTCGGCGCCCAGGCGTTGGTGGATTGGCTCAACCAGCGAGTGAAGCAGAGTGGGCACGGTAAGCCACCGCCGAGGAGCATGCCTGGGCATTTGTTCGTCATTGCGGATGGCGATCTGGTGTTCGTGGCGCATATGGGCGAACCCAATATCGACCCGCACGTAGACCCCGCCGCGACATTTGCCGGCAATATCCTACGGGTCAAAAACGGCAAGATCGTCGAGTGGTGGTACACCGGTATGACCGGCCCTGCGCCTGACCCAACCGTCCCGCCCACCGCGGCCGCTGCGATCGACGGCGGCAGCCGATAAGCAGCACGGGTAACCGACCGAGTGAAAGCAAGCGCTTTGCCGAGACTCGCGCTCTGGCTGCTTGTGGGCATGCATGAGGCCCAGGCACACCACTCGTTTGCCGCGTTTGACGAAACTAAGAGCGTGGAACTGAGCGGCACCGTCGCAGACTTTCGCTACACGAATCCTCACATCTGGATCGACATACTGGTCACGGATGCGGCTGGCAACGTCGAGCAGTGGGGCATCGAATCGGGTCCTCCCAGCCAATTGCGACCGCAGGGCTGGACGGCCGATATTCTGAAGCCGGGCGACAAAGTCCATGCCTCGCTCCATCCGCGCAAGGATGGCGTCAAAGGAGGCAGCCTTATCACATTGACTTTGAGTGATGGTACGCCGGTCGGCAACCGCCGAAACTTCCCGCCACCGCGCGATGAGAAGAACAGCCCCGAGCAGCCTGTCGTCCAGAGCAATTCGATCCACCCGTTGCTCAAGGAGCTGGTGCCGAAACTGAGATTCGGCACTTATCGGCAGCCCGCGGTGGCCGCCGCGAAGACACCGTTGCCACCTTCGGCAGATCCAAGGTCGCTGGCGGGCCGCTATTTCCCCAACGAGGCCACGATCCTGCTGCCCGGCGATCCGGGCCGGATGCTGCCCTATAACGACGCTGGCGCCGCCGTTTTTTTGTCCCGAGCCAACGACTATATCGCTGCGAAACCACGGCTCGAACCGTTGGTTCTATGCAAACCAGGGGGCGCGATTCGCGCCATGAACCAGGGCTTCCCGGTCCAGGTAACGCAGACATCCGAACAGATCAACTTCATCTTTATGGAAGATCACCTGGTACGCCGTATCCACCTGAAGCCAGTCCAGCCTCAGCAGATCGAACCTAGCACGATGGGTCAATCATTCGGGCACTGGGAAGGCAATGCGTTGCATGTTGAGACCACGGGCTTTCGCGACGGCGGTTGGATGGATGAGTACGGCGATCCCAGCAGCGCCAAGTTACATCTGAGCGAGGTCATCACCAAACGGGCCGACGGTTCCCTCCAGGACGATCTGACATTGGAGGATCCGACCTACTACACCGGGCCGACAAGTTTTCGACGCACCTGGCAGTGGTCGCCGAACAGCATTTGGGATGAGGTGATCTGCGAAGAGAACAATCATGATGCGCCGCCCGTGGATCCCGCGGGGTCAAAACCATGAGCCTGCTTCATGCAAGTCCGCGCCGTGTGCGTAAGGCGCCGTGGCCGGCGATAATCCTGCTCTCGGCATGCGGCCAAGGCGGCAATGTGCCCGCGATCGATCACACCTCACCAACCGACTTGTCTGGCGTCTGGCTCGCAGAAGGCAGCAACGATGTTCTGACAAGCATCGACGGTTCTTCGCCGCCGTTCACGGTCGACGCCGCCAGACTGTATCAACAGCACCGTCTGGCCCAGCAAGCAGGCGACACTCGATGGGATTCGACCCAGCGGTGCATCCCTCCTGGTGTACCCCGAATCATGCTCATTCAGAAGCCGCTCGAGATCGCGCAGGACTCGAATCTGGTCAGCATGACTTTTCAGTATCAGCGCCTGGTGCGATTCATTTACCTGAACGATGCCTATCCGGAGAATCCCGATGCCAGTTTCATGGGGACCTCGCGCGGCCATTGGGAGGGTCCAGTGCTGGTAGTGGACAGCTCGAACTTCAAAGGCGGAACGGTACTGGATTCCACCGGTATACCCCATGGCGCAAAGCTGCGGCTCACCGAGCGGATTCAGCGCCGCGATCCGGACACACTGAGCGTGAAGATGACGATTACCGATGAGGAGACTTTTATGCATCCGTGGCAAGCACAGGTCGCGCTCAAGCGGCAGCACGGCGTGCAAGTACAGGAAGATGTCTGTGTAGAACGTGAACGAATTCATCCATGACCGTTTGCCACGCCGCCCGCTGGCGCCGGTACCCCGCAGCCAAGTGATCCCCCGAGAGAACACGATATGAAAGTAGCGCTTATTGGTGCCAGCGGAAATGCTGGCTCCCGCATCTTGAAGGAACTGGTCGGTCGTTCACACGCGGTGTTGGCGCTCGCCAGGCACGCGAGCAAGATTCCTGAGTTGAAAGGCGTCACCGCGCACTCGATCGATGCCCAAGACGGCGCCGCATTGGCAGCGGCAATCAAAGGCCATGATGCAGTCGTCAGCGCCATCAAGTTCACCGCCGCCGATACGCAAGAATTGATCGACTCCATTGGCCGATCTGGAGTCAGCCGCTACCTCGTAGTCGGAGGCGCTGGAAGCCTGGAGGTGGCGCCCGGCCTGCTCGAAATGGATTCGCCCAAATTCCCCGCACACGTCAAACCCGAGGCGGCCGCGGGTGCACGATTTCTGCAGCAGCTACGCGCCTCAGCCCTGGATTGGAGCTACATCAGCCCATCGCGTTTCTTTCAGCCGGGCGTGCGTACCGGCGTCTTCCGTCTCGGAACGGATCGCCTGCTGACTGGGGCCGACGGTACAAGCGCCATCTCTTTCGAAGACTTTGCCATGGCATTGGTCGACGAGTTGGAGCATCCGAGACATGTGCGACGGCGCTTTACCGTGGGCTACTGAACTTCACCCCACTTGCGGCGTCGCCGGCTAGAATTGCCTTATGATTCCAGGCAAGCGCATGCTGCATTCCATGCTGGCGCTCATAGTGATTGGAGCGTTGGCCGCTGTTCTGGGTGGCTGGATCAGCTTGCGGACGAAGACCAATGAGCTCCTGCGGCGAGAACCGGATCGCCTACTCGGCGACGCGCAGATGCTGCAGCTTGCCGACCGGTTGGCCCGGCCGCTCTACCAAGTGCACTGTGCGGTGTGTCACGGCCGCGCTTTTCAAGGCGATCCGGCACGCGGGGTACCCGATCTTGCAAAGCATGCCTGGCTGTATGGCAACAATCCTGTGGATGTCGAGCACACCATACTTTATGGCATTCGCTCCGGCCATCCCAAGGCGCGCAACTTGACCGACATGCCGGCACTGGTGCGAAGCGGACAAATCAGCGCCGCTGAAGGGCGCGATGTGGTTGAATTTCTGCAGGGCTTGGCCGGCAACCCATACGATGAGCAAGCATCGCTTCGCGGGCGCTCGATTTACTACGATAAAGGCAATTGTTATGACTGCCACGCCAATGACGCCCGGGGCGTGACCGACTATGGCACTCCGGCGCTGATCGGACCGGTATATCTGTACGGGGGTGATCGCCAGACCCTTTATCAATCGATTCTAGACGGCCGGCATGGCCAGTGCCCGGCTTGGGTGAAGGTACTGTCGCCAGTGCAGATTCGTGCCCTGGCGCTCTATTTGGTCAGTGCGACACGCGCGAGCGCCAACTGACCCCGGAGCGCACATTGGCCTCTCGTGATGATTTCTTCGACGTCTCCAAGGCTTCGGTGCGCCGCTCCATGGTGTTGTTTGCGAGCGGCGCAGTCATTGGCTTGCTGATTGCCGGTTACGGGCTATTCACCGCGAAGGGCACGCGTTCGCGCGGCGTACCGGCCGAAGCCGTGGCGTTGGTGAATCAGCGTCAGATTCTGCGCAGTGACTTCATGACACAGACGCAGTCCCAGTTCGCCGTGCCGTTCGAGCAATCCACCCGCGCGCAGCGAATGGAGACGATTGAAGCCATGATCGACGAGGAGCTGATGATGCAGCGCGGCCTCGAAATCGATCTGCCCAGTTACGATCCAGAGGTGCGCAATGCGCTAGTCGCCGGCGTGGAGTTGGAGGTCACGGCGGACGTGCTGGCGCAGCAGCCCACACCGGACGAACTGCGCGGCTACTACGAGCAGTACAAGGACCGCTACTCATCCGAAGGGGTGATGCAGCTGCGGGACCTTCTGTCGACATCGCCGGCCGATGCGCCCAAGGCAGTCGAGGCCTTGCGGCGCGGCCACGCGCTTGATGCTGTCATCAAGCAGTACGGCCTGGTCGATTCCGGGCGCTTGATGGATGCCGGTCACGTGGACACCGGCGATATCTTTCAATTTGCCGTGCGAGCGAAACTCGATGATGCCCTCTACGCTGCGGCGTCAGCGCTCAGGGACGGGGATATCTCCACCCCCATCACCCTGAGCGATGGGGTGCATTTGATCGTGATGATTCATCATCGCTGGCCGGTGCCTCAGAGTTTCGATGTGGCGAGCAATCGCGTCTGGAGTGATTTCAAGAAGGAAGCCCAAGCCAAAGTGCGCGCGGCCAATCTGGCATATCTGCACAGTCGCGCCGACATCATCGTGTCGCCGGAGTACGCGCACTGATGCGCTTGGGTGCACTGGTGTTCGCGTGCCTGCTGCTGATGTTCGGTCCGTCCCATCAGGCGGCGGCGCATACCAAGAGCACCAGCTATTCGAATTGGCGTATCGACGGCGCGGAGGTGCATCTGACGTTTACGGCGCCGTTGCTCGAGACGGCGCGCCTCAACAAGCCTGGCGAGACGCAGCCGCCCAACGAGAGAGTGCAGAACTATCTGGCCACGCGGCTGTCTGTAAGCGCCGAAGGTAAGCCGTGCGCATTGACCGCGACGCCCAAACCGTTAACGGCAACCACGCAATTTCGCCGGTTTGAGCTGAGCTTTGTCTGTCCTTCGGCAGCTGGCATGGCGTTGCATTCATCGGCCTTTTTTGACCTGGTGCCGTCGCACGTTTCGCTGGCCCAGATACAGACCGGCGACGGACGAATCATCCAGCAGTTATTTACCAACAGTACCCAGACCCTGCAAACCTCGGGCAAAGACGAAAGTATGCGCGACGCGGGCTTTTTGCGGTATGTGCAAATGGGGATCATGCACATTTTCACCGGCGTCGATCACATGTCATTTCTGCTCGGATTGGTATTGATCTCACGGCGTCTGCGCGATCTGGTGTTCGTGGTTACCGGCTTCACCATCGGGCACAGTGCGACGCTGGCGCTGGCGGTCACCGGAGTCATCCGACCACACGCCGAATTTATCGATGCGCTGGTAGCGCTGACCATTGCGATGATCGGCGCCGAGAATATTTCGGTCGCGACGCATCGTCCCGGCATCGTGGCAGGCAGCGTTGGGGGCCTGCTGTTGCTAATGGCCGCCGGCAGTTTTCTGGGTCTGGGCGGGCTGCCGTCGTTGCTGCTGCTGGGCGCTGGACTATTCGCTGCGAACTACCTGATGCTCTCAGGGCACCTGCGTGACGCCGCACGGCTGCGGATCGTGGTAACGGTGGTGTTCGGCCTGATCCATGGTTTCGGGTTCGCCGCCGATCTGCTTGAGCTGCACCTGCCGTCAGGACAGCTCTTCAGTATCCTGCTCGGCTTCAACCTCGGCGTGGAAGTGGGTCAGTTGACCTTGGTCTTAGTGGCCCTTGGCCTGGTGGCATTGCTGGTGCGCGCGAGGCTCGCGATGCCGCGGCCGATTGTGGTCGATACACTGTCAGCAGGGCTGGTCGGATTGGGGATGTACTGGTTCTTCAGCCGCAGTTACACCTGAATTACCTGGCGTCTAGGGTTTCGCGGCGGCGCAAGTATTGAGTAGCCTGATGCCCCCCATTGAGCGATTCGATTTCTCCCCCTCTTTTTCTTGCTTCATATTGGGCCTGACGCGGTGGCGGAAAAAAGAACCACCGGCATCTCGGGGTGACTGCAAGGCATGTGTAGAACATTGGAATTCTGGCACCACCACGGCGGCGTGAGCGTGCCCGATCTCGATGACGCGATCGCCTGGTGGCACGACGTGCTCGGATTTGAAGTCGAAAAGCGATTTCCGATTCCGACAATTCCTGCGGAGGTAGCAATGCTTCGCAACGGACCTTTGCACATCGAGCTGTTTGAGGTGCCCGAAGCAAAGTCGCTGCCTGCCGAGCGCCGCATGCCCGACAGTGATGTACACACGCACGGTAACAAGCACGTCTCTTTCGCCGTCGACAATGTGCGCGAGTTCGCGCAGGAGCTGGAGAAGCGCGGCGCCGATATCGTCTGGGTCAAAGAGATGGTCCATGGTGCCAACATTTTTATCCGTGACAACGTCGGCAACCTGATCGAATTCGTTCAGGGACCGCGGCCTTCGGAAAGCCATGCGACACTTAGTGTCACCTGAGCCATCGAAAATCGACAAGGAGCACTATGACCAGCGGGCCGCGCGAGCCGGGATTCCCGCAGGGAATCATGTTGCTGCTGCCGATCACCATGTCGGTGATGGGGATTTCGGTGTTGACTCCGGTCGTGCACCTGCTGCTGGAGCACTTCCAGGACGTGCCCAATCACGAATATCTCGTGATCGGCGGAGTCCTGACCATGCCGGCTATCTGGGTGCTTCTGTTTTCCCCAATCGCGGGTTGGATGGCGGATCGCTTCGGCCGTCGCAATTTACTGCTGACGGCGATGGTCGTATACGCGTTTGTGGGGATTGCGCCCGCATTTCTGGACAATCTCTACCTGATCATTGTCTCCCGCGCTGCCGTCGGCGTTTGCGAATCGATCGTGATGACAGTCTCGACGACCATGATCAGCGACTATTTTACTGGGCGGACACGGGAACGCTGGCTGGCGAGCCAAACAGCCGTCGCGTCCTTGTCGGCGCTTGGCATCATCTTTTTAGGCGGAGAGCTCGGCGCAGCCTACGGATGGCGCGGGCCCTTCTATTTGTACTTATACAGCCTCATTCTTGCAGTTGCGGTGTATTTCCTCGTCTGGGAGCCGCAAAAAGGCCGCACTGACGCCGCCTCCGCGGACCGTGAAGAGCAGCAGTACGCTCGGTTCCCATGGGGCCGCGTTCTTGGTATCTGCGGATTGACCCTGCTGGCATCGATCAGCTTTTACACTGTCGTCACCAAGAATGCGGAAGCTCTGGTCGCACTGGGCGTTCACGATCCCGCGCTCATCGGCAAATACACGATGGTGGCCAGTATCGGCGTGCCGCTGGGCACGTTTATCTACTGGGGCCTCGCCCGCGTACCGATTGGGTGGTTGCTATGTATCGATTTTGTTTTGATCGGGATCGGATTCGAAATCATGGGTGGTGCCTCTGATCCGAGCCGATACGCGTGGGGATCTTTCGTGAACCAGGTTGGCTGCGGTTTGGTGCTCCCGACGATGCTGGTCTGGGCGACCCGCGGACTTGCCTATTCGATACGCGGACGGGGCAACGGCATGTGGCAGGCTGCCTTCGCCATCGGCCAGTTCCTCAGCGGTATGGTCGTGACGCTGCTGAGCGCAGAATTAAACGGCTTGCTGCCGGCGCTCGTGGCGATGGGTAAGGCGGCGCTTGCATTTGCGGTGTGCGCCGCTATCGCGGGTCTGGTGTGGCCCCGACCGCAGGCAATTACCCGGTCCTTGTGACGCGGAATCGCCCAGCATTGCGCGACAGGTATGGTCGGGCAATCGGCTTTGTCTAACCGTTCGACTATGTCGATGCCTCCTTCCAGGGCTACGGCTGCGCGTACCGGTCTACTATCAGCCCATCGTATCTTTACACAGGACTAACGCAGAACTGATGGCTCACTCGCCGCGCACCACATCAATGCGTCCGTCTGCTAGACTACTCCCGGGAGTTCGCCACTACAGTTTGTAACCGCGCGGTGTTCTATCGTGTCGTCGATCGACCGTATCAAGCAACAGAATCGGGCCATCACTGGTCCTTATAACAAGTCCGATAATATCAAAGGGGCGACGCAAGTTCTCACGACATTATTGCCCTACACACTCATTTGGTGGGTCGCCATCCGGGGTGCCGACGCCTCCCGTTGGCTCTCCGCGGCGGCAATGCTGCTCATTATTTTGTTTACTCTGCGCGTCTTTGCACTGATGCACGAATGCGGTCATGGCAGCTTATTTCGCAGCCCGTGGCTCAATCGTGCGAGCGGCTTTCTTCTGGGCGTTGTCTCGGGTATGCCGCAGTATGTGTGGTCGCAGCATCATGGATATCACCATGCCCACAATGGCGACTGGGAAAAATACCGCGGACCCTACACGACCCGGTCAGTCGATGAATATGCGGCGATGTCCAACACCCAGCAGCGCATGTATAGACTCAAGTGCAGCATCGCGGCCGCGCCCATTGTCGGCTTTATTTATTTGATTTTTAACCCGCGCTTTACTTGGCTAAAAGGTAGTGTCGGCCTTGTGATACATACTGTTAGAAAGAAAGCTGCGCAGCCCAGCGTATCAATGAAGAAGCATGCCGGCGCCTATGAGTCGCGCTATTGGAAATCGGCCAGAGAGTATTGGCATATGTTTTGGAACAATGTCGTGCTGCTCAGCCTTTGGGGGTTGATGTGCTGGGCGTTCGGTACGACACTGTTTTTTACGATTTATCTAATCAGCCTATCGATTGCCGGTGGCGCTGGCATTATTCTGTTCACTGTTCAGCACAATTTTGAGCACTCCTATGCGAGCAACAGTAACCGTTGGGACTACACCACTGGAGCGCTTAAGGGAACAAGTTTTCTAATTCTGCCGCGCTGGCTGAACTGGTTTACCGTTGATATGGGCTATCATCACATTCACCATCTATCCGCCAAAATCCCAAACTATTGTTTGGCCAAGTGTCACCATGACAATCAGCATCTCTTTGCGGATGTTTCCCGCGTGAAATTATCTCAATTTCCCAACGCCTTGAAATACATTCTCTGGGATACTTGCGCGCAGCGAATCATTTCGGTGTCGGAGTATCAGCGGCAGATCTAATAAGGAACGGTGTAATCCAATGTATTCGGTCGGGAGAATTGTTTCGTAAACGTACGCGACTGACTGCTTCGATTACTGCACTCCAAATCCTGCGGCAACGCGCAGCGTGACACTTCCAATCGGCGACCAGCACCGGTGCCGCTTGAACGCTACTTCAGCTCCATCATCACCGCGCTTTGACGCGCAGTCGTCAGTTCCTCGTAATGGGAGCGATTTGCCTTGTTGAAGCGAATTTCGCCTGCCTTGTGCGGATTGATCAGAATGGCACCGTCGGGCGTCACGGACTTCAACGTCCCGTCGTAGAGGTAAGCCACCACGACATCCTTATCGTGGAAATGCATCGGCGTCGGTACGCCGGGCAGCCATGTGTAATGCCAGACGGTGATACGATCATTATCCAGCACCTTCACCGAGCCGGGTCGAGGAAAGGCGGCTGGCAAGCCGGTTGTGTTGACCACGACAGGAACGCGGTAGTCCTTCAGCGCAATGACAATCTCATGCGCTTCTCCATCAGAAACCAGTGTCTGCGTGGCATCGCTGCCCTTGGGTATGAACACGGCATCGCCGAATTTGCGCCTGGCAGTGCTGGCTTTGCCCCCGGCCCCGAGCGTGCGAATCCGACCACCTTCCAAGAACATGATGACGGTATCCATATCGTGCGGCGTGACTGGGCCTGAGACACCCTTCTCCAGGATAATGTCCCAGACGGTCACCCGCTCGTTGTCGATTACCGGCGCAGGCTGCGCGGCGGCCGGCACACTCGCAGCCAAAAGCATTACTGCAAACCAGGAAGCCATCGAGTACATCGCCTTCTCCAATACCCAAGACCATAACATTCAGCGGCGTTCAAGGCTGCTCCGGCGCGGCCTTAGCGTTCTTGAATTTGCTCTCGGGTCGCATGCGAGAGGCCATTGCGACGCCGAGGCCCATCAAGACCATGCTGACAGCGAAGGGCAACTCCCAATTGCCGAACTTGTCGATCAGGATTCCGGAGATTACCGGGCTGATGATGGCAGCCAGCGCGGATCCAGTATTCATCATTCCACTGGCGGTACCCGAAAACTCAGGAGCGATATCCATCGGGATCGCCCACATCGGGCCGATCGTCAATTCAGCGAAAAAGAAGCCCCCGCATAAGCAGGTCAAACACAGGTAAAGATCATGCGTGAACAGCAGCGGCACCGACGCGCACAGCGACAGCGCCATGCAAGCGGCCACCATTGCACTGCGGGCGCGCCGAAGACTACCGGTGCGCTTGTACAGCTTGTCCGTGAGCACACCTCCCAGCGTGTCGCCTACGACTCCGGCGAAGAAGACGCTTGATGAAAACAGCGCTGATGTTTTTAAATCCAGTGCATGACTATGCAGGAAGTACTGCGGAATCCAGCTCAGATATAACCATAGCGTCCAGCCATAACAAAAATAGACAATCGTCACGGGCATCATGCGCTGGAAAAGCTGAGCCCACGGAACCGCAGTTTGTTTTTTGCCGGGCTCCGGCAATACCGCGAGCTCGGCCTCGGTAATGCGCGGATGTTCGCTGGGGTGTTCAGTAAAGCTTGCCGCCCAAAGGCCCACCCAGGCAAAGCTAATCACCGCGCAAACAAAGAACGATGCGCGCCACCCGTAGAGGCTCATGACTGCGACAATGGCCGCCGGTGCCGCAGCATTGCCAACGCGCGCGGCGGCGTGGGTTATGCCCTGTGCAAACCCGCGCCTCCCACTCGCAACCCAGCGCGACATGGCTGACGTGGCAGCCGGAAACGTAGCCCCCTCCCCAACGCCCAGGAGCAAACGTGCTGTCAGCAGTGAGATGAGCCCGCCGGCCATTCCGGTGAGGACCGTCGCGGCGGCCCAGATCGTCCCGCATACGATAAGGGTCCGGCGAGCACCAAACCGGTCGCTGACCCAGCCGCCAATTAATTGAAATATCAGATACGGATAGGCGAACGCCGAGAAGACCAGACCAATCTGGGTCCTGCTGAGCCCAAAGTCGGTCGCGAATCCTTCGGCCGCTGAGCTCACGTTCACGCGGTCAAGGTAAGTAATAAAGTACATCAGACACAGCAATCCAAGTACGACCGTGCTGGCCCGAAGACGCTTCATGCCAGATCTTTTTTTCGTGCGGCCGTCCGCGGCGGCAATGCAAGAGTCGACTTGGCGCGTGAATGGGCTGGTAGTAAGCTACGGCTGAAAATAGCGGTTGTGGCACCAGGAGCGGGAGCTGATCCGTTCGAATTCAGGCCGACGCGCCACGGCCATCGCTTGCACAGGAAGGCGTTCACGGGACAGCGATCAAATAAGAATTCATTCATCTCGGCATTCCGCGCGCCAGCCGCAAGGGACGCGCAAATTTGTTGGGAGGGACTGACCATTGTCTTCAGATGATGCCCAAACCACTCGCCGCCATTTTTTAGAAAAAACCATTGCGCTTGCACCGTTGGCGGCGATGGTCGCCGGGCTGCCCGCGATGCAGCTACCGGAGGGAGCGTCACCCCCGAGCTCCGCCCCCGCTCCAGACCATCCAAGCGTACCTGATTATCGACCCTCCTACTTCACGTCAGTCGAATGGGCGTTCATCAACGCGGCCTGCGCCCGTCTCATCCCGGTCGACCAGCATGGGCCCGGGGCGGTTGAGCTTGGAGTGCCGCAATACATTGATCGCCAGATGGGGACACCGTGGGCCGACGGTGCTATTTGGTACATGCAGGGGCCCTTCTTTGCGGCAGCACCGGAATTCGGCTACCAATCCCAACTTACGCCCAAACAACAGTATCGTTTAGGCATCAAGGCCATCGATACGCTTTGCCACGAGCGACTGAACATGCCGTTCGCAGCACTGACGCCGGCACAGCAAGATGATGTCCTTAAGCAGATCGAAAAGGGCAGCCTTACCTCCACCGAGTTATCCCTGTCGACGTTCTTTTCCGGCTTTCTGCTGAAGAACGTGATGGAAGGCTACTTCGGCGATCCCATGTATGGTGGCAACCGGGACATGGCGGCCTGGAAGATGATCGGCTATCCCGGCGTGCGCGCTGATTACCTGGAATGGGTGGGCGAGGCCAAACCGTACCCTTACGGCCCTGTGAGCATCTATGGGAAGCGGGGCTGATGGCAACCGTCAGCAAACCCGTTGACGTCGTGATTGTCGGCTTCGGCTGGACCGGGGCGATCATGGCGATCGAACTGGCGCAGGCGGGGCTCAACGTGCTCGCACTCGAGCGTGGCGAAGATGCCGCGACGGTGCCTAACTGGGCGTACCCCAAGGTCGTCGATGAGATCGCCCAGTCGGCCCGCAACGGTCTGTTGCAGAACCTGTCGAAAACCACGGTCACCATACGTCATGGCAAGAACGAGCGCGCAGTGCCTTATCGTCAGATCGGTTCGTTCAAACCAGGCACGGGCGTGGGTGGCGCCGGCATCCATTGGTCAGGCGTGCATTCGCGGGTCATGCCGCAGGAACTGCGCCTGAAGAGTCATATCACCGAACGCTACGGGGCGCACTTCATTCCCGCCGGCATGACCCTTCAGGACTGGGGCGTCAGCTTCGCCGAACTGGAGCCATATTTCGATCGTTTCGAGGCTGTCTGCGGCACGTCCGGTAAGGCCGGCAACATCCAGGGCCGCATGCTCGAGGGTGGCAATCCGTTTGAGGCGCCGCGATCGCGTGAGTTTCCACTACCGCCGTTGACCGATCCGCCGACCAGCGCCTTGTTCGCCAAGGCGACAAACGAATTGGGTTATCACCCTTATCCCCTGCCGGCGGCCAACGCCTCGCGGCCATACACCAATCCCTACGGCTGCCAGCTCGGACCCTGCAATTTCTGCGGCTTCTGCAGCGACTACGGCTGCATCAACTACTCCAAGGCCTCACCTCAGACGACGATTCTGCCGGCGCTGTATCGCCTGCCGAATTTCGCGCTGCGCACCCATGCCCACGTGCTGAAGGTCAATACCGACAACACCGGCAAGGTAGCGACCGGCGTGACCTATGTGGATGCCGAGGGTCGCGAGGTTGAGCAGCCGGCGAGCATGGTCATCCTGGCCGCCTTTCATCTGCACAACGTCCGACTGATGCTCTCGTCGGGAATCGGCAAGCCCTATGACCCCGACACCGGCGAGGGCACGGTCGGCCGAAACTTCTGCTATCAACTGCTCAACAGCGTCAATCTGTTCTTCGATCAGAGCGTCTATATCAACCAGTTCATGGGCGCGGGCGGCGTGGGTCAGGCCATAGAGGACTTCTACGCCGACAACTTTGACCACGGCCCGCAAGGCTTCATCGGCGGCGGGGTGATATGGGGTCGGCAGACGGGCAATGGTCCGGTGCGTGGCATTCCCTTGCCGCCAGGTTCTCCAAGCTGGGGTAGCGGCTGGAAGGCCGCTGTGAAGGAGAATTTTCTCCACGCCGGCCGCATCGAGGCTCAAATGAGCAACATGGCCTACCGCCGC